>Ga0315547_1003576_pt1 | contig 10049 bp, 16 predicted proteins | sample SalMarSW160240MG_2_FD_202542 | JGI IMG/M metagenome (GOLD analysis project Ga0315547, IMG submission 202542) | Salt marsh sediment microbial communities from the Plum Island Ecosystem LTER, Massachusetts, United States - Salt Marsh Sediment SW1601-240 ... | reverse complement strand
ACAATAGCCGAAGCGTTAATCGATAATCTGGTGCTAAACGCCTCAGGGTATTGGATTTTAAAGATACAGGGTAACTTAATTGCTCTAATACGTACACAGCCAGTTACTATGGATGGTTGGATAGCCACCCATACGATTGACATTGCGGGAAATATCTCCGCTGAAATTGATAGTGCCGACTTTGAAGCCTTGGACCTGGGCAGTGCGTTCGCCGCCAGTCTTGGTTATGATTCTGGAACTGGACTCGCCTATGTCCTGGTATACTGGTCTGAGAGTTCACAGGACAGAGCCAAACTACACTCTTACTCTGTAAATGGCGCGGGAGCTTTGGTATCCATAGACTCACTTAATCTTACCCTAGCTAATGTAGTGGGGCAGGTATTCAACGCTGTGGAAGCTCAACCTGATATATGGGTTAATTTATATTTAAGTTCCCCTGGTTCGGATGGATTCATGCAGACTGTAGAGATAATTACTGCCCCGCCGCTCCCAAGTGGACCGAGTGGTACCGGAGCGGCACATTTACGTGGTAGGGTAGGTAGGCGACTGATGTTGGGTTAATAATAGTTTGGCTGAGTACCGGGTATTATATTTAAGAAAGGTACTACTTAAATGAGGTGGTAAAATGGACAAAAAAAGTAAAAAATTAATACTAGCTGGTGGATTAGTAGCCGTAATTGGCGGTGTTGCTTTTGCAATATCCAAAACAGGTGAGGCACAAGAACCAGGTGGGCCTCCTGTTGCAAAAGACTTGGTAGTGATACTATTGTTTCAGGCACAGGCTGGCAAGGTTGGTTTCCAATGGTCTATGAGTAATGTAACTGATAATGCCATCAGACTTGATGAATATAGCCTCACCTTTGATAATATATCACTCGGATGGCAAAATGGTCCGATTACCGTTCCACCTCATTATACTTCTGCATGGTATACGGGTTCACAAGACCCGTCGGTGTATCATCTTTTACCAGGTGGTCATGCGGCATATGTTGAAGTTCGTGATAATAATGGTAATGTGTATAAATCTAACGCCGTTACCTTTACTATATAAGGGGTGAATTATGGCTGATAAACTGATTACAGTTCTGTTTGGGGTGGCCGTCGTTGGCACTGCGGCATTTGTTATAGCTAAAGCAACATCTAGTAAAGCAGGTGGACAACCTCCGCCCGGCAACGGTGGACAACCACCACCCGGTGAACCTCACTTTGTTTATGTTTCCAGTATAAGACAAAGCAAGTTTTATACCGAACTAAATCGCCCAGCAATAAAGGCTGAGATTGATGTCAAAAATACTGGCACCTTGGCCGGGACATGTAGCGTAGATTTTCAGAAGGCTTGTGCTGAAGGTGATAATGAATGGCAATCATTCGTTCCAATGGAAGGCATACCTGTTACTTCAGTAAATATTGACCCGGGGCAAACCTTCACATTTTGGAATACATCATTTGATTCTCCTGCATATGGCTATACGTGTAAAATAAGGGTGTCTGGCTCACCAGGCATATCACCGGAAGTGCCAATGATATAAGTGGAAAGAGGTTGTTATGTTTATTACGGATGGATTAGCACCTTGGATTAGCGCCGGTGTAGTAAGTGTTGCTACTGTTGTTGGCTGGACAGCAAGCTATGTCAGGACAAAAACTTTGGTAGAAACTTTAACACAAAAAGTAAAAGAGATGGCAGATTCATGCAAAGATTGTTCCAAGACGGTCAATAATGCCACTACAGAGCGAGCGGAAATGAAGGTTTATATTAAAAACCATGAGCGCCGTATTGATGCGATTGAGAAGGATATAGATGAAAAACTATAATTACTCAATACATTCATCCAGTACACCCGTGAGCATCATCACCAATATAAAGGCGTGCCCACATTTACGATGCGGATTATTGATAACGTCCCGTAAAGACATCCTCAATTCCTCATGGTCATAAGCATCGTAATCCAACAGCACCAGCGGCTTGTTGTCCCTTAAGCACCCGTAGCGTACAGTACTTAATATCTTATAAGCATCAGTTGGAAACACATTTCGTGCATACTCTGGCGCATACACCGTTTTCCGGGCAGTTACATAATCCAGCTTTTCCCCGTTCCACCATAGATATAATGGTTTTCTCCCTTTACCCATCGGGTAGCGTTGAACACGTGGGTTATTAAACCCCTTAGTACGCCATATAAAATAGTCTGGTGTCGGGTTTGATTTGTAGTCCACATGCTCTTGGTATACTTTAGAAAACTGCCATAAGTTTTCAAGGTTTTTAGCTGGTGGCGCGGGTATTACAAATGGGCTTAATTCACGATACCGTCCTGAATTAGAAGTTACATCGATAACTACAGCCCCGGGTGGTATTTTATCCTTCTTGGTATACTTAAACAGTGCTTTTATCATTGGTAATCTCCCTGTTATAATATTTCATGTATTCAGCCATAACTTCTTCATAATGACTATGGCACTCTGGGCATGATATGTTACCGTAGTTTACCGCCCCGCATTGCTGGCATATCGGATGGGTGTGCTTATCCGTTCTAAAGCACATCAGTAGTGGGCACTGACTGTTTATCGTTATCTCCTTTTCCATATTTTCCTGCCTTTTTGTTATTAATGCGCTTGGAATCTATTAAACTATCCCTGTTTATGGTTTCATGTGCTCGATTTAATACCCACCTAGCATCGTTTACCCGTAATTCGGATAGTGCTAATAGCACTCCACCTAAAGCATGGATGCGAATACTTACCCGGCGAACATTACCCTTATCATCCTTATTTGTGTCGCCAAGTATCTCATTAGCTTGTTTTTTCGTTAATTTTACTACCATAGCGGTGTTTTTTCCTTTGGTTTTGCCTCTCAGAGCGTCCTTGAAGCTAGACTTCAATCAAACTCGCCCTTGTACTACCTAGATACGTACTAATCGGTAAAATGCTATTAGAAACGCATTTTTAATTGACTAAAATCTCTGGTAAAATTACCCACATCGCTTTCTGCCACACTGGGTGATGACGGCTCATATCCGGGGCAACTTTTGTATACCACATGGCATTTAAGCCCGGCACGATAACTCTGTTTGCACTTTGGCTTGAATAAAGGATAGCCGGTTGTGGTATACGATTTACACATTTCGATAACCATTATGGTTCAATCCTTAACATTACTTGGTTTATGCTCTTGGACAGTATGCTTAAGATTCAATACTCTTGGCATTAGTCAATTACCCGAAATGGTACATAAACTTTTCTCAGTTCCCGTACCAATAATTCCTCCGCTTTACGCAATGCACGGTCAGCATGGTACTGTTCTTCCAGATATGGGTTGTAATCTGCCTTGTCATAAACCCTGTATAATGGACGCATGTAAAACGGGCAGGTGGGCAGTGAATCATCTTCGTGAAGCATGGGTTTTTCTATCCAATTGTTTTTACATGAGCCTGTTTTCGGCGACATACGAAAATTACAATCAACCGGGCAATTATATTTAGCCATCATGTACCCCCGTATCCCGTTCTTTTATGGATAACATGATATTATCCATTAATTCCATTGTTTCTTGATTACCTAATTCACCAGAGCAGTTATAAAGCTCAGTCCACGCCTCACGGTATTCACCGTTGCCATGCGGTTGTTGTTGCCAGTACCATCTGGCTATAGCCGTACGTGTATTGAGGTTGAGTATACGCTGGATATTCCAAATGTGAACATCTACAGTACGTGGTGAAATATCCAGTAAGTGTGCTATTTCCTTGCTTTCGTCCATTCTGGTAGCTATAAGCATGATGATTTCGTACTCTCGTTTTGTTAATGGGTCTTTATTCATGTTTTACCAATCCACGTGAAGTCTATTGAGTATATCTTCGGCTCGTTTATTAGGATAGGCTTGGTCATGCATAGTGTTTGGGATAATTGTGAACCGTTCCATCCTAGCTACATTAAACGAAGCCCAAAATATGATACCACATAATATTCCCGTGATAATTAGTTTCATCTTTTTCTCCATATATACCGGTCTATAAAGCCATCATCTTTAACCAGATACTCAATAAGTGCCATTACCCATCCAGCTAATCTAATGGCACCTAAAATTACTAGAATCCAAATGAATATTCCCACGTTATGACCTCGTACTCAGTATCTTGCCAAGTCGTACCTTCATTCGTGCTTTTAACCATAAACGGTCTTTTTCACCGCTCTTGTACCTCGGCCACTCTTTTTCAACGTGAATCTTGTGGTCTGCATTACCAGCACATATAAAATATGTATCATTCTGGCGCATCATATTACCACATAGTGGGCAGAATATACGCCCTTGGTACTCACTTGTATCTGTTACCATCGTTTATACCCTCAGTCTTATTATTCCGTCTCCCCGGTACATTTCGGTTACTTGTTCCATGACAAAAAATTGCTCCATAGTGCCATCTATGTGCTTATGGGCAAAGTACATGAACGGCTCCATGCCCGGTCTATCCAAGGCATCGTAAACATATAGTACGCCGTCATTTACGAAAACTATGATGCCATCAGTCCCATATCTATCCAGAACCGCTATTATAGCGTCCTTGCCCCGTCGCCTATTGGTAAACGAGTAAATCATTTTAGTGCCTCTATATATATATTTCTTGGTAAATATTTCATAATAGGATGAACCGGGTTATAATATTCGCACTCTGGAATTGTGGCTTGTGCTATACTTGGTTCAAGTAATGGAGCGGGTTTGTTACACGGGCCAGCAGATTCCGGCTTGGTACAGAAACCAGTACATACCCCACAGTACGGGTAGAAATATCGCCGTTTTACTTGTTGCATTTCTGACATATATACTTATCCCCGGATTTAGTTGGCGCGGCCACAGCCCAGTGTACCCACTGATTGCACTTGCAACATAACACCATTCCGTGATTACCCATTATCGTTTGCCAATGCCCTTAAACATTACTTCTAACCTTATATCATCGGCCATTCTATGCATCATGTCCGACAGATGAAAAACATCCATAGCGTCCACTCTTGAAATTTGTATGGAAATCTCAATATTAGACGTTGGTTCATCAATCCAGAACGCAACATATGTCTCTGGTTTAATATCACCACTTCTACCCTTTACGGTAAGTATGATTTCTGCGCCCTCTATTGATATAAGGCCATCGACATTATCAGCATGTTGCCGGGCTATGTTTGCCATAATTATGTCCTTGTCATCTTTCATGGTTATATTACATTCCCACCAATATCTTATTTAATATCGCATCCATAACATCTGGTAACTGTTCTATCGTTGATATTTCCTCTACATTGTCACCATATAGCTGGTTAAAGGATGACCTCATCGCGGCAGTAGTAACGTGGAAGTCTATTATTCCCTTTTCCCGTGACATTTTTAATAAGCCAGGTATCATTGGTGACGAACCGTAATTTGGGCCACCATCGGTAAAATGAACCAGCACCTTTTTCTTATTACCGCTCAATCGTAGTAATTGTGCTATAGCGGCTGCCAAACCCTCATAACTCGGCGTTGACCCCCATTCATGGTTGAGTCCAAGATTTACCTTTCCGGTCTCAATATCATATAGTCGTGGGATATATACCTTGGTGTGTTCATTTGAATAACCCATTGCGGTAAACTCAACCTTTTCTTTGGAAAACGCATCACATGACGCGGTAACTATCTGGTAGATTAATCCTTGATATTTACCCATCGAACCAGATAAATCCATCAATAGTAATAGATGGGCATTTACTTCATCCGGGCGTGTCCGGCTTTGAAATACCCTATCATCGCCATATCCAGCACGATATAATCGCCGTGACGATATTGAACCTGAACGAAGTCCACGATAATACGCTGTTCTCTTAAGACGGTAGTTTTGTATTACACGGCGTAATTGTTCTTCTACCATTGATGATTCCATTCTGGCATTATTGACCGATTCGGCACCCTCATCTGGTGTATATGAAATTATCGTGCTATGTGAATCCTTAGCCAGAAGTTGAACCATCTGAGTCATATCACCACGCTTCTCAATGATAGCGTCGGACACCTGCTGGGCAATATTTTGTGATAACTCGGTTTGGTCATTAACATTTTTATCCAATTCACTGGATAAGTCCAGGTCTGGGTTAATATCAAGCTCTCCATCTTCTTCGCCATCACCATCAGTATCTTCTACCCCTTGCCCATCTTCGTCAGAATCATGTCCACTATCACCGCTATCCCCAGAATTATCTCCGTTATCATCAGTGTCAGTATCGGCGCCGTTATCATCGCTGTCGTCACTATCACTATCACCTTCCATGTCTCCATCAGTCTCACCACCCTCTGATTCTGGTTGTTCATCATCAGCATCTTCATCTGGCTCATACCGGTCATCATCTGATTCACCCGGCGCATCACCATCCTCTGGTTCGTCACCAGGTTCATTATCACCATCTTCGCCCTCGCCGGATTCGTCACCAGATTCCATATCGTCATTTTTACTATCCGGTTCCTCTGTCTCATCTGGTTCCCCACTGGGTTTTCCGGTAGCATCATTTGTATCCTCTTGGCTAATATCATCTGGCGCATCACTCTGGTTTGATGTTGGCTCACTTTCGTTGGTATCAGCATCAGTCTCAGGTGGCTGTTGGGTACTATTATCCTGTTGCTGGTTTTCCTTGGATTTTTCCTGTTTTTCTACCCCACGTTCCTGTTTAGTGAGCTTCTCGGGTAGCTTTTTCAATTCACGCCATGAATTAGCAACAGCCGTAGCCAAAGAGGACTTATTCATAACCAACTTCATGGTATGTTCAAGTATCTTGGCCATGATTACGACATTATCTTGCTTCAGGTCACCGGGATACTTACCACCGCATAGCGTAAAGTATATTACCGCATTAATCATATCAAGTCTAGTACACTGGTTACGGAGCGGATTGAGTACACTATCTGGGTTAAATCCAGACAGAGCGTTGGCACGCTCACGGTGTAGATAATCAGCATAACACGGATATAGTGACATTACATGGTCAATACGAATGTCCTCCATAACACCCGTTAAGAGTTCTATTCTACCGGTTTCACTTCTATTAACTGGCTTTGTTGCGGACATAATTTTATTGAGCATTTTAACTCTATCGTCCGAGTATAATACGTGTCCCATCTCATGCACTACTGTGCCAAGTATGATGTCCACGATATGACCCGGTACTGGATTAGTTTGGCCCTTAAGAAGTGAGGCGGGTATACGTATCACCTTACGGTCGGTATCCGCCACTTTAATCCCGGCGAATATAACTTCCACATCTGGTTTTAGACTTTGAGCCAATATCCTGGCCGCATCAATAACTGATGCCAAGTCTGTGCCCACATCTGCGGAGCGATTTTCTCGCCACAGGTCTGATAGTGCCTTTTCCTGGTTATACGTATGTGACGTAACTACCATGTATCTCATCCATATGCTTATATTTTTCGTATTCGTCTTGGTTACGAATACTCAATGAGAACGATTCCATAACCTGTTGTCGCCAAGCGGTATCATTGTAGTTACCGATGGCTGATTCAACTGCTTCCCACAATGCCGCACCGTGTTTGAATGAGCTGGCGGCGGTAAGTAATTGTCTGGTTGATATTTTTCTTACAATGGTAGGAGTAGACCTAACTTTGTGTCCAAATTCTACCAGTGATAACGCTATATCATCGGGTACACCAGTTTTGGCAGTGATAACTTTAAGCTCTTGCTCTGTCGGCAGATAGTCCAAGAATATTTCCTTAAATCTATCCCGTAGTGCCTGGTCAAGTGATGATACACCGCAGAACAATGCGCCCTCATTGATAGTGGCAAAAAATACCACACCCGGCGCAACACGGACACGACGGCGTAGTTCATCTATCCATGCCGACTTATTACCATCGAGTATCGGCATGAGTGGATTAAGACACCGCTCGTTCTCAACTCTGGTCAATTCATCCATAATTACCACGCATCGCTCTGTTTCAATGCCACGAACAAACGCTGAGTCACGGGTTTCGGTAACATTAACATCACCGTCCTTAATCAACTTGGTAGTCTGAAATAATTGTTGTGGCTCTTGAACTACACCGAAGTCAGACTTAACACATGGTCGATTATACTTCGCCGCAAACTGGATAGCGAGTGATGTTTTACCACCACCCGGAAATCCAGTAATGAGCATGTTGGTTGGCTTTTCATGGCTTTCACGCTCCAGAACATCTAGTTGATTGGATATGTACTGGGTTACAATAAAGTCTTTATCAACCGTCGGGTAGAATATCTCCGAGCCGTTGGCGTGGAGATTAGTCTCGTACTCTATAGGCGCCGGGGACGGCCGAGACTCTGGTTCAGCGAATACCTCATGGCGCTCCATGATAGGCACTGAGGCCGTGACTGGAGACTTATCGCTTACCTGCTCGGCCGGTACCGAAGTCTGGCCGCCATCACCAACAGTTACCGGAACAATCTCGCTGGACTGTTTATCCGTATCTACTTGGCTATGCTGTACACTGTCCGGCTTTCCCCCGACAAGTGTTTGTGTTTGGCCCTTGCACAAAAATTGGTGCAACTGCCAAGCCTTTTCCGCTATCTCACGTTGACATTTTGGGCAATATCTGGTTTGCATTATCGCTATTCCTTTTCTAATGTCTATCATTAGTATAATGCATCTATATATAGAAGTCAATGTTAAGAACCAAACATCAAGGCGGAATTTCTGGTAAACTCCGCCCTGTTGTTTGGCGCTTCACCATTTATTCAGGTTTTAACTTACCAGTGGGGCCGAAGCCCACACTCGTAAAGCGGTTAAGACGCTTTTTATGCCCCAATGGAATTAATTATCCTGGATAGGTCTTTGATGTTTGCCGTCGGTATGAAAATGGCGTTCTTGGCAAACCCGGTAAAAGTCTTGCCAGTCTTTTCATTGCGGTACGTGATATAGTTATTAATTGTGATACCAACAACGCCATCTTCACGGCATACCATTGATATGGCCACTTCGGTTGTCGGTGACACCCGAAATCGGTCTATTTCCTGGAATGTGGCTTTTTGATTCTCCGTAGCCATGTTTTAACCCCCCTATTCTATTTTTATGGTACTTTCCCGGCCATCTGGTGTTCTAGCCACCAGTAATGTTTCCCCATTGTTACGTTGTATGGTTATCTCTGTATCAGCCGGGAATTGAGATAACCATACCCGTATTCTACTTATCTGCAATACACGTTACCCCCTTGAAATAAATATGGTATCGTTAGTCTTACCAATTGAATACTAACCGCCAACCAATTCGCCGAAGCGTATTTTGGCTGATGTGCCATAGATTATAGTGCCGTGCCTTATGTGGCGTGTGTTTTACACGATTTATCTTCGTCTGGTTGTGTCCGGGGATACATCTTGTTTAGGCTATCCACCTGGCGTTTCAGGTCATCAATTTGGACATTCCGGCAGTGTATCTTGTAAGCGATGGACGCTTCGAGTTTGGAGATATTAAACATGATTTGTCCCACAATGATGTCACTTCGGCGTTTATCGGACCCCTCGCATACTTCATGGAATCTCAAGCTGGCATCATGGCCAGTCTCAAACAGGTTATCTTTTGTCCATTGCGGGTGTTGTTTCAGAAATATATTGACCAGTTCATCATAATCTGGCTCAGGAAACTCTGGGTTTAATATCCTTGTAATGTCCGCCTCAAAGTCACTACCCGACGCCAAGACCTCCGTATCATAGAGTACATCCTGTGCATCATTCCTGTAATACGGCGGCGTTATTCCCCATAAGGTTAAGGCTTCGGTGAGTTTAGTGATTAACTTTGTCTCCAACATTATATTCTCCGGGCTATGCACTAACGGTTAGTATTCAATTGGTAAGGTACACGCTATAATGTAGTAAGACAGTGTTACTACAACCAGCCGATTGGTTAGTTTGTAGTAAGCATATGTTACTACAATCGACTATTAAAATTTATTCTACCTTAATTCTATCATAAGCAATACTAGAATCAAGTTTATGGTCGTATTTATCTGGTGAATAACTAGGTAATTGTGTTTAATCCTTATTAAAAACACA
>Ga0315547_1003568_pt1 | contig 10067 bp, 10 predicted proteins | sample SalMarSW160240MG_2_FD_202542 | JGI IMG/M metagenome (GOLD analysis project Ga0315547, IMG submission 202542) | Salt marsh sediment microbial communities from the Plum Island Ecosystem LTER, Massachusetts, United States - Salt Marsh Sediment SW1601-240 ... | reverse complement strand
TAAAAAACTTCACAAAAACATCCCAAACGCGCTGATTTATGCCATGCAGCGCTGCGGGCTCATCGAACAAAAACAGGCGCTGAAAAAAAATGTCGTAAAACAGAAAATCGAACGGTATGTATCGTTGACCGATTTGGATATTTCTTCAGATGATTTGTCCGGCGCCGGAAAAAAAATCATCGAGATCGTCAAGGACAGGGGCGAAGTCTCCGTAAAAACGTTAAAAGCCCTGGTTCCGTCCACGCCGAAACTTATCAATAATTTGCAATCCGCCGGTTATATTTCCATTGTTGATAAAAGAATTTATCGCGATCCGTTCGGTGAGCCGATCGAATCCGATAGACCCCGCAGACTTACTCAGGAACAAAACCAAGTCGTTTCAAAAGTGATGGCGTCTTTAGGCCGTGAATTTTGCACCTGCCTTTTAACAGGCGTTACAGGAAGCGGAAAGACCGAAGTGTACATGCACCTCACGGCGACGGTTATCAATTCAGGCTATTCGGCGCTGGTCCTGGTCCCGGAAATCGCCCTTATATCACAGATGGAACGCCGGTTTAGAGCACGGTTCGGAGATCGCATCGCGATTCTTCACAGCGGACTCACCTCCGGTGAACGGTATGACCAATGGATGCGTATTGTCCGACGTGAAGTCGCTGTCGTCATCGGAGCCAGATCGGCGGTTTTTGCACCTTTAAGAAATATCGGCATTATTGTCGTTGATGAAGAACACGACACTTCCTATAAACAGGACAGCCGCTTGCGATACAATGCAAAAGATCTTGCCGTAGTAAGGGCGAAACTTCAAAACGCTGTGGCGCTGCTGGGATCCGCAACGCCGTCCATACAATCTTTCTATAATGTTAAGACCAAAAAATTCAAAGAAGTGACATTAACCCAGCGGGTCGAAAAACGGTCTCTGCCGGAGGTCACCGTGGTAGATCTTCGCGAGAAAAGAGATGTTAAGGGAAGCAGACGGTTTATTACCTCGGAGCTTTATGATGCCATGAAAACGTCCATCGGACGCGGCGAGCAAGTTCTCCTTTTTCTGAACCGGCGTGGTTTTGCGGGTTATCCGGTTTGCTCACGCTGCGGTGAAGCCATACGATGTAAAAATTGTGATATTTCGCTGACGCTTCATCAGAAGGACAACGCATATAAATGCCATTACTGCGGTTTCACGCGGGCGTCCACATCGAACTGTATGTCCTGCGGGTCCTCAAAGATCCGGCTCTTGGGACTCGGGACCGAAAAGATCGAAGCGGCTGCAAAAATGCTTTTTCCTCATGCCGCAGTTGCCAGAATGGATCGAGATACAACCCGGCGCAAAGGATCGATAATAAAGATTCTGAAAGGCTTGAGAAATCGGTCCATCGATATTCTGGTGGGGACTCAAATGGTGGCCAAGGGACATGATTTCCCAAACATTACCCTTGTGGGTATTATCTGCGCAGACCTTTCCTTGAATTTCCCCGATTTTCGGGCCGGAGAAAGAACATTTCAGCTCCTGGCACAGGTTGCGGGAAGAGCCGGGCGTGGGGCTGTGCCCGGACGAGTCATCCTTCAAACTTATAATCCAAATCATTTCAGCATATTATCTGCAACCCGTCAAGATTTCCAGCCGTTCTACAATGCAGAGATCGGGTTCCGAAAGTGTCTTCGTTATCCACCGTTTTCCAGGATGGCTCAAATTAAAATATCAGGAAAAGATAAAGAAAAAACCCGGCAGCACGCCCAGACGGTGGGAAACCTTTGCACTGAATTGAAGAAAAAGAACAGATCCTTATCAAGATCTCTTGAAATATTGGGGCCTGTTGAAGCCCCGCTGTACAGAATCGCCGGAAATTACCGGTGGCAGATTCTCTTAAAAGGTTTGGAAGTTCAGTCGCTTCACCGATTTCTTCATAATTTATGGCTTGCCAACAAGGCAAAAATAAGCCGGGGTGATATAATGGTCGTTCTCGATGTGGATCCTGTTTTTATGATGTAAAAAATGGTTTTCCATGAATGACCTTTGCGGATGCGGACACCATGAAATATAGCCCATGGAATTAAAATGAGAATATGCACCTTGACATTCTATGAGATGCCACTAAAATAATGTTTATTCATATTAAATTAAAAGGAAATCTTGAGAATGAAACCCAAAATGTTTGCCGTTTTTTTTGTAACCTTTTCCATTCTTTTGTTCGGAACCGGCACAATTGGTTTGACCGGACAGTCACTTCAGACAACATCTGTATTGATACCGGACAGCCGGTACACCTTCTCTCCGGTTTTAGACGGTACGGAGGTCACCCATGACTTTGTCATTCAAAATAAAGGAGACGCACCGCTTGCGATTGAGAAGGTGCGAACCGGCTGAGGGTGCACGGCTGTCTCGTACCCGAGACAAATCCCTCCCGGCGGCGAGGGAAAGATTGTTATCAAAGTTGATACGGCCGGATACGGCGGGAGAACCGTGACCAAAAAAGTAATGGTGAAAACCAATGCTCCCGATCATTCGGTATTTTATCTGACGATCATGGGAAATGTTGAAAATTTTGTAACCATTGTTCCCAAAAGGGTGACGTTGCGCGGACCGGCGGGCCATCCGATAAAGGCTACAGCAAAAATTATACCCGAGAAAAAATATCCCTTTAAGATTAAAAGCGTCAGCGTCGTCAACAAGAAGAATATCGGCGTCAAACTGGAAAAGACCCAAGACGCAAAAATGACGTCATATCTTATTACGGTTGAAAACCGGCGGAAAACCAAGGGCCGCTATTTTGACACGATAAAATTAAAAACAGACAGCAAGATACGGCCTGAGATTAAGATCTATGTTATCGGGAACATCATTTGACGATCGAAAGAACACAACAAAAGATGGACAATATCCAAGTGATCGCTTTTGACTGTGACGGCGTCATGTTTGACACAACGAATGCAAACATGGCGTATTATAATGAGATATTGAAGCACCTCGGCCGGCCGTCTTTGACTCCCGAACAGTTTGCATACTGTCACAGCCATACTGCGGATCAGTCGATCGCACACCTTTTTGATGACGAGCAGGGGTTTAAAAAGGCTCAGCGCTATCGAAAAAGTATGAGCTATATTCCTTTTTTAAAGTACATGGTCCTGGAACCGTATTTAAAACCGATCCTTGAGGCACTCCGACCCAGATACAAAACGGCCATAGCGACAAATCGATCGGATACAATGGACCAAGTGCTCAGCGTGCATCATTTGGAAGGTTATTTTGATCTTGTGGTGAGCTCCATGGATGTTGATCGCCCCAAACCGTATCCCGATCCTTTGATCAAGATCCTTGAGTATTTTGAGATAAATGCAAATAGTGCCTTGTATGTCGGGGATTCGGAACTTGATCAGATGGCTGCAAAAGCGGCGGGGGTACCGTTTGTCGCGTATCAGAACAAGTCTCTTGACGCCGATTTTCATATCGGGAGCTTAAAAGAGATGGCGTCTATTCTGGATATCGAGATCCCATCACCAGTTTAATTGTCTTCGATGAAAATGAAAGTCTATGATCATAACGATACAATAAAGACCACCTGTTCCATCTTCACTAAAACCGTCTTGTTCGTTTTCGTTCTTTTATTAAGCCTGTGCTGGGATGGTTTGCAAAATTTGTCATATTCCAAAAAACCGTTTCAGACCATTTCCGCAGGGGCCACATTCCATATCGATTTTGACGATGGACTATGGGACGGCCCGATTCTTTTCCACAAGGGAAACGGAAAACCCGTTCATCTTATCCTGGTAAAAAAGGCGGTCCAGAAGCTATATCTGTATTGTTATGACGGACATTACCAGCTGATAAAAAGCTATAATTGCAGCACCGGGGAACGCCGGGGGAAAAAACAAAAAGAACATGATCAAAAGACGCCTGAAGGGATCTATTTCAACATCAAAGTATATCGCGATTCCAAGGTCACGCTATTCGGCGATCGCGCCTTTGGGTTAAATTATCCCGACATTTTTGACAACCTTGAAGGTAATTTCGGCAGCGGAATATTTATTCATGGATCCAATCAGACCATAAAACCTTTTTCAACCAACGGATGTGTGGTCTTGAATACGCGTGATCTCGCCGATTTGGATCAACTGGTGTCGTTGGAAAAAACACCGGTCATTATCGGGAATCATCTTCCTTATCGGTTTGAAGCGGCCGGAAAAAAGCCTGCCGAACTGATGATGCTGCTTAAGCAGGCCCTGCTTCCCGAGCGGTATCAGCCTTTGAATCGAAAGTTTAGGTCTATCACCGTGTTCGGATTTAAAAAGCGTATCGTGGCAGTGAGTGAAGTAAAGATCAAGGATGGAAAGGGAACACTCGGATTGTCCAGGATTTATTTGTACCGGCCCCACAAAAACCGTCTGGTATTGCTCAAGCGGGAATGGCGTGAGCAATGACAGATTTTTTGTCATAACGGGGTTGTGCATGACGGTTATTGGTTCCCGAATCCGTTGCTTTCGCCGCAATCCGGACAAAACCATGTTATCCCGTTGCACGACATTCCCCAAAAATTTTCCAGCATGCATTCCTGACAAATAGCGAAGCCGCAACGGCACGTCCAGCAAAACGGCGCATTTTTGCCGCAGCAATGGCAATCGACTTGCCGGGTTCTGCGGCGTCTTTTCCGATAAGATGTTTGTTTTAAAAAACCTGCCATTTTAAATCTTTATGTATTTATTCATGAAGCAAATTTCATCGGATGAATTTTCCGGCGGTCTTGCCGTCTTGTGGAATTAATGATAGAGACAAAAACATCATCGTATTTGCGACCAAAGATTAATATAGCGGCGTATCCGTGTCAACCGCTGCTATTCTTCACAGCATGCCGGACAAATGACATCGGGAAACGGAATCCGTATGAAAAACGAAAAAACTGTGTATCTCATCGACGGAAGTGCATATATTTATCGGGCCTACCATGCCATAAGGGGTCTGTCCAATTCCAAAGGACTCCCCACCAATGCCGCTTTCGGGTTCACCCGCATGCTAATTAAGCTCATCGAGGATCGGTCTCCGGAATATGTGGCCATGTTTTTTGATGCCAAGGGGCCGACATTCAGACATGAACTTTACCGGGATTACAAAGCCAACCGCCCTCCCATGCCGGAGGATCTGTCAATACAGATCCCTTACATAAAGGAAATAACCCATGGGTTCAATATACCGGTTATTGAAATGCAGGGCTTTGAAGCGGACGACCTCATCGGCACGTATGGATGCCGGGCAGAAAAGGCAGGGTTTTCGATTGTCATGGTTACCGGCGATAAAGATTTTATACAGCTGGTTACGGAACATGCGGTCATCTGGGATCCCATGAAAGAAAAAACCATCGATATTCAGTCTGTCAGAAAAGATTTCGGCCTTGAACCTTCTCAGATGATCGATGTGATGGCGCTTTCGGGAGATACATCGGACAATATCCCCGGCGTGCCCGGAATCGGTCCCAAAACAGCGCTGTCTTTAATTCGGACCTTCGGGTCCATTGACCGTCTCTATGAACAGGTTCATACAATTACACAGAAAAAGCAGCACCAAAACCTTGTTCAATACAAGGAACAGGCATTACTGAGTAAAAAACTGGTTCAGATCGATATCGATGCTCCCCTTTCATTTCATCCTGAAAAGTTTAGATTCAAAGGACCGAATAATGCCAAATTGTCACCACTTTTTAAAAACCTGGAATTCAGGCAACTTCAGGAAATTTTTCCCGAACCCATTGATCTTTCAAATAAAAACTATCAGTCGATTTTCGAGATATCGGCACTTTCCGATTTGATCGGGCGACTCGGCACGGCAAGAAAGTTTAGTGTCGATACCGAGACCACATCAAAAGATCCCATGAAGGCCAAGCTCGTAGGGTTGTCGTTTTCCATGATGCCCGGCGAAGCATTCTACATCCCGTGCGCCCATGATTATCCGGACGCCCCGCCGCAACTGGCGATAGAAAAGGTATTACATTTATTAAAACAGATACTTGAAAACCCGGATATCAAAAAAATCGGCCAAAACATAAAATACGATTGGATGGTCCTCAAGCGTCACGGGATAAACCTCTCCGGTGTTACCTTCGACACCATGCTGGCCTCTTACTTGATTAACCCGTCCAAACGCGCACACAACTTGAACCAGATTGCTATGGATTTTTTGGGCCACAAGACGACCACCTACAAGGAGATTGCAGGAAAAGGGAAAAAAAATGTCAGCTTTGCCGAAATTCCCCTGGAGAAGGCGGTTCCGTATTCCTGCGAAGATGCAGATATTACGCTGGCGGCCGCTGATGTCCTCATGCCGATGCTGGAAGAAACCGGTTTGATCAAATTGTTCAATACCGTTGAGTTGCCACTGGTGCCGGTTTTGATGAATATGGAAATGACCGGCATTTGCGTAGACAAAGAAAAGCTCAAGGATCTTTCCAAATCCTTCGAACACCAGCTCGAGCAGTTAGAAGGGATGATATATGCCGTTGCCGGGGAAGAATTTAATATTAAATCGTCCCAGCAGCTCGGAAACATACTGTTTGAAAAACTCAAGCTGCCGGTTCAAAAAAAGACCCGAAAAAAAACAGCGTATTCAACAGATGTCGACGTATTGACGGTTCTTGCAGAAAAACATGAACTCCCGGCGCTTGTTTTAAGACACAGAACCCTTGCCAAGCTGAAATCAACCTATACGGATGCCCTTCTCGATCTGATTCATTCGGAAACCGGAAGAATCCATACGTCCTATAATCAAACGGTTACGGCCACGGGAAGGCTGAGCAGTTCCGACCCGAATCTTCAGAACATTCCCATCAGGACGGACGAGGGCATCGAAATTCGTAAGACATTTGTTCCCAGAAAAGGATGGATCATGATATCCGCCGATTATTCTCAGATCGAGCTCCGCATACTGGCCCATTATGCCGATGATGATATATTGATCAAGGCATTCACGGATGACGAGGATATTCATGCGCGAACAGCCGCCGAAGTGTTTCAGGTTTTTCCCTCATTTGTGACGTCTGAGCTGAGACGACAGGCCAAGGTTATTAATTTCGGCATCATTTATGGAATGAGCCCCTACGGGCTTTCCAAAGAACTGGGGATCAGCCAGAAAATGGCCAAAACTTTCATAGACAACTATTTTTCCAGATACCAAGGCGTCAAAAGATTTATCGATCAGACCATCGACGATGCCAGAAAAAACAAAAAAACGAGCACGCTGCTGGGTCGCATCAGACTGTTGCCGGATATCAATAGTTCCAATAAAACGGTGAGGGAATTTGCGGAACGGACGGCCATCAATACGCCGATTCAAGGCACGGCCGCCGATCTCATTAAACTGGCCATGATCCGTGTGGACGAAGCCTTTCGGCAAGGGGGGCTGAACAGCGCAATGCTACTATCCGTCCATGACGAAATCGTTTTTGAGGCGCCTCCGGATGAACTTGCGACCGTTAAACGCCTTGTCAAAGAAATCATGGAGGGGATCTGGAATCTAAAGGTCCCTCTGAAAGTCAATGTGGCATCGGGTGAAAATTGGGCGGAGGCCCATTAACTCGTTATCCTACGGCCCATAAACATGGTAGAGATTGACGAAATTTTCTATTCCGATGGTTCGGAATCTTCTTTAACGCCTTTCACTGTTTGTTCGACTGTTTTGTAAACCGCCTTAAACAATTCATCAAAAGCAGCCGGTCCCACCCGTCCCGTTTCAATGAATTTCACGACGATTTCTTTGGTTGATCTTAAGATCAGCTCGTCGAGAGTGCCCATTTGAAATCCTTTTAGATTTATATGTAATGAATTTAAATCGTTATCAGAAGCAAACCTGTATGTCAAGATCCAAACGATATGCATTGTGACCGTCATAAAAAATTCATGCGCTTTGTTTGACAGAAACCGTTTTCTTCTCTATTATAACATTTCTCAAAAAACAAATGGAGCACGAAACATGGCGTCATCATCAGAAAAACAAATAAAGTATCCTATTGAAAGTCCGGATGTCGTTAAGACCGATATTCTTGTTCCGATGGAATATCAGTATCACGGACAAAGGGATATCGATATTGTCATTCGACAACCCGAATATACTTCCGTATGTCCGATGACGGGATTACCGGATATGGGATGCATTACCATTGCCTACCGGCCGCATCAGAAAATTATTGAATTGAAATCGTTAAAATATTATCTGTTGCAATATCGAAACGTAGGGATTTTCTACGAACACGCGGTGAACCGAATTCTTGAAGATCTGGTTTCTGTGCTGGCGCCTAAATATATGGAAGTTGCGGGAGACTTTACGGCAAGGGGCGGCATGACGACCAAGGTTAGCGCCGTGTTCGAAGGATAAGGTCATGTTCAATATTTTTAAATTGTTTAGCGTAAAAACCCGTCCGGCTGTCGGTTTTTTGTTTTTTCCGGCGGTAATCTTCATGATGACAATGATGACAGGATGTTCGACCGTTCATTCAATTGAAAAATCGACCAAGCACATGGTGAGAGATTTCAAGTCGCCGGATAGTGATTTGAAAAAAACGATCGCCCTAATGCCCTTTGAAAACAAAACCACCTTTAAAGATGGGGGCATGGATGAAAAAATTATTCAAAATCTGACCCGGGCCATTACCTCCTCCTGCTCGAACATTCTTGTGGAAAAACCGGACGATTCGAACTATCCTGAAGAACTGACAGGGCTTCCCAGGCAGATGCCGGGAAAGATCGACAACTTTGATCTGGCCAAAATCGGAAGACGGTTCGGATTGAACGGGGTTGTCACCGGCTCGGTAGTCAATATCTCGCCGGATAATAAGAAGAAAGGAATTCTGTGGTTCAAAGATACCCATTACTACGTTCAGGTTCAGATTTCGGCTCAGTTGTATGATACGGAAACCGCCGCGAAACTGCTTGATGAGAGTTTTGTCCACGAAGTAGAAGTTGACGAAGCAGACTTGGAATCGATACAAACAGAATCCGGCATCCAAGCATCCATTATAGATGAGGCGTTGAAGGCCATCGTCGACAAAATGGGGGAAAAAATTTGCAGTGCTGTTGTCTTGCAGCCTTGGAATGGATTCATCGCTTCCATCAATGCCCATCGGATTATGATAAATTCCGGAGAAAAAACGGGTCTTAAAATCGGAGATCTGTTTGATGTTTTTGACAGCAGCGGCATCTTCAAAGGGGCGGGAGGCCAACGATTCTTTATCCCGGGCGTTAAGGTAGGGGAAATCAAGATCACCACGGTCTATCCCGACAAGGCTGAAGCAATTCTACTCTCGGGTAAGGACATACAGGCGGGCTTTTCCATTCGGACAAAAGATTAAAAACTGCAGTCGAATTTGAGCAGCGGGTCGTCATATACCAGTTCACCATTTTTTATGACTTTTTCCACCGTATTTATCCCTACATGATATGGGATGACTTGATACGAGGGGTATTTGAGTATGACGACGTCCCCGTTCTTTCCGATATCCGGACTTCCGATCGTATCCGCACGCCGCAACGCTGCCGCACCGTTAATGGTAAGGGCGGTAACGGCCTCTTCGATACTGAGGTTCATATAAAGCGTTGCCAACGCAAATATTAACGGGATCGATTCCGAATAGCAGCTTCCGGGATTGAAATCCGTCAAACCTTCCTTATTTGCCCTTCGGGTGGATTGAACCGTGTTCAGAATTCCGCCGCCCTTGTTTCAGAAAACAAGGTTCTTTCTCCCCCGGCTTGTGTAGATTCCATCCCGACTTCCGCCAACAAAGAAGATCATGTTTCCATGGGAGCGATTTCTGCGCGCAAATGTCGAGACATCATCAAGAATGCCGAAAACGTCGTTGCCATTGAACTCCTGTGCGGTGCGCAGGCACTGGACCTTTTCACCAATATGAAACCGGGTGAAGGATCCCTGGCGGCATACACCGCCATCAGAAATGCCGTCCCGCATTTGGAAAAAAGATCGGATATAGCATGAAGATATTCAAATGATTAAAGAATTGACGAAAAACGGCGTAATTATCAATGCGGTGGAACAAAAGGTAGGGAGACTCAATTAATTCGGGACAAACCGGATTTAA
>Ga0315547_1003565_pt1 | contig 10068 bp, 20 predicted proteins | sample SalMarSW160240MG_2_FD_202542 | JGI IMG/M metagenome (GOLD analysis project Ga0315547, IMG submission 202542) | Salt marsh sediment microbial communities from the Plum Island Ecosystem LTER, Massachusetts, United States - Salt Marsh Sediment SW1601-240 ... | reverse complement strand
AGTCTCATGGTGCTCGGCCCAGGCGAAATTGTGATGATTGTGGACCTCTTCGACGATATCTCCACCGACGATCCCGGCGACCTTGCTGCACACATAGTCACGCGCCGCATAGGCGTACCGACCTGCCAAGTGCATGGCCTGCCAGTAGTCATGGCCCAGGGGAGTATTGAGATTAAGCACGATGCTGGGGCTGTCCATCGAATCGTGGTAGGGTTCGTCAAACGACTTCCCAATCGCCAGGTTCATGAACCCGCTGGCTACCTTATGGCCAAAGCCCCTGGACCCAAAGTGAACCCCTACCCAAACTCCTTCATACTCATCCAAGAAGATATCCACATAATGGTTGCCTCCACCCACGGTACCAAACTGATTGATGGCCAACTGCCTCAACCCCTGCTTGAACATCTCCCACCCAAGGGCATAGTCTTGGAAGATGGCTTGATCCTCTACACTGTCTGGATTATTGCGTCCAATGCCAAAGGCAATCTCATGCACGATGGTGTCCATGATCTCTTCGATGTAAGGTAAGACTTGCATGGCCCCTATGTCAAGGCGCACGGCCTTGTTGCCGCAGGCGATGTCGAACCCGACGCCGCTGGGGCTCACGGAGTCCTCATAGGCAATCACGCCGCCAATCGGCATGGAGTAGCCAGGGTGACCGTCAGGCATGAGAACACCCGCGAGGGCCTTGGGGTGCTCCAGACAAGTGGCGAGTTGCCTCACCGACAGTTCATCGACTTCCCCGAAGAGGGTCATGGGCTTGGTCATTTTTCACGCACCGCAACAAGACCATCGGTGGAAAGGATATATCGCTTACCTCCGGAGTCAAACTGGAACGTGTTACTGCTAGGGGGAAACCCTCCAACCCAAGTCGCATTTTCAATGTGTAAAACCGGCCTTCCTCCGTTGTAGACCGTTACATCATATGTACCTGGTACCAGTGGAGCATTCGCAATGAGGAAAAAACAAACGATGATTGCCACAACTAGCGCCAAGACAGAAACAACAGGTAGTCTCATCTTCATTCTCTGTATCCCTCCGGCAGTTTTGCCCTTGAGGATTGTGCATATTTCAAGGCGAGCTGGAGCGTCCTCACCGCATCATCCCGACCCTCCTTGTTTGGAACCAGTTTGGCTCCACACTCTTCGCAATACTTCGCATAAGAGGGTCTCCCGTCCTCACAGATCACACACCACATCTTATTTGTGCTGTAAACATTCCAATCGAGAACCTTCTCAAGATAGTCCACAAGACGTTCGGCCTGCTTCTTCAGCGATGGTGCTGCCATTTTGTTCCTCCCATTGTCAATTGTTTCTTTCTCTGACTGCGGCCACGCGCTTGAGCGTTTCTACGTCATACCGCAGATCCCGGATGATCTCCTCCAAGTTCCTGATGACTTCCCCAGTCGCCTCGTCAATCAAGACGTGGACCGTGATTTGGGGATTGAGGGATGCCATCAGCGAATCGGCTCTACGGTCTCAATGTCGGGATGTACCCAAAGCCCAAAGACCGTACCACGCCAATACTTCTGGGAAGCGATCCACTCGTTTGACTCCGCAACCTTCGTCTGAATAGCAGCAGACTCAAGGTAGATGCCATCGGCCCTAGCCTGTTCGACTGTTGATCGGACTGCTTCGACCTTTTGGATGCCATCTAAAGTATCCATTCGGCGAAGAGGAATGGCGATTAAGCCCACCACAAGAAATACACCGCCCACAAGGGCGATGAAGCTCCCAACCATCTCTAGCCCACTATTCCAACGGCTCATCCTGCCAAACACGATGCCAACGATGACCAGCACCCCAAGAACAATCAGAATAATCATGTCAATTCTCCTTTAGCTAAGAGTCAGGCCCCAAGGTAATGGACCATTCACGATTTGTCAAGAGGTTTCTTTTTCGGAACAGGCCGTGGCGGCACGACCCGCTTCTTCTGCCTGTTCGGTATCTCTTTACTCATCTTTCTCCCCCAGACGCCGAAATATTGATATCCCTTAACTCCAACAGGATGGCATCCAACATCGAAATCAAATACAATCCGATAGCCATTTGATGGAGTTGCCCATCGGGACAAAGGTGATCTGAAAGATACTTTACAGCCTCAATGCCCTCATCAGTTCTAACCTCTATGTCATTGATTATCATCAGACATCTCCTTTTGTTAGGTTTAGTAGAGCCCTGCGCCTATGGCTTGGGGCCAGGTGGCTGTACACTTCGGTCTGCCGAATACTTGCGTGTCCCAGTACGTCCCGTACGGTCTGTAGGGTCTCTCCGTTCTGCACCAACCAACTGGCACAGGTATGGCGAAGCGTATGGAAGCGGAAAGCCTTGAGCCTTGGGTTAGGACAATCAGGCCCCCAGCCCAGGGCCTTGACCACCTGGTTCCACTGGTAGCGTGGGAAGACGGAGGTCAGGCCCATGGACCCTGGGAACATCACGATCTGCCCTTCTGGCTCATCCTGGAGCCCTCTGAAGTACTCGATGGACTCCCAAGCCTTCTCATTGAGATCCACGGTGCGCCCCCGACCGGACTTACACAATGAGTCGGGTAGGTAGAGAATCCTCTGCTCAGAGTCCAGGAACGACCACTGGAGGCCCATGAGTTCCCCCAAGCGCATTCCCGTGTTGGTCGCAAGTTGCACCAGGGCCCGCAGGGCCGGAGGGCAGGCAGCCAGAAGGGTTGCGTACTCGTCAGGGGTGAGATAACGCTCGATTCTATTGCGAGCCTTCTCTCGGGGCAGTCTGACGGCTCTCGCAGGGTTAGAGGCACATAGGCCATCCATGATTGCCTCATTGAAGATGGATGACAGGTAGGCCTTATGCCTAGTCCTGGTGGCAGTCGAGACCAGTCGGCCGTTGCGGGTCATGGAATCGAGGTACTTCTTCACATCGGCCGGTTGGACCTTGTTGATGGGCTTATTCCCGAAATGGCCGGCGAACCGACTGTAGACGGTACGTCGGGCGTCTACATGCCGGCCCTCGCTTCTCTTCTGGGTCAGATAACCGGCCAGGTAGTCGGTGAAAGAGGCTGTGACTTTCACTTCTCCACCCCCGGGACATCCTTCTCTGTACTCCAGGCAGCCTTCCCGATCAAATGCTCAATGGGCCTGTTCTCCTCACCGAACCTTGCGTCCATTTCATAGAGGATATAGAGGGGCTCTTTGATTTGAGTAGCGACCTTCTTTAACTCGGTTCCCTCTTTGGTGAGGTCGAGATCGCCATACCAGACCTTCTTGTGGGTCCACGTCACGATGTTGGCGTTCCAAATGGCCAAATGGCCCTTGGGAGCCTCCTTGTAAGGCGAGATCATGCGACCCTGGTGAAAACCATGGCTCTCAAGAACTTTGCGCACTTCGTCTGCGGTCACTTTGAGTCTCCTTTCATTGAGGTGCGGCATCATCATAGTGATTGGGCCGAGGGATGTCAAGGGGGAAATGAGAGGGGACTTGACTTTTTTATCTCATCGCTTATTTCAGCATACAGGTGATTATATTGTTTTGTCACAGAAAAACTCTTAAGGCCAAGTCTATTCCATGAAGCAAATGTGTGTTTAAGATCAAGAAACCTCCAACCCTTCAAGCGAGGGTCGGGATTGTCCATCGTCCAACCCAGGGATTGGATCAGGTGTTCCCACCGCACCCGGGGGAAGGTTTCTAGGAAGCCCTCGTCCGATGGCTCAACGCTCACGGCCTTACCGCCGATGAAGCGAGAAACCCTTAGACGTCTGAAAACAAACACCTGTTCTGAGGATAGGTCCGGCCGCTCATCCTCGGGGACACTGGCTAGTCGGAGTTCTTTCATATATTGAAGGGCCGCCCTTGACGCCTCATTGCAATTGATAACCTGGTGACCTATCGTGACGGCAGTAAAATCATCTTTAACGTCTTTCCATTTTAAAGACATGAGCAATCCTTGGCGAATCCCCATATTTATAGCGAATTCGATTAGTGCTCTCATGTCGGGATCTGCAACGGCAATTAAACATTGATATTCGTCTTTTGTTAAATAACGATCAATCTTCTTCGCAATTGCCCGTTGTCGTTCATTCGGCGTCCTCTTAGGGCGTTTTACCTTTTTAACAGGATTGCCACGCACAAAACCATCTTTAAGTGCCTCTGTAAAAATTCCAGAAAGATAAGTCAAACAGCGCAACCTTGTCTGACTTGAAACCAATTGTTTCTCACCTCCTAACCCGCGCTGACGATACATACCGTCTAAATATATTTGAATATCTTCTGGATTAATATCATCTAACGTTTTATTCCCAAAGCAATCCATCATTTGATTATAAATACCAAGTCTGTCATAAACTTTTATCCCCGCTGCCAGTTTCCGAGGCAAATAAATTTTTCTAACAAACTCTTTAAAACCAAGACTAGTAGATACTCCATTAGATTTTTTTCTAGTAATCGGATGAATTTTCAAATCACTCCAATAATCTTTGGCCCGTTGAAGAGAGGTTCCGGGCGGCAAAGTGCCATTTATTCGGTTGCCCCGAATGGTCATATTATAACTATATCGAACATCGTCTTGGCTAACCTTATAAAAATAAAGCCCAGGATACCCATCAACCCTTTCTCTCTTCTTTGGTGCTCCGAAGACCGCATCCGCCGTCAACTTTTTTAGTGTTGTTTTATTCAATAAATATTCTTCGTATTCCCTCTCTAATGTTATTTCTGTTTCATCTCTTATAATTTTACTTGGCGGAACATCGTTATTTTCAGATGACATATTCTCGACAGAACGATTTTTTATCCCCTCTATAATTTCGTTTATAATTTCGTCTGGAAGAATTTTAGCTAACTTGGCACTATTACACTCTGTACAAGAGGTTACTAAGTTAAATATACTATTATCACCACCTTTAGACGCTGGTATAACATGATCAACCGCAAGTTTGACTTCGGGGGATTTTCGGCCACAATATTCGCAAGTTCTCCGATCCCGTATAAGTATGCTAAAACGAAGCTTATTCGAAATTTCAATGCGTTTCGCCATCTCCCTATCCAGCCTTTATTTTAAGTTAAAACACAACTCAAACATCCTATGTTTTCTTTCTAAATACATCTTTGGACCAACGCCATCATAAAAATATTGATATAATAAACCACATTGTTTAAACCCACCAAATTTGAATTCATAATAAATGTGATTTCTAGAATATTGCCGTTCATAAATTGTTCTTTTTGGGAGCCCCGCTAATTCAAGTCGATTCGCCATGTCCTTTATAAAATTTTGTGAACCACTTACATAGGTTGCACGAAAACTTCCAACACTTTTATATATACAACCATCCCCATCCCAACAACCACGAATAAAATGTCGGACAACGTACTCCGGTATATCTGGAAATTTGATAACAAGACTTTTCTTCGGAACTAGTCCTATTTTAATTAAATCATCGCAAATTGCATTAGCGTTAATCGAAACTTGATAAATTGTTCTTGCTGGATTTTTATCACCGAAACCATACGAATTTTTACGGCAAAATATCTTAGCATTACAATCCATCAAACTTAATACTTTTTCCAATAATTCCGGTTCTTTTTGCACGATAGAAACAATCGATGCGTTAGTTTTTCTAGTTGGATCTTTAATTCGGCCTGGTTCAAAACTTCCATCAGAGTATATTACACCCAATACCCAAGCCATTTCTGGGGTCCAATGTCGGAAAAACGCTTCATTTAACTTTTGTGCACTATGGGTGATTGTGGTTATTCCGCCTTTCTCGTCCTGACGTTCAAAAGATATCTTACCGCCTTCTGTCGCCAATTTTCTCGCAGCGGATAAACTTCGACATTGAATTTTGCATTGTTTCATTCTCTTATGCACATACATGCGGCTACAACCGCATTCTTTCGCGATTTCACTAAGAGACTTCTTGTTATGTAAATATTCTTCCAAAAGATATTCTTTAGTCAAAATCTGAGTAGCTATTCCCCGCTGTCTCCTCCGGTCTACGTTTCTGTGCTTTCTCTCAATATCTTTTTGATAACAACGCCTGCATAAACCTCTCGAAGCATGTTTAATTTTAGTTGTACCGCACTGCTGACATTGACCGAAATTTTTAGACCACATCTTAGCCTTCGATATTAAAAGAAAAGTATTATATTCAAACTATTAATGTCAACATCTATTTTCAGGTTCCCCACCGATCTGTTCGCATCTTGGCCAGATATGGAGGCAGAACTGCTCCCCGTCTTGCTCATAGTTGATACTGCCCATATCCGCTTTGGTCCACCCATGCCCACAGCAACAACCCGTCGTATGCACCCCAAAGTCATTGAGCATTTGCACCAAGGGGGCAATACAAGCGTCCACGGGCACCTCGGTCCTCCCGCTGACCTCCTTGGGTTGGCAGAGCCGGACCATCCTGTTCGTTCCCCATTTACACATCAGGGGTCTCCTTGGGTATGTCAACGCCCCGAGGTACCCAGTTCCCTTCCGAATCCTGTTCATACTTGCCTGTGGGGTCAAACACCATGTATTTCTCGATCACAGCTTGAGCCACTTCACCAAGAGAGTAAGGTATGAGACCACCCACAATCTCAAATCCATTACTTAAGAGTTTGTTTACTTCGTTTTCGACATCATAAACATTGCCACGAACGATGCGATATTTCATTGTTATTCCTTCCTCCCCAACACAAGAAGTGCCGGATTCAAAGTGCCACCAGTATCATTGGCTCGTACACCTTCATCTCCAATCTGAGATTCGATATTGTGCCATCGCCTAAGTTCTTCGCCATGTTCCCAAGTCTGGGACAAGACGGATACTGCCGCTCCATACATGAAGCCGGTGATGCCTTCAATATCGGCATCGAAAGAAGCCTGTTTGGCTACTGACTGGAGAGTAGACCCACCAGCCATTCGTGCCTGCATGAGTCAAGCCCAGGATTCGGCATAGTGCAGAATGGCGTTGCCATAAGAGTCCCGATTCGCATTCGTCATCTTCTGCCAAGCATCTGGGCTGGAAATCGCCATTTCCATCCCTTGGATCTCAGACTCTAGGGCCCACTGCTTTCGTTCTTGCTCCTCCTCACGTTGTTTTCTTTGTTCGGCCCAACGCTGGTCGTTTTCAGCCTTAATCGCCTTATCAGAGGCCTCCTGCTCGGCTGTCAGGGCCAAGGGCGGGTAGGGACCAACAGGTTCCTTATTGTAACCGCTCATGGTTCGGCGGAAATCCCGGAGGATGAGAGGCCGAGGGCTATCAGCCCGGATCTGGATTTCACAGCCATTGAAGGTAAAGCGAACCTCAGTATCGGGAGAAGCAGCCTCCTGATAGGCCTTATCCAAAACGCGATCGAATACGTTCCCGCAATAAGTGTCTAATGTCTTGATGTTCATGGCATTCTCCTTTCTTTTGGGTGCTGGTCCCGGACACGCTTAACCACATTCTGTTCCAGACGCGGGTTCCCCAATTTGTGATCGATGACAACTAAGAGCCGTTGAATATCCCGTTCAGCCAAAAACAAGGCGTCAAGGGCGGATTCAATCCGAATATCAGAAGTAACTGACCTAATAGGGCGGAACCCCTTATTAGGATGTTTCTCGTGCCAAAGAAGATTCCCACGTTCGTCTACCATCTTCTCAAAGTGCTCTATGGATTTTGTCCCATAGGGCATTACAATATGTAGCGTTATACCTTCCCCCATGGTGTCATTCTCCTTTCGGGGAAAATGGTTTCTCCGTCCCAGGGGCAATTGGGACATTCTTTGGTGTGAAGTTCCAAGACGGCGGGCATGTTGTCGATCAAGGCCTGGTAGTAGGCTTCCCGTGCCAAGTCATAACCCTCGCACGCTTCAATGTAGACATCCCAAAATCTATCAGGTGCATTAAGATCCGACGCCTTTTTATGAACCTTCGCCGCATCAACATAAGCCTTCCCCGCCTTAACCACGGCCTCGGGCAGTTTGCCTTTAACGGGCTTTAGCAAACGCAAGCGTGTCTTTACTTCCCCGGCGGGCTTATGCTTCTTAATGTACTTGATGCGATTCCTGATAGGCTCAGTAGCGAACTCCACAAGAACGTCATGATGGATGTGCCAATAGGCCTTGGTCATCACAAGTCCCCCTCGTCAAGTACAACTACATGGTCATACTCTTCATCAAGATAAAGGCCTAGGCCTTTTAGTGGCCCCGAGTTCCGGGCCTCGAAAGCTGCCCCCTCCTTGAACTTGCCGATGCCACGCGCCTCGGTAGTAGGCACAAGCCGATCACGATCAACAACAACATCTCCATCCTGCCCTTCGTCTCTGATTACGATTCCTGGGTACTTCATGGTATACCTCCTTTTAGGTTCAGGCCCCAAGGTAATGGAGCCCCTTTCGGTTGTCAAGTCCTGTTTTGGAGCCCCAGGCGGGAGTCGAACCCGCTAAGATGAGTTTTGCAGACCCATGCCTTTCCCCTTCGGGCCACTGGGGCGATCATATTTCTGTCACACTGGGCCCTTATCTGGATATCCATCCCATTCTCCACACCAATCCGTTTCTTTAGTGGGATACCAAGTATGTGGAGTATGTCGACGGCAGATGCCGGTGGGGGCCATTGCTTCATTAGGGTTTGTCTCAGTCCACCCTACTTTACCACCGCCCCAAATCCATTTTGGGAGCGACTCTGGTTTTGGATGCTTATCCCAGAAACGACATGTTTTGCAGAGCACAATTCGTTCCTTTCAATCATAATCCATGGGTCCCAACTGCCGAGCCAGAACAGCCCAGAGAGCCCATAGCACAAAGTTTATCATTCCAACTCCTATGAAGGCCCCAATTTGGCTACTAGGGCTAGGAATAATCACTCCAAAGCCTATGGCCCACAAAAGTCCCGATGCAAGGAACACGAACACACAAGAGATCCAAAACAGGATTTCCTTTATCTGCTTTTCCATCGTGTCCTCCTTGATTTAGGTTATGATTTCCACATGCGCTCAATGCTTGCGAACTTCTCCCGTTCTTTCCGAGTCGCAAGAACACGCTTCAACCATCTCCACCGCTTGTCTCCGATACGAAGACTCCAATACCAAAGTGGCTTCAAAAGCCGTGGGGTTGTGAAGTAGTCAAGAACCAGTTCCTTGGTCTCGTGGTCTATTTCAATAGTCCACGGCGGAGGTACAACGAGATTGGCCCCATCCATCGCAGATACCGCTTGTAAGAACTTCTCTGTGGTCAACTGTTCGTTGGAAAGCATTCTATTTTCCTTTCAGGCCACTCGCCGGCCTGTTCGGTTGTCAATGACCCAAGGCCTATGGCCCTGGGCCCTCTCGTACTCGTCAAGAAACTTCTTCTGAGCCCTGAGCATCAGACGCCTAGTCCTCCACTCCAAGAGCACTTCGTCCAAGTCGATTCCACAAACTGCGAAGACCAAGTAAATCCCCATAGATACAATAATAAAGAGAGCTAGTATGTCAAGGGACAATTTCAACAAAAAGACTATCATAATCTCACCCCATGATCCTTAAGGGTACGTTAGATCCAATAGGCCAATCCCCATCGGGATCCTTTTCGGGATACATCGAAGTTAGGGACAAAGAACAACCAGGCCCGAAATCATATAACTCTTGGGCGTAAATGCCCCAAGTCTTTACCCCATTCTCGTTAGTAACCTTATAGGGTTCTCCTACCGCCGTGCATGAGTCACAGAAGGGTTTTCCGTCTGGGTAAAGCACCCGAAACCGATCACCCTTGTGCAGTTCTTCCATCCGACGTCTGGCCCATTGGCCATTCTCCAAACGCTCAATGACCATCAATTCGGGATCGGCCATGGGCAAGAGCCCTGCACTGGCCAACGCGGTTACGGCCATCAGGTTGTGAACAGCGGTTCTACGGTTCATGATTGCTCCTTTTGATGTTGCCAGTAGTAAAATGTCATTGTGCGCCGACCACTGTCTCTCCAAGCGTAGACCGTTTCCAAAGAAGATGTGACATCATCAAGATCGTGCTCAAACATCGTCCTCCCTGCAACAATGTCACCCTTGTCAAGCGCTTTGGCCATCTCTCGCAATATCCAAGCAACCTGCGCATTTTCCGTTCTCTGGCCAACGGGTCCCAAGGTAATGGGCCCATCGCCCTTGT
>Ga0315547_1003558_pt1 | contig 10085 bp, 7 predicted proteins | sample SalMarSW160240MG_2_FD_202542 | JGI IMG/M metagenome (GOLD analysis project Ga0315547, IMG submission 202542) | Salt marsh sediment microbial communities from the Plum Island Ecosystem LTER, Massachusetts, United States - Salt Marsh Sediment SW1601-240 ... | reverse complement strand
GCCGTAAATTGCAGGAGAACAATAAATATCGGCTGTTTTGTAATAAGAAGGAACTTCTTTCTGAGAGATGGCTTTTTCAAAAACCACGTTTTTCAATTTGTTTCTCTTTGCCCACCTTTGATAGTCCTCTTTCAAAGGGCCTTCTCCGACCACAATCAACCGCAAATTATCATATTTTTTATTTAAAATCTTCAAGGCTTTAAGCAGATAAATCAGTCCCTTTCTTTCTTCAATCCTGCCCAGAAATAAAATATTCAATTTGCCGTCTGAATATTTTTTGATTTTGGCAACTTTGGGATTGAATTCATTCAAATCAATGCCGTTGGGAATTACGGTTTTAGGGCCTTTGTAATATTTAAAGGTTTTAAGATTAAGAGCGGCGACCCCGATTACGCCGTCCGTTTTCCACTGGACAAGCTTGTTAAAAAGATAAAAAAATCCGGGAAAGGATTTTACGAAAGAGCTCTTTTCAAGATTGGCATGAAAAGTCAGAATGTTCAGAGCTTTTGACCATTCCAGGATTTGCAAGGTTGAGGGAAAGCCGCAATTATGAAAGTGCAAGACGTCGAATTTTTCTTTCTCCAAAACTTTTTTAATGGCAAAGGGATTAAAATTGATGCAAAAATCCCCCTGGGTGCCGATAATGCTCCAGGGGAAAGACGTTCCCAGTAGGATAACTTCCCTGCCGTAATTTTCCGATTGAGACCGGCGCGGAGCGATGATCTTTGACTGAATTCCCCTTTTTTTAAATTCCTGATGCAAACCAAGAATGTGCCGTTTTACTCCGCCCGGCTGCAAAAAAGAGTGAAACGAAATTAAGCCTATCTTCATTTAATAAATTTTATCAGAAATTTTGCCTTCTTGCCAGCCTATTTTCCTTGTGCTAAATTGAATTAGTATGGCCAGAGAAATTTTAGAGAAAATTCCTCCCCGCTCAATGGAAGCTGAAAAAGCGCTTTTGGGGTGTTTAATGTTGAGCCCAGATTCCGTTAATAAAGTGATTGACTACGTGGGGGCAAACGATTTTTACAAGAAAGCTCATCAAGAAATTTATGAAGTTTGCCAGGAACTCTTTGAAAAAGGAGAACCGATAGATCTTTTAAGTATGGCCAACCGGCTGAAAGAAAAAGGAGTTCTTGATGAAATTGGAGGGAACAGTTATCTGACCGAACTGATAAATACCGTTCCTACGGCCACCCATATTTTAAGCTATGCCGATACCGTACGGGGTAAGAAAGTTTTGCGGGATTTAATCAATTCAGGAACCGAAGTGGCTGCTTTGGGTTATAACGAATTTGAAAGTCCGGAAAAATTATTGGATGAAGCGGAAAGCAGAATCTTTTCCATCTCCCAGAAAGGTCTCCGTCATAAATTTATTCACATAAAAGACGAACTGGAAGAAGCTTTTAACCGAATTGATCGATTGTGGGAATATAAGGGAGAGCTTCGAGGTTTGCCCACCGGTTTTAACGACCTTGATAGCATGCTGGCAGGTTTTCAAAAATCCGACTTGATAATCTTGGCTTCCCGGCCTTCAATGGGAAAATCGGCTCTGGCCACGAATATAGCCAACCATGTCGCCGTTACCGAAAAAAAATCAGTCGCGATTTTCAGTCTGGAAATGTCAAAGGACCAATTGGTTGACAGATTGATTGCCGACCAGGCCGGCATTGATTTGTGGAGGTTAAGGACAGGAAAAATTTCCAAAGACGGAGAGGAAAACGATTTTACCAAAATCCAAGGAGCTTTGGGGGTCTTGTCCGAAGCCCCTATCTATATTGACGATACGGCTATTTGCAATATCTTGCAGATGAGGGCCATGGCCAGAAGATTACAGGCAAAAGAAGGATTAGACCTTATTATTGTGGATTATTTGCAGCTAATAGAGCCGAGAAACACCCAGGCTCCCATGGTCCAACAGATGACGGAAATTTCCCGCTCTCTCAAATCTTTAGCCAGAGAATTAAGCGTGCCAGTGCTGGCCCTCTCCCAGTTATCAAGAGCGGTTGAGCAAAGAACTCCTCAGAAACCAAGGCTGTCCGATCTGAGGGAAACCGGAGCCATAGAACAGGATGCCGACGTTGTTCTCTTCATTTATCGCGAGGATAAATACAGGCCCGATACCGAAAGAAAAAATATTGCCGATATAATTATAGCCAAACACCGAAACGGCCCGGTCGGCAGCGTTGAATTATACTTTGATGAATCTCGCGTTGCTTTCAGAAATTTGGAGAAAAGCTATACGGAAGAAGGATAATGTATGTATTCCGCCACCATCCAAAAATTAATAGATTTGTTCTCTAAATTCCCGACGGTCGGCCCCAGGACGGCCGCCCGATTTGTTTTTTACCTGTTAAAACTGTCCGAAGAAGAAGTCAAAGAACTAACTTCGGTCATTTCAGAGCTAAAAGATAATGTAAAGTTGTGCGAGAACTGCTTTAAGTCTTTTGAGCCATCCCAAGATGTAGTTCCAGACAATAAGCTTTGCGAAATTTGCCGGGATTCGCGCAGGACTAAAGAATTATTGTGCGTGGTTGAAAAAGAAACGGACTTAATCCCGATTGAAAAGACCAAAAAATATCATGGATTATATTTCATATTGGGCGGTACGGTTTCTGCTTTAAAAAAAGAAGAATTAAAGAAATTAAGAATCAAAGAGCTTTTAAAAAAAATCAAAAGTCCCGAGATAAAAGAAATTATTATTGCCTTAAATCCAACGACCGAGGGAGAAGCTACGGCTCTCTATTTGGAAAGGATGCTAAAACCCTTGAATAAAAAAACCACCCGACTTGGTCGGGGGCTGCCTTCTGGTGCTGAATTGGAATATGCCGACGGAGAAACCTTATCTTCTGCCCTGGAAGGCAGACGATAAGCGTCTTTACAGCGTTTCTATCTTCGTTATTTCCACTTCTGTAAAAGGCTGACGATGGCCTTTTTTTGTTTTCTCTCTTTTTTTGGCCCTGTATTTGAAAGCGATCACTTTCTTCCCTTTCCCGTGTTTGACGATCTTGCCGGTTACCTTTGCGCTCTTTACCATCGGATTTCCAATTTCTAACTTTTTATTTTTCTCCAACAGCAAAACCTCGTTAAAGGAAACCTCGTCTCCCTCTTTCTTCTCTAGTTTTTCAATTTTTATTTTTTGACCGGGAGCTACAAGATACTGTTTACCTCCGGTTTTAATTACTGCTAACATATTACTTTAACTTTTTAGGCCCTTCTTTGGTTTCTAACAATCTATCGACTTTATCAGAAAATAAGCTTAGACGCTTTTCTGAACTGTCATAAGCGGAAATAGCGTTTCTTAAATGACTGCCCAACTTTCTGAAATCGGTCATCAGCTTCGAAGCGTCCTGGTTTATTTTATTTAATCTTTTTAAAATATCCTGGGTTTTGCGAGAAATCTGGGTGTCTTTGAACCAATGTTCAATCGTTCTCAGGGTTAAATAAATCGTATTGGGAGAAGATAGAATAACTCTTTTTGACCAGGCATAATTGGTCAGGTCAAAATCTTTGCCAATATTATTTACCACTTCATAGTATACGGCTTCAGCCGGTATGTACATCAATGCGAAATCGGTAGTTCCTTCAGAAGGAAGAATGTATTTCAGGGTAATCTCATTTATCCTGTCTTTAACGTCTTCAACAAACTTTTTTTGAAAGACCAATTTTTCAGCGTCGGAGGGAGCTTCCACCATTTTGGCAAAATTGTCAGACGGAAATTTGGAATCAATCGGCAAAACTCTGCCGTTGGGCAGTTTTAAAACTGCATCCACCTGTTCTCCGGATGAAAATAAATATTGGGATTTGTAAAGTTCTTGTGGGAAATGCTGCCCTAAAATATGTTCTAATGAGGCTTCCCCCCACTGGCCTCTTAATTTAGGCGCTTTAAAAATATCCTGAAAACTGGAAACGTCTTTGACTGATTCCTGAACCTGTTTTAATTCTTCCTTGATTTGGGTCGCTTCTTTTGTAAAAGAGGAAATTTGATCTTGCATCGCCTGGGAAACCCCATTCTGACTATCCCTCATTTCTTTTAATTGACCGATCATCAGATCGGTGATTCTTCTTTCCAAGTCCCTTATTGAGTCTGATTGGGCCTTATCAACGTTTGATTTTCTAAATAAGAAGAAAGCCAATGCGCCAACAATTATCAAAAAAACAATTAAAACAAAAAGGGATTCATTCATAAAACGATGATACCATTATTTTATTAAAATTTCAACCAGGAAGAAAATAATATAGATTCCCATAAGGAAAAAAGCTTCCTTTCTGGTGATGCGGCGATTGGTCCGGATAAAAATAAAGAAAAAGAAAGTTGAAATCACAAGGAAAATTCTAGCGACGGCAAAGGGTGAAAAATCCAGGACCCTGATGGGATGAATTAAAACAACTATTCCCAAAACCAAGGTGGCAGGCACAATTACGGCCCCCATTAAATCTCCCAAAATCATCCAGCTTTCTCCCTTCCTCGCTACGCTGACAGCGAAATAAATTTCCGGTAAGGCGCTTCCCAAGCCAGTAATTAAAACCCCAACAAGAATCAAGGGAAAATTAAACGTCTGGGCAAAAAATTGGGCTGAAGCAACGATTCCCTGAGCAGCAATTATAAGAAGGATTATCCCCAGAAATACTTTTCCGAAGTCCTGAATCAAAGTTTTAAAGTTTTTGATAGTTAGTGTTTCTTGCTTATCGTAAACCTTGCAAAATCTTTCTTTTTTGCAGAAAATCCAATAGCAATAAAGGATAAAAAGAGCGATAAGAATCCCTCCGTCTGGCCTTGATAGTTCTCCATCCCAGATCAGAATTAAAGGCAGAATCGCCGCTATCAGAGTGAAGATTGAAGTCGCCTGAATGGCCCGGCTTTCAGCCGGAATCCCTCCCTTGACAAAGAAAGCGGCCAGACCTATGGCCAGAGTAAGAGCGACCAGATTATTTCCCGCAATATCGCCGAAAGAAAGCTGAGGAATCCCCTTAAGGGCAGAGGTAACTCCGACGAAAAAATTGGGCAAGGAAGCGGCGAATGCCATAACAAAAAAAGCGACAACAAATTCTTTCCAGCCCAAGAATCTCGCCAGCCGCATTAATCCTCCAATTACCCATTCACTTGAAAAATAAAGCAAGGCGCAGCAGATTAGAAAGATTAAAATATAGAACCAGAGCATACTTTTTTACGAAAAATAAACGATTGAATAAATTATGCCTCCCAAAAGTAATAAAATCAAGGGGTAGACAAAAATCTTTCTTTCCGGTTTGACCTTTTTATACATTAAAAGAATTAAAATTCCATCGACAGCCAGCATCATCCCCCCGACAACGCCGATTACCGCAATAAAGCTTTTAAACCCGGCCAGAAAAAGAAATAAAGGCAAAAAACAAGTAATCGCCCAAGATATTATTTTTGTAAATTTTAAATCGTACCAAAAAACTTTCTTCAGGGTTAACCCTATCGTGATAAAAGAAGTAAAAGTCGTTAAAAGCCCGAAGACAAGCGCTAAAGACACTATGCCGTCGCCCAAGACGTCTCTTAAGCCCGTCAAGGCTGATTCGGTTGTCTGGGAGCCGGTAATCCCCAAAATCAAGTAGATGAAGAAAAGATAAATAATCATCGGAATCAAAATGGCAACGGGGATGATTTTTAAAATCATTTTTTTTCTTTTCCCCAGCATTTCTTCTATTTCCGGAATCAAGGTTGCGCCCCAGAGAGAAAAAAGGATTACTCCGTAAGGTAAAAACAATAATGACCAGTCGGGAGTCGAAAAAAGATTTTCGGTTATTATGAAAGATTCTCCTCTAAAAAATATGGCCAGCAAGATTACAAGAAATAAAACCAGCCCCCAAAATTCCACTTTGGCAATGGCTTTTATTCCGGAAAAAATCAAAGCAGCGCCAATAACAAAATAAAAAAGCGTGTAAGTTAAGGAGTTCCCTCCAAAAACCGGTGAAAGTAATTCCGCCAAAAATTCTCCTCCTAAAATCAGATAAGCCAAAAGTGCTCCAAAAATACTAAGGATCGTTGAGGTATAAGCTATAATTTGACCTCCTTTTCCAAGGTAAATTTTGGCAAAACCGGGCAGCCTTTTAAAATCGGGCGTTTTTAGGGCTAATTCTCCAAAAAACAAATGGATTAAAATAACCAGACTCCCCAAAATCAAAAAATAACCAAGGATTACCCAAAAACCCAGCTTGAGGGTGATATAGGGCAAAGCAAAAAGTCCGGCACCGATAATGGTGCCAGAAAGAGTAGCCATGGCATAAATAAGTTTCATAAATTAGACAAATTTTTTTTAAATTATTATATTTTTTTTCTTTGTCTTTGCCAATATTTATATAATTCCCCTGCCCATAAGACGAATGAAGAAAGAAAGATGATAATCGATAATTCGGGAAGAGTAAGGGGTTCAAAGCCGAACTTCTCAGCTACCGATCTAACGAAAAGGGACGTAACCACTAGAACCATTGAAACTGCCAATCCCCAAACTATAAATTTATTGGAGAAGAATCCTATCTTGAAAATAGATTGGGAAAGAGACCTCATGTTAAGAACATTGAACAATTGGGTGATGGCCATCACGGCAAAAGCTCCGGCTCTGGCCTTTTCCAGAGAACCGCCAGCCATGAAGGCGTCAAAGATAAGAACGGTAGTGGCTGACATGAATATAATCATTAAAGCCAGAAATGGCAAAATGTCTTTGGACAAGATGTTTTCTATTTTTCCTCTCGGCGGTTTTCTTAAAACATCTTCATGACGAGGTTCGCAAGCTAAAGCAACGTCGGCAAAACCATCGGTCACTAAATTCATAAAAATAATAGCAGCGGGCAAGATTATCAAGATAGACTCGCCCCATAAATAAGTACCGATGATTAAAGAAATTATTAAAGTTGCGATTTCAGCGAGATTGGTTGTAATCAAAAATAAACTAACCTGTTTGACGTTGGTAAAAACGGTTCTCCCCTCTTCTACGGCATTAATGATGGAAGCGAAATTATCATCAACCAAAACCATGGAACTGCTTTCCCTGGCAACGTCCGTACCTATCTGACCCATGGCAATACCGATATCAGCTTTTTTCAGAGCCGGGGCATCGTTAACCCCATCTCCGGTCATGGCGACAATATATCCTTGTTTTTGCAAGCTTGCCAAAATCTTTAATTTCATTTGCGGCGTCAATCTGGCGAAAATTGAGACATATTTCACGGCTTCGTTAAACTCTTTTTCGTCCAGACCCTCCAATTCTTTCTCGGTCAAAGCCAAAGGATATTTATCTTCTTTTGTTTTTCCCTCGTCTATTAAACCGATTTCTCTGGCAATGGATAAAGCGGTTTCTTTATGGTCGCCAGTTTTCATGATTACTCTTATTCCCGCTACTTTTGCTTTGGCGATTGCCTCCTTAACTTCGGACCGCGGCGGGTCTTTCATCCCTACTGTTCCAACAAAAGTGAGGTTTTTAACCAAGTCCTCGGTCAATTTTTCCGTTTTAAAAGGAACTGTTCTGTAGGCCAAAGCTATAACTCTCAATCCCACTCTCGCCAAGCTTTCAATTCTTTTTAAAATTTCTTCTTTTTCTTTGGGCGTTAATTTTCTCTCTTTTTTTTCTTTATCAAGCCCTGCTCCGGAAAATTCTAATACGGTCTCGGGGGCGCCGGATACGTAAATCTCTTTAATCTCTTTTTTCTCTGTTTGCTCTTGAGTCAGAACAGAAAGTGAAGCACCGTATTTCAGCTCGGAACTGAAAGGTAAATCATCTATTCTTTTTTCTTTTTCCCATAGAATCTCTTTCCTGAGGCCGGCTTTTTCTGCTAGAACAACGAGAGCCGCTTCTGTCGGATCGCCAATAATCCGGTAAGAATCATCTGCCCCCTCTTCTTTTATCAGCCGTGTTTTATTACAAATGCAAGCAATATGCAAAAGTTTTCTTAATTGAGGATTTTCTAAAGGAAAGAAAACTTTTTCTTTTTGAATAAATTCTCCTTTCGGCTTCCAGCCATCTCCGGAAACCGTAATTTCTTCCTGGTCCAACAAAAGTATCTTTTCTGCGGTCATTGTATTTTGAGTAAGAGTTCCTGTTTTATCCGTGGCAATAACATTTGTCACGCCAAGAGTTTCTGTTGCTTGCAGGTTTCTAACAATGGCGTTTCTCTTCGACATTCGGTGAGCTCCGATAGCCAGAACAATGACCAGAACTGCCGGTAATCCTTCGGGGATTGCCGAGACAAGGGCCGCAACCGCAAAACGAAAGGCATTTTCCAGTCCAAGAAAATGATTGACAAACAGCTCAACCAAAAAAAGCAATAAAACACAGCCGAAAGCAAGTCCCGCCATTTGTTTTGCCAGCAGATCGGTTTTTATTTTAAAATGAGTTTTCGGAGTTTCAATTTTTTCAAGACTTTCAGCTATCTGACCCAGAGCAGTTTTGGAGCCCGTGGCAGTAACCACTGCTTTGGCTTGACCGGCCACTACAAAAGTCCCCAACCAAACCATATTTTTCTGGTCACTCAGGAGAGTTTTCTCCGGGAGCTCCTCTAAATTCTTGTTTACCGGTAAAGATTCACCCGTTAAAGCCGCTTCCATGGTTCTAAAATTCTTTAATTGCAGCAACCTAGCATCAGCTGGGATTCTGTCACCTTCTTCCAATAAGATAATGTCCCCCAGAACCAATTCCTTTGTCGGAATTTTTAATAATTCTCCCTCTCTAACAACCTTAGCAAAAGATACAACCATCCTTTTTAACGCTCTGATGGATTTTTCCGCTTTGATTTCCTGGATAAAACCCATTAAGGCATTAAACAAAAGAACAACTAAAATTATGTAGGCATCAAATATGTGGCCGGTCCAAAGGGAAAAAAGAGCTGCGCCAATGAGAATGTATATTAGCCAAGAGCGGAACTGCTTTAAAAAAATAAAAGCCGGATGAGTGGCTTTTTTCTCAGGTATTTCGTTGGGCCCGAATTTTTGTAAACGATTTTCCGCCTCTTCCAAATTTAATCCTTCCGGGCGCGAAGAAATCTCTTCCAAAACTTTTTCACCTGACTTTGAATGGAATAAATTTATATCCATAATTATATTATTTTAACTTAAAAAAAGCTGGAAATCCAGCTTTGCGGCCCCAACCGGAGTCGAACCGGTGTTACCAGAATGAGAACCTGGCGTCCTGGGCCACTAGACGATGGGGCCTTGCGTCATCAATAAATTTATCACAAAATTTTATTTTTGTCCAAGCAAGAGCGCGATGCACTCTTCTTTACCTTCGTTTGGCTTTGCCTCGCTCGGTAGTTGACAAGTTTAACAGCTGTCATAAAATAACATAACTCAACTGTACATTAACAATGAAAGGAGGAGTCATGAAAAGAGTAGCGTTCTTTGCCCCGGAAATAGCCGTAGACAAGTCCCTGAAAACTTATGCCGGCGGTCTCGGTTTCGTTGCCGGCGACTTTCTTCGGGCGGCCTATCGCCGCTCTCTGCCACTGGTTGGTCTGACAATTCTCTGGCGTCACGGTTTTTACAATCAAAAACTCGGACCAAACGGCATGGAGGTTGAATATCCTTACAACCACTACCATGATTTTCTGGAAGACACAGGAAAGAAAGTCCGCCTTGAAATCGGCGGCAATCCGAATGTCTGGGTAAAAATCTGGCTCTTAAAACCCGGCATCTTCAAAACGACACCAATTTTTTACCTGGATGCTGACATCCCGGAAAACGATGCGCTATCAAAAAACAACACAAAATGTCTTTATGCGGCAGACTACGGACAGAAACTCGCCCAGGAAATCATTCTGGGTATTGGCGGCGTAAGGGCTCTCCAAGAACTTCAAATCCCGGTAGATCTTTACCATCTCAACGAAGGGTACTGCTGTCTAGCCGGGACTGAGTTGCTCCGTCAAAAAATGACTGAAGGGTTAAATTTCCAGCAAGCCCTTGAAAACGTCAGGCGCCAAGTTGTTTTTACCACTCACACCCCCGAAATGACGGGCAGCGAAACCTATGACCTTGATACCATGATGAAAATGAAATGTTTCCCCGGTTTCTCTCGCGAAGAGATAATCTCTCTCGGAGGAAATCCTTTCAGCCTAACCGTATTCTCATT
>Ga0315547_1003556_pt1 | contig 10088 bp, 7 predicted proteins | sample SalMarSW160240MG_2_FD_202542 | JGI IMG/M metagenome (GOLD analysis project Ga0315547, IMG submission 202542) | Salt marsh sediment microbial communities from the Plum Island Ecosystem LTER, Massachusetts, United States - Salt Marsh Sediment SW1601-240 ... | reverse complement strand
TATGATGCTTTTTCCCACCATCAACCGGGAAAGCTCCTTCTCGTCCACATCGGAGGTTTGCCGTACAGCCTCCACCCGACCCTTGCGCATCACCGTGACCCGGTTGGAAATCGCCTTTACCTCTCCCAGCTTGTGGGTGATGATGATGACGGTCTTGCCGAGATCGGTCAGGCTGCCGATCGTAGAGAAGAGCTTCTGGATCTGCTGCGCCGTCAAAACCGAGGTGGGCTCGTCAAGGATGAGCAGCTCCGCCTGGCGGTAGAGGATCTTTATGATCTCCACCAGCTGCATCTGTCCGACGGTCAGTTCCTTCACCCTGAGACCGGGATCCAGGGCAAAACCGTACTCCTCTATCACAGCTCTAACCATCCGGATCGCATTGTCTCTGTCAAAGAAAACTTTATGCCGGACCGGTTCGATACCCAGAACAACGTTTTCAGCTACGGTAAAATCCGGGATCAACCGGAAATGCTGATGCACCATGCCGATCCCCAGGCGGCTCGCATCGAGAGGGCTGCGGATCTGGACTTCCGAGCCGCGAAAAAAAATGCTCCCCGCGTCCGGATGCTCGAGACCGTAGAGGATTTTCATCAGCGTGGTTTTTCCGGCGCCGTTCTCTCCGACCACTGCATGGATCTCTTTTTTTTCAACGGAAAAATCCACCCTGTCGTTGGCCAGAACACCGTTCTCCGGATACAGCTTGCTGATTCCCCGCATTTCGATATAGGGCATCACAGACACCTTGCCGTTAAAAGGAAAAATGGAGTGCGGGTCGAAATCCCGCACTCCGTACCCGTAGAGTTCTTAATTCTACCAGAACTTCGGAACTTCGAGGGATACCTCGCCGCGCCGAATCTTGTCCAGCATGACCGCCATTTGCTCACGCACTTCCGGAGATACCGCGTCCTCGTAGAGGGGATTGGCATCCGCGAAATCCACGTATCCGTCGCTCACACCGACAATCACCGCTTCGCCATAGGGCAGTCGTCCCTCCACGGCCTCGACGACCCGCTCGAACACGGCCCGTTCCTGCCGCAAAACCGCGCAGCCGGCAATGGTACCCGGAGCCAGATCGTAGTGTTCATCGTCGAGGTACAGGACGTACTTTCCTCTGTCCTGAGCCGCCTGGATGACTCCCTGGTTGGCCCCGCCGCAGGCGGTCATGATCACATCCACTCCGGCGTCGATCATGCTGTTGGTCAGATCACCCGCCTTGTTGGCGTCGTACCAGTTTCCGAGGACCCGATAATCCACCTCTATTCTCGAGTCGACCTCTTTGGCTCCCCGGGCATAACCGGGCACAATCATCTCATCCATAGCCGGATACTGCTGTCCCGCAATCATGCCGATCTTCAGATCCGGTGTGGCTCCCGGCATTCTGCTTTTCGTGATCAGTCCACCCAGGTAGCCGACCACCGCCGCCTGCTCGACCTGATTGTAGAGCAGGGTAAACATCTGAGGATGCCCGGGAAGGATGGCGTCGACGATGAGGAACTTCTGATCGGGAAAGGCCTCAGCAGCGGGCATGGCGATGAAGGGCATGGCGCCGTTGGAGCTGAGAATCAGTTCGTACTCCCGGGTTGCCGCCATGGACATCATCTTTTCTTCCCATTCGCCCTGGTTGAACCCGGCCTCGAGAACCTTGATGCTCACATGGTCGAACTCCGCCGCTGCTCGCTCGACCCCGGCCACCATCTGCTCGTACAACGGGCTTCCCGCCACCACACCGGGCACGAAGATGCCGATGTTAAAGGGCTCGGATTTGACCACAGGCTCAATGGCGGGTTGCTCCTCCATCGGTGCCTCAGCCTCACCTCTGCCGCCGGCAAAGACGAACGGGACCAGCAGGCAGAGGAGCAACACAACGATCACAAAAACTTTCGTTTTTTTCATAAAAATGCTCCTTTTTTTTACGTTCCGGACCGGAGAGTCGAGGAACATAAAGTTTGTTCAGAAGGTGCTCGCAAAGAGCGAAAAAACGCCTTCACCTTTTTAGAAGGTTTCAACGAAACCTATAATACTCCTGGACCAGTGCATCCGTCGGGCAGACCGACACACAGAGGCCGCAGCCGACACAAAGTTCAGGATCTATCCTGGCAATCTTATCGATTACTTTAGCCGCGCCGTAGACGCAGACCCGTTCGCAGTTTCCACAGCCGGTACAGGCCTCGGAAAGCACCGTCGGTACAACCGGCTCGGTGACGGCCTGGAGTTTCCTTGCCTTTCGCTCCTCTATCTTCCTCAGGGTCAGGCCCCGGACATCCGCCGGGCTCTCCGCACCCAGGTTTGCAAGGAGCTTCTCCAAGTCGCCGATGATCCGGGAGTAACGCTTGATCCCGTTTACATGACCCGCGGTGCACGCTCCTACCAGGGTAGCCCCGGCCATGAGGTACTGCACCACATCTTCGGCGGAGCTCACGCCGCCGACGCCGATAATGGGCAGATCCACGCTCGCGGCGATCTCCAGAACCATGCGCAGGGTGATCGGCATGATCGCCGGACCTGTCAGCCCCCCCACTCCCCGGGGCCCGCCGAGGCTGGGTTGTCCCGTTTTGATGTCGATCGATAAAGCCGGACCCAGCGCGTCGGAGCAGCCGATACCGTCCGCACCGGCCTCCTTCACTCCGACGGCCCACTCCCGCACGATATGGGAGAAGGTGCCGGAAAGCTTGACGATCACCGGGATCTTGACGGCCTGCTTGATCAGCCTGACCGACCTCTTCATCGGCTCCAGATCGGTGAGCTTGGGTTCGGGAAAGTTCATCCCCGGAAACATGGCATTGATGATCTCCCCCATGTGGGGGCAATGGGTGGGAACCTCGATCATATCGGCGCCGGCGTTTTGCGCCTTGGCCGCCAGTTCGGCAGCCTCCTCTGGTGTGAAACCTGCCAGGTTGGCGATGACCAGAGCCTCCCCTTCCTTGGCCCGCTTGATCCCCTCGCTGAACCAGTACTCCGAGCTCTTGTCGGATCCGAACACCGAGTTGATCATTCCGGAACCGACCTTGGTGAAGCAGGGCAGAACGTCCGTGGCCGGCTGGGACACGATGGTTTTCGTGCACAACCCGGAAACCCCTGACGCAGAAACCTCCTTCATGGTCTCTCCGTCCCGGCCGTGGGCGCCGGCAGCTACGATGATCGGATTCCGGAAAGTAAGCCCGCAGAAGCGGGTTGTCAGATCCACAGCCATAAAACCTCCTTATTTAAACATCTATTCCGTTTTTCCGCCATAGCTTTTTTGCTTCTTCGAGGCAATCCGCCACGACTTCCTCTTCGTCTACGGTTTTCATGCGCCCTTTCTCCACAACAACTTCGCCGTCGACCAGGACGGTTTCCACATCCTTGCCGAGAAAGGTCATGGTGAAATAGGAGATCACTGAAGCCGGGTTGATCGGCGTTGGCGAGTCCGGCCGAATAATCAGGATATCGGCCCGCTTGCCGGGGGATAGGCTGCCGACGCGCTCCTCTAAGCCCATGGCCCGGGCGGCGTTGCCCAAGACCAGGTCCAGGGCTTGAAAGGGGGGCAGCAGCATGGGGTTGGCGTTGTGGGCTTTGTGCAGCAGGTAGGCGTAGCGGATATACTCCGAGGTATCCAGGGTGAAGAAACAGTCATGACCAAGAGTTACATTGATGCCGAGTTCGAGCATCTCGGGAACCCGGGCCACCCCATTGCCGCCGAGGGAGTTGGTCATCGGAGTATGGGCCACGCTGACCCGGTTGCGCTGCAGGATCTCGAGGTCCTCATCGTCCAGATCGATGCAGTGCACGGCCAGCACGTCGGCCCCGAGCAGACCGGCCTCTTCCAGTACCCGAGGAGCGGATTTCCCGTACTTCTCGACCAGGAAGGCCCGCGGGATTTCTGCAACGTGGATCTGGATCCCGCAACCCTGCTGATCGGCAAACTTTCGGGCCGCCTTCAAGGTCTCCGGCGAGTTCGTATAGGCGGTGTGAACGGCGAGGCGTCCCTGAATGCGTCCCTGCCCTTTGGCGGGATATCTTTCCAGCAGCTCGAGATTTTCCAGAAATCCCTTTTCAGCCATCGAAGGATCGAGTTTTTCCAGAATACTCACCCCGGGAATCCGCTCGGTGACTTCGAAGCCCACCTGAGCCCGAAGCCCCACCTCTTCTATGGCCCGGGCGCTGTGGCCCAGAGCCCCGGGAAGGGCGTTCGGTCCCTCCACCATCTCACACACCGTTGTGGTGCCGCTCTTCAGCATCTTCATGGCCGCGTAGCGGCTGGCCGCGTAGATCCCCTGCCCTGTCGTGATATCCTCCAACCATTCCCAGCCCATCTTCTGCAGCATGTCCCAGAAGCTCTGCAGCTGACTGAAATCGACGGGCATGTTGTGACCGAGCACGTAGGGCATGTGGGTGTGGGTGATGAGGAAGCCCGGCATCACGATGCACCCGGAGGCGTCAATGGTGCGTGCGGTTTTTCCATATTTGGCCACCAGCTCGGCGGTGCCTCCCACCTCGAGGATGCTGTTCCCTCTTACCGCGACAGCGCCGCCGGGAATGATTTGTCCGGACAACACATCCTTTTCACAGGTTGCAACCAAACCGCCGGTAATCAGCAGATCCGCCATGTTCCCTCCTATTGTTCCTCGAGAGCTGCGAGAATATCCTCCCGCCTGATGGGCAGCCGGGTAAAACGCACCCCGGTGGCCGCAGCCACGGCATTGGCAAAAACCGCGGCGGTGCCGGCAACCGGGGGCTCCCCGACTCCCTTGGCCCCGTAAGGCCCGGTCGGATTGTGATCCTCCACAATGATCGTTTCCGTGGGCAGACGATCCTTGATCGAGGGTACCCCATAGTCGGAAAAATTAGCATTTTGGATGCACCCTCCCTCATGCTCGATCCTCTCCAGGTGGGCCATTCCGAACCCTATCAGAGCGCCCCCCTCTACCTGACCCTCAACACCGAGGGGATTCACGGCCCGTCCGACATCGTGGGCCGCCAGGTGCCGCAGCACCTCGACCCTCCCGGTCAAACGATCGATCCGCAGATCCATCAGGTGGGTTCCAAAGTTGTAGGCGATGTAGATGTTGCCCTGGTGTGTCTCATGATCGAACTGGGCATCGGGAGCTCGGGAAAAAGTCAGATGCATAAGGGGAAATCCCGTCCAGTAGGCGGCGGTGGCCACCTCCGGCAGGGGAATCCGCACCTCAGGATTGTCCGTTAGTACGGCGAAGTTCTCCTCGAGCCGTACCTGTTCCTCTCCGCACTTCAACATCAGGGAAGCCATCTTCACCAGAGAGGCTTTCACTTCGCCGGCCGCCTTGTACACGGCCATGCCCCCCACGGTGGTGCTCCGGGAAGCAACGGTCGGACCGGAATCATGGACCGAATCGGTGTCCACCTGACGCACCGTGATCCGATCCACGGTCACACCCAACACCTCGGCGGCGATCTGAGCAAACACGGTGCGGGAGCCCTGGCCCATATCGGTCAGACCAACTCCCACCAGCACGCTGCCGTCCTGGCTCACCTGAACCGAGGCGCCGACCACATCGATGCCCTCGGCGCCGTTGGAGATGCCCTGAAACAGGCAGGAGTACCCCCGCCCATACAGCCAACGCTCCTCGCCCGGCGCCGCGGCCGGGATCTGCTCCCGCCGCTCGGCGATCCGATCGATGGTCTGCAGAAGTCCGACGGATTTTTCAAAGACCTGGCCGGTGGCGGTAGCCTGACCGGCCTGAAGACCGTTGTTGCGGCGTAGCTGCAGCGGATCCATGTTCAGCTCCGCGGCCAGCTCGTCCAGTTGAGACTCGGATGCGAAGGTAACCTGGGGTACTCCGAAGCCGCGAAAAGCCCCGGAGTAGGTCTTGTTGGTGTACACGGCGGTACACTCCACCAGCACGTTAGGCACGTGGTACGGGCCGGCCGCGTGAATCAGGGCCTTCATGGTGACGAAGGGACTTTCCGAGGCGTAGGCCCCGCCGTCCAGATAGATCTTGGCCTGGCGGGCCAGGATGGTTCCGTCTTTCAAGCCGGCGGTGCGGTAGTGAATGCGGGCGGCGTGACGCAGATTCGAGCCGATGATCGACTCCCCCCGCTCGTGGGCGATCATGACAGGCTTCTGCAGTTTCACCGCAGCCACCGCCGCCAGGCAGCCGATCTCTGTGGCCACATCGTCCTTACCGCCGAAGGAACCCCCCGTGTATGCCTGAACCACCTTGACCCGGGAGGCGGGAAGGTTGAGATTGGCCGCGATATGCCCGCGGATATGAAAGGGGGACTGGCAGGAGGCGTACACGGTGACCCTGCCGTCTCCGCCGGGAACGGCGACCACGGTTTCCGGTTCCAGATAGGCGTGCTCCTGAAAGGAGGTGTGGTAGGTATTCTCCACCACTACCTCGGCTGCGGCGAAGCCCTTCTCCACATCCCCCTTGATCAGTTTCTTGGAAAAGGTGATGTTACCGTCGGGGTGGATCCTGCGGCTGTCCGGTTTCAGCGCCGTATCGATATCCAGAATCGGCTCCAAGGGATCGATCGTGACCCGAACCGCGGCTGCCGCCCGCTTGGCCGCCTCCCGACTGTCAGCCACGGCCAGGGCCAAGGATTCTCCCTCGTAGCGGACCACCTGGGATGCCAGAACGGGCTGATCGAAGGGGGGAAGGATGCCGATGATATTCGGACCGGGGATATCCTCAGACGTAAGCACCGCGCTCACTCCCGGAAGTCCAAGGGCGGCGGAACAATCGATGGAGCGGATCTTCCCCGCCGGTATCCCCGCCCGTCGGGCATAACCGTAGAGCATTCCCGGGAACTTTAGATCCCCGGCAAACTTGGCCCGGCCCGTAACCAGCTCGAGAGCATCAACTTTTGGGATGCCCCGCCCCACAACCCGCAGATTCTCAGTGCTCATCCCGAACCTCCCGGCTGATCCGCCGCGGCACCACCGCCGCCACCAGCAGCCGCGCGTTGTACCGCTTTGACGATCTTTCCGTAGCCCGTACAGCGGCAGAGATTGCCGCTCAGGGCCTCCTCGATCGCCTCACGGTCCGGATCGGGATTTCGATCCAGCAGGCTCTTGGCGCTGAGGATCATTCCCGGCGTACAGAAGCCGCATTGCATCGCCCCTTCGGAGACAAAGGCCTGCTGCAGGGGGTGCAGTTCCTTGGAGCCGTCTTCGGTAGTGAGACCTTCGATCGTGGTTACGCTGCGGCCCTGAAGCTTGGCCGCGTAGAGCAGGCAGGAGTTGACCGGCTGTCCGTCCACGAGAATCGTACAGGCACCGCATTCTCCCCGGCCGCAGCCCTCCTTGGTGCCTGTCAAACCGAGAACATCCCGAATCAGATCGAGGGCCCGCAGGGTGGGTTCGGCTTCGATCCGAGTCTGTTTCCCGTTCAGTTCAAATTCCAACAACATCTGCCTATCCTCCTCAAGCCTCGAGCGTCCCGGCCAAGGCGTCCCGAAACAGGGCCGCGGTGACGCTTCGGCGATACTCTTCGCTGGTGCGCACATCCGAGATCGGCCGGATCTCCTCCTGGACTGCCCTCTGGGCCGTCTGCAGCAGCGGCTCGCCGGGCACGCTTCCCCGCAGCAGCTCTTCCGCTTTTCTCAAGCGCAGGGGGATCGGAGCCACGGAGCCCGCGGCAATGCGGATATCCTCGATGGCGGCACCGGGCTCGGCCTGCTTGAGCCATACCGCGATATTGACCTGGGAGATCACCTGAGCGTTCCGTTTCCCGATCATACGAAAGGCGCAGCGGCCCTCGAGATGGGAAGAGGGAATCAGGATGTACTCGAGAATTTCCCCTGGCTGAAGCACCGTCGCCTTAGGCCCGAGGAAAAACTCCTCCGCCGGCACTTCCCGGCGGCCTTTCCCGGAGCGCAGACTCAAGGCGCCTGCCAGCACGATGATCGGGGCCAGGGTGTCCCCGCAGGGGGAGGCGTTGCACACATTGCCCCCTATGGTGGCAAGCCGGCGGATTTGGGGTGAACCGATGGAACGGGCGCCCTGTACCAGGCACTCCGGCACTCCCGATTCACCTGCTTCACCATCGGCCGCTTCCAGGATCTCGGCGATCGTGGTGGCTGCCCCGATCCTCAAACCCTCGGCGGTCCGTTCCATGCCCCGAAGGGCTTGGATCCCGCTGATATCGATGAGCATCGCCGGATACACCGCCCCCTCGGCAATCTGCACAACCAGGTCGGTTCCGCCGGCCAAATATTTCGTCTGCTCGCCTGCCGCGGAAGCGGCTTGAGAGAGAGCCTCCTCTATGCTCTTGACTGTCCGGTATTGCACCGCTACCTCCTTATCCTCCCTCCATGGCCGTGGACAGGACCAGGATCTCCCCCTCGACAATCCTCTGTCCCTCGGGATCGAAGACCCGGTCAAGGCCACCCGTCGAAGTTCGCCGGAAAATCAGAATGCCTCTGCCCACGCACCCTCGATCCAGAAGCTTCAGCTGCCCGTGCTCCAGCCTGTTCTGAAGCGCCGCCAGAGCTTCGAGCACCGTGAGTCTTTGGCCCGATCCTTCCGGCGCCTCGACGATCAGGCTCTCCAGACCGGTCTTTCTCCGGAACACTGTCAGGAACTCGAAACGGAGTTTCACCGTTTTGCCAACTCGGCGTACTCCGGGATTCCCAGCTCTTCGAGTTTTTTCCGGGTGGGGATTCCCTGCTCATCCCAGCCCCGAAGCTGGTAATACTCGCCAAGCATCTTCTCGAACTCGCCCCTGTCCATAACTGCTCCTTCGGATGCCTCGCCCTGAATCGGCTCGAAGCAACGCTCGGGAAGCAGATCATCGGCCCTGGCCAGACCTGCCCCCAGGTTGTAGAGGCGCTCGAGGTTCCAGATCCTCTCTCCGAGCCTTAAGAATTCCTCAAGCGAGATTTCCCGCCCCGTGGCCGCCGTAACGAAGCGGGGATAGACTTCCTGGGGGGTGACGAACTCATGGAAGCGGCAGGTGACCAGCGTGAAGATGGCGTTGACCCGATCCTGTATCTCCTTGACCAAGGCGGCCTTGCCCTCGTAGGCGTTCATGTCGATCTGGCCCATGATCTCCGCACCGATCGGGGCGCGCTTGTGACAGGCCCCCCGGTTTGAGGTGGCAAAGGCCAGACCGGTCCCCTTCATCCGTCGGGGCATCCAGGCGGCGAAACCGGAGTTCTTGATCTGCATCGCCCGCCCCAGGCCGGCACCGCCCATGTTCTCCGCCGCCCGCTTCGGTCCCCGGGCCAACAGATCGCCGATCCCTTCCCTCTCTCCGATCTTTCGCAGCAGTCCGAGAATCGCCTCAGGATCGGTGAACTTCAGATCCAGTCCGGGCTCCTTAAGCGTGCCGGACTCCCCCATCTCCAGAGCCCAGGCCACGGTCACCCCCGTGGTCAGGGTGTCCATCCCGTAGTCCTCGCAGATCTGATTGGCTTCGGCCAAGACCACGGGATCTCCATTGAGCAGATCCGAGCCCAGGGAGAACATGGTCTCGTACTCCGGGCCCCGCAGCCAGGAGGAGCTTCCGTCCCTGCGGGTAAACTTGTGCAGCATACCGCAGTGCACGGGGCAGCCGTAGCAGGCGATGGCCCGGGTGTAGAACTTATCGGCGTAGGCGTAGCCGTCGATCCCGGTACTGCCGTCGAAGCTGCCGAAGAGGTGATTCCGTGTCGGCAGGGCGCCCCGGCCATTGACCAAACCCATGCCGGCCCCGGTACCGACCCGGGAGAACATTCCCACCAGGTTGTACTCCTCGGCACAGGCCGCTTTGAGCAGCTCCATGTTTTCCCGTACCAAGCCGGCAAACTCCATCGGCCGGGCCACCTCCACTGCCCCGCTTCCCCGAACCGCGATCCCCTTGACCCGCTTGGAGCCCAGCACCGCTCCGGCTCCCCCTCGGCCGAAGGCCCGGGTCTCGGAGAAGATCGAAGCCATGGCCACCGCCTTTTCGCCGGCCCGACCGATGGACAGGGTGCGCACATCGGATCCGAAGCGCTGCTTCATAAAGCTTTCAGTCTGAGCGGTGCTCTTTCCCATTACCTCCTCGGCGCTGTGGAAACTTATACCCCCGTCCTCGATCAGGAGGAGGGTCCAATCCGGTGCCGCTCCCTCCAGGATCAGGCCGTCTATACCGGCAAACTTGATC
>Ga0315547_1003555_pt1 | contig 10088 bp, 10 predicted proteins | sample SalMarSW160240MG_2_FD_202542 | JGI IMG/M metagenome (GOLD analysis project Ga0315547, IMG submission 202542) | Salt marsh sediment microbial communities from the Plum Island Ecosystem LTER, Massachusetts, United States - Salt Marsh Sediment SW1601-240 ... | reverse complement strand
TTGATTAAAAATTTCTTTAAGACGTTTAGCTATTTTATTAACAAGCACTTTCTTTCTTCTTTTAGGACACCAAACAAGATGGTAGTTAATCAAAAATACCTGATTACGAGAATGTTTATATTCCATACAATTCCTCCCCACGAATAAATTCGGGGGTTTTCTTGCCTGGGATTTTATAAAATTAGTTATCTGCACGGCCAACTTCTAGTCTTTATCTAACAAAAGCGATTTTTCAGTCTTCTTATCAAACAACATAATTTTGTCTAAGTCAAAACTTAACCTGACTTTGTCTCCCATATTAGCTTTAAAGGGTGGTGAGGTAAGGACTTTAATCATCGAATCCCCCAGTTGTGCACTAACCAGGATCTCCCTTCCCAGAGGCTCGACTACATAGATCTCGGTATCCATACCCTCCTTTTCATTAATCAGGATATGTTCGGGTCTTATACCGAGTACTACCTCCGAGCTGGTAGAGTTATTTTCTGCCTTAGAACCTAATTCTTTAGGAAGCGGTATCTCCAAATCCCTGCTTTCCAAAAGAAACCTGCCATCGGATTTCTCTAAAGAGACATTGATGAAATTAATAGGGGGACTTCCTATAAAACCGGCCACAAATAAGTTTTTGGGATGGTTGTAAAGCTCATCCGGGGTGCTGAATTGCTGAAAGCATCCTAAATTAACTACCGCTACCCTGTCAGCCATAGTTAGAGCCTCCAGCTGATCATGGGTCACAAAAATAGTGGTAATACCCAGGTCCTTTTGCAATCTCTTGAGCTCCGATCTCATCATTATTCTAAGCCTGGCATCCAGATTAGAGAGAGGCTCATCCAGAAGAAGTATCTCTGGCTCTTTAATCAGGGCTCGCGCCAGAGCCACCCGCTGCTGCTGGCCACCAGAGAGCTGGGCTGGCTTACGATCCAGGAGTTCTCCGATCCCCATCATATCAGCGACCTTCTGAACTCTTTCCTTCGTTTCCTTCCTATGCACCTTCTTTAACTTCAGAGGATAAGCAATGTTATCAAAGACGGCCATATGAGGATAGAGGGCATAGCTCTGAAATACCATGCCTATTTTTCTATCTTTAGGTAAGATATTATTGACCGCTCTCTGGTCAAAATAAATTAAACCCTTGGTGGGTTTATATATTCCAGCAATCATCAAAAGGATGGTGGTCTTCCCGCAGCCCGAGGGCCCCAGTAAGGCCACAAACTCCCCGTCCCCCACCTCCAGATTGAGGTTGTCAACCGCCTTCACTTTGCCAAAATACTTAGACAAATGTTTGAAAACTATCTTCATTTATTGTTTTCCTCGATGCATCGTTCCTATTTAAATTATACTCCTCCCTTCTTCCCTCCGCCGTAGATGTTGAGTAGTGCCTGCTGGGTGAAGAGGAAAAAGATCACTACCGGGATGAGCTGGAATAACCCTACCGCTGCTACCGCGTTCCATTCGGTCATTACAGATTCACTTATAAAATTCTGTAGGTAAAGAGATAAAACCGCGGACTTTCCAGCACGACCTGCGGTGAAAGTAAGTGGAATTAAGTAGGCATTCCAGGCAGTAATGAAAGAAAAGATAGACAGCGCAGCAATACCCGGCTTGATATTAGGCATCATAATTTGCCACCACACCTTAAACCGGGAAGCACCATCGATCAAAGCTGAACGCTCCATATCCCAGGATATGTTGTCAAAAAAGCCCTTCATCACCCAGATACCAAATGGGAGTTGGAAGGCCACCATAACCAAAGCTACACCGCCTATGGTATTATACCCCAAACCTCCGAGAAGCGGGACACCTCGCCCGATGACCGGGATTTTCGAGACCCAAAGGAGCACAAAATAGATGGGGATCAGCAGTGTTACACTGGGGAAAGCGTGAAGGATCAAGGTCAAGGAAAGGAAACTCTTCCGTCCAGCAAATTTCATCCGCGAGAGGGCATAGGCGGTCATGGACGAAACTGCCACCACGATAAGGGTCATGATCAAAGACATTACCAATGTATTTAAAGTCACCCACCAAATACTGGGATACTGGGGGCCAAAAGGTGACTTCCACAGGAAACTCCAGTTGCCTAAGGTCCATCCCAGTGACCTCAGCCCTTCGGTCCTGGTCGAGAAGCTGGTGATAAACAGCCAGAGAAAACCGAGGAGGATGAGGGCGCTAGGCACGATTAAAACCAGGTAAGCAAGGGCAGGCCTCAGCTTTTGTCGTAAGGTCATCTTATGGCACCTTTGCTTGTATACATCGTTATAGCCGATCTATCTTCGGTTCCTCCACCAACTCGCCGAACTTGAAAACCCGCAGGTATATAATGGCCATTATTATGCCGATGACTACCAACGCCACCGCCCAGGCCGAGCCATAACCCCACTGGGTATTCCCGAAATAGCTGGTTAGAGCCCGGTGATAAGCGGTCAAAGCCCAAACTTCAGTCTGGTAAAGTCTGGGACCTCCATCAGTAAGGAGCATGATTTGCTCGAAAGAAGTTAAAAGGGACAGAGTCTGATAGGTGGTCACGAAAAGGAGTGGCCATTTAATCATGGGAAGAACGACGTAACGGATAGTCTGCCAGGTTGTAGCCCCATCCACTTTGGAGGCCGTGGTGTAGTCCTTGGGGATAGCTTCAATGGCTGAGGAGAAGAGAATCATGCCAAATGAGGCGCCGATGAACCCATTGACCAGGATGACAAAGACCCACGGATGAGTGTTGAGCAAATATTCTCCCCTACCGATGCCTAAAAGTCCAAGAAAGTTATTTATAATGCCCATGGGGGCGGGCCCAGACAGCGCCTTCCACATCATTATATAGACGACCACCGGGGTAATACGTGGCAGGAGCCATAGTGCTCGGAAGGCAAAGCCGGCCTGGCGGTTGATGTGGGTGGTTATCAGGGCGATAACCAGGGCCATTCCCACGTTAAAGAAGGCCAGGGTCAGGGCTACATAGATGAGGGTATTGCCCAGAATCTTGGGAAAGAACTTGTTGGTAAAGATCTTTGCATAATTATCCAAACTCCAATTTGCCGGTCTCCACCACTCAAGGATTCCGAAGTTAGTCATGTCCAAGTTAGTAAAGCTCAAGATAAAAACCATAACTAGGGGAATGAAGAAAAACAGAGTTACTACTATAAGTGCGGGGGCGAGAAAAGCTAACGGTGCCAATCGTCCTTGCAACCGGGAGAAGGTCCGGTTTTTTGCCTTGGAAGAAATGGGGAGGAGGGACTTCCCCCTCTCCCCGGTTTGTCCCTTTTTCTTCACCGAATGATCACCTTGTCGCCCAGCTCACGCTGGAGCCCATCTACCACGAAGTCTACCGCCTCCTCGGGGGTGAACTCGCCCCCCACCGCCGCTGCCAGGGCCTCGTAGGTAATGGTGGAATAGGGGCCCCAGTAGGGGTTGTTGGGCAAAAAAGTAGTGTAATCGAGCATGTAGAGAGTCTCGCTCAGCAGGCGGGATACCTTGTAGAACTTGTACTCTGTCTGGCCCTTGAGGATACCCAGATGGGTGCTGGCGATCGCATGACGGGTGTTGGGTCCATAGTTACTAACCTTGGCAATTAGGGCCAGCGCCAGGTCCGGGTATTTACACTGGGAGCTGATAAGATAGGCCAGCGGGTGCGTGAGGGAGTTCGGCTTGTCACCCTTCTCCGCAGCCGGGATCAATCCGAAGCCGAAGTTCTCCCACATGTAGGCCTCACCGCCGAGGTCCTTGAGGTAGAGTTCCGCCCACTCGGCCCACTGCCACGTCCCACCGACCCAGAACAGAACCTTACTCCCGGAGACCCCAGGATGCCAGGCGTCGCCCCAACCTAAGCCAAGGCAGCCCATTGACCCGTAGGTCTGCGCGGCGTCGTAGAAGAACTGGTAGTACTTCAGCCCCGCCGCCGTATCAAAGACCAGCTTGCCGGTCGCAGGATCGATGGTCTTCCCGCCGAAGGCATAGTAGAAGGCAGTGAAGTCGGGGCCGTTCTTGGGGCGAGTCCAGAAACCATTGCCCAGCTCGACGATGCCCCTGGCCACGGCCTTCTTGGCCGTCTCCAACATGTCGTAGAGGGTGAATTCACCCTTCTCGATCTTCCCCGGCAGGGCCGCGATCTCTGCATCGGACCAACCGAGCTTCTTCAACAAAGCCTTGTTGAAGTAGAGGGGTCGAGCCTCAGCATCCTGGGGGATCCCCCAGGTCTTGCCCTTGTACGTGGTGGAATCCCAGAGGCCGTCAATGATAAGGTTGAATGTGGGGAACTCCTTCAACACCTCGTCCAGGGCAATGATCCGGCCCGCCTCGGCCTGAGCACCGATGTACTCGTGTCCGGTAAGCCAGATGTCTGGCGCCTCACCAGCCCCAAAGCCGAGCACGAACTCGCTTAGGTAAGGACCCCAGTCCATGTTGTCCTGTATAAGTTCGATCTCAACCCGTCGGGGGTCACCTGCGGCCTTCAGATCAGCATTGAGCTCCTCAGCCGCTAGAAGGAAGTTATCACCGCGCCAGTTTTCCATGGGCGGTTTCGCCCGGCAACGGACGGTAACAGTCTCAGTCTCCTGAGTGTACGAGACTGCTCCTCCCACAAGAAGCAAACCCACCGCCAGGGCAACTACCATTATCCCACTTTTTGCTCTTAATTTCTTCATTTTTACACTCCTTTTTTAGACGATCTCTACTACTCTCATCTTATCTCATCTTGATCTTTCTCCCATTCACCACCTCCTTTCGATCGATAAAATTTCTTCAAAATGCCTACACCGTTTTTTTGTTCTCATTTTTGACGATAGATAACATTATCCCTATTTGATAGCTCCTAAAGTTAAGCCCCTAACGAGATATCTCTGAGAAGTTGTGACCAATACAATCACTGGTATGACAGCCATGCAAGCTAGAGCAGCCACGGTAGTAAATCCAGCTATAATTAAACTATTCTTGAAAACAAGGCCTCCTCGGGCTGCCATTGCCTCGGCGTAACCATCTAGAGTTGGATGCAATGAAAAAAAAATGGGAGGATAAGTTATCACTTCATGGGAAGGTTTTATGGAGGTTAAAATCATCCTCATTCCTGTCATTCACATAATATGCTTTGGTTGCTGATGGTTTATGAGGTAACTTTTTCTGGAACCAAGTTTGGGCAGAAACCACGTCCATGGGGAACAAGACAATGCTTACCTCCTCCTATTTCTCATTTGATAGCTCCTAGCGTCATTCCTCTAACGAGATACCTCTGAGCAGTTATGACCAATACAACTACGGGTATGATGCCCAGACAGGCTAGAGCAGACATAGTTGACCATAAAACTCCATGAGCAGCATACATCCCGGACATTTTTACCGGTATAGTCGTCGCCACCCGGCGAGTCAATATGAGAGCAAACATAAACTCATTCCAGGAGAATATAAAGCAAAAGAGTGCTGTTACCACCAACCCAGGAGCAGCCAGAGGTAGGACAATTTTTCTAAAAGCAGTGAGTCTAGAGCAGCCATCTACCATAGCAGATTCTTCCAGCTCTACCGGGATTTCTACAAAGAACCCCCTCATCATCCATACGGCAAAGGGCAGGGTGAGGATGAGATGAGCCGCGATGACAGCCGGGGGAGTATCAAGAAATCCTAATTTATTTATGAGAATGAAAAGTGGTATAATAGCAGCAACAGGAGGCATCATGCGGGTGGACAATATCCAGAAGGGAAGATGAAAACCACCTACCCTGAACCTGGCAAAGCTATAAGCAGCAAGGGAGCCCAATAGAAGTGATATCACGGTAGTGAATCCGGCTATAATTAAACTATTCTTGAAAACAAGGCCTCCTCGGGCTGCGATTGCCTCGGCGTAACCATCTAAAGTTGGATGCAATGAAAAAAAAACGGGAGGATAAGTTATCACTTCATGGGCAGGTTTTATGGAGGTTAAAATCATCCAGTAAATGGGAAAAACAAATGCTACTACAATTAAGGCAATAACAATATACCTTAACACAGTAATTGGCCGAGGCATAGCCTGACCACCCCCAATCTTTTAGTCTGCTTTTTCCTTACTTATGCAATGCTTTAGCCACAAGAGTACAAATTAGTACAGTAACCATGAGCAAAAGAAACGACATAGCCGAAGCATATCCTATTCTAAAGTATTTAAAACCAGCAAAGTAGGCATAGAAACTGGCCGTTTCGGTAACAGTGGCTGGTCCACCATGAGTCATTACGAAAATCTTGTCAAACATCCTAAAGGTATCCAATACCCTCATCACCAAGACAATGGCTATTACCCGCCTCAGCATAGGTAAAGTCACATATATAAGTCTTTGCCAGGACGAAGCCCCATCAATTTCAGCCGCTTCAAATAGTTCCTGCGGAAGGGCCGAGAGACCAGCCAACGACACCAGAGCTACAAAAGGAGTCCACTGCCATATGTCCGCAATTATGATCGAGGGTAAAGCCGTCGAGACATTGGATGTCCATTCATAAGGACCTAAGCCCAAAAAACCTAAAATATAATTGAAGGGACCGGTTTGCACTTGATAGAGAAGTCTCCACATATACCCTACTATAACGGGAGCTACCATCATGGGAAGAAGGATAAGCGGCATGACAAAATTTTTACTCTTGACTTCTCCAAAAAATAACAAAGCTATTCCTAACCCCAGAAGAAACTCTATGCCAACCGCCCCGCTCATTAGAAAACCGGTCTGCTTTAGCGAGGACCAGAACCTTCCATCTTGCAATACCCCGCCATAGTTGCCGAAACCAACGAAAGGGATTCCCCCTGGACGAGGCAGATAATAAGAGCGGAAACTTATATTAAGAGAATAAATTAAAGGAAATATCGTTATCAACAATAAAATACCAATGCACGGTAAAATGGTTAAAATGGCAAATTTTCGGGTGCTACTTAAGCGCATTCTCCCCTTCACTTTTCTCTCCCCATACTTAATTCATTTTTCCCCAACTCCAGCCATCCGGCAGCCTAACTTCATCAAAATATTTACATCAATTTTATCTTTTCTTTCCGAAAGGGTGGCCATACAAAAATGGAGAATTGTATGACCACCCCTCGCACTATGGCAGTCTTTTGAGAGTGCTCATAATCCCATGGCTGCCCGATACTTGACTAGCTGCTCTTTTCTTCCCAGACGATTGGTTATCTCATCCCATTTCTTTGCCACTTCATCCAGTGCTTGCTTAGGAGTCTTTCTTCCAGTAATCGCCTCCTGGACACCAAGATCCAGCGCATCGTAGTATTCAAAACCTCCTGGAATTCTGAGCTCAGGGAACAAGGCAGCTATGGCTTCGTTATAGGTTTTCAAATAGTCTTCGGGACATATCACCTTGGTTACCCCTGACTCAAAATGCGAAGTTCGGAAGAGATCCTGGCCAGTTCCTGGATCCAGAACCAGTTCTAAGCTTGTCTCTGGTCCGAGCATATACCACATTACCATGTAGGCTGCCTCAGGATTCTTACTGTCCTTAGCTACCCCCAGTATCCAACCACCGAAGGTCATCGATCTTTGATATAGCTTACCATCTTTTTCAACACCGGGTGGCAGAGCGTAACCCATCTGGGCACCAGGGACAGCCGTCTCTAACTCAACATGTCGCTTCCCTTCGTCAGGCCAGTGTATGGACATGGCAAGGTTTCCCTTCATGAAAGCACTGTACAGCTCATCCCATTCCCAACCGAGGACACCGGGTGGAGCTAAATCGATGGCCTTTTGGTAGTTTTCCAGAGCGTTGACCGCCTCGGGTGAGTTTATCAAGGGCTCCATGGTCTCTGGGTCAAAGAATTGGGGGTCTGGGGAACTATAAGCTATGTAACGGAGCAGATACCAGTAGAATGACCTTCCTCTTTTGGCCTGGTCTGCATAACCCCAGAAATCTATTTTGCCATCCCCATCGGTATCTCGCCTAAAGAATTCGGCGATGTCAAGGAGCTGATCCCAGGTCTTAGGTAGTGCTAATTCATAACCATATTTTGCCTTGAATGCCGTCTTTTCCTTAGGGTTCTCAAACAGATCCTTTCTATAGTACATCATGATGATGTCGCCATCCAGGGTCAGCGAGTATCTTTTTCCACCGTAGGTATTTTCCCATTCCTGGAATCCTGAATGAATGTCGTCCCAAGCGGGATCCCACTTGTCCATGTACTCATCAAGTGGCAGGAGAAAGTCTACATAGTCCCCCATCCATCCAGGGTTAAACATAAGCAAATCATAGGCACCGGTCCCGGTTGAAAGCTCTAGCATCTGCTTATCGTAAAGCTCTCCAACGGTTATCCCTACCACTTCCAGGTTAATCCCGAATAGATCCTTAATTCTCTCTGCACGATCCCGCCAGGGAATCTCGAAGTGGCCGGAATGTAGAACTACAGTGACTGTTGCTCCATCATATTTTTCCCTAGGGGCTACTTCACCAGCAAAACTAACCCCCGCACACATCACGATAATTACCGCTGTAAGACAGCCGGCAGCAATCCATTTTTTCATTTTTTTTTCCTCTCTTTTTAGGGGTGGCTCTAATGGGTAACCTTCCTTGAGATTCATTTTTCTTGCAAAATTCCTCACCCAAAAAAGTATTTGACACCCCCAGGAGAGATCCTCCTTTTAGGATATATGTCCGAGCAGGCCTTGGCCTATCTCCTCTCACCTCCTCCTGGCCTTGTTTTTAGCTCATCTGCCTCTTTCAAGAGAAATATCCAGACTAAGGAAATTATTGAACTAAACTATAGTTGTAAGTATTCAGTGAACCCCGTCATTTTTGGTAGTCGCAAGGCTCAGAGCCTGCGCACCCTAAAGGGTGCGGCTACCCTGAAAATTCAATGTGACACGACGTTTACTGAGCATTTACTGTACTATTATACGGCCTATTTATACTTTGTCAATCCCTCGATTTCTCGGGGTTCGAGGCACCCCTTGACTTTATGGGAGAAAAAATTAATATTCTTAAGGGAAGGATTTCTAAAAAAGGAGCGGGGGAGACAGAAATAAGTGAAATCTTATCAGCTTTGCGGTGAATTCGCTAAGGGTTTATGGAAACAGAATCCTGTCTTTGTTCAACTTCTGGGGATGTGTCCAACCTTAGCAGTAACTAACTCCGCTATAAATGGATTTTCTATGGGGATTGCGGTGATTTTTGTCTTGGTGTGCTCAGGTCTGATCATCTCCTCATTCAGAAAATTCATTCCTCGCGAAGTGAGGATTGCTACCTTTACCATAATTATTGCCAGTTTCGTCACTATAATTGACTACTTTTTCAAGGCCAACCACCCCTCCATAAGCAAGGCCTTAGGTCCCTATCTTCCCTTGATTGTGGTAAATTGTATAATCTTAGGAAGACAAGAGGCCTTTACCTCCAAGAATCCCCCTCTTTCATCTTTAGTTGATGCTCTTGGCATGGGAGCAGGTTTTACCGGCGCTTTGGTTATTCTGGGATCTATAAGGGAACTGTTGGGTTCAGGTTCCATATTTGGCTTGCAGGTTCTTGGTGGTTCTTTTCGGCCCTGGGTAATTATGATTCTTCCTCCCGGTGCCTTTCTCACCCTGGGAATACTAATAGGTTTGATAAATTTACTCACCAAAAGAAGAAGTTAAAAAAAATGATTACCAACAAGAAAGCAACTCATGATTACCATATATTAGAAAGATGGGAGGCAGGAGTTGTGCTTAAAGGATCAGAAGTTAAATCCATCCGGGAGGGGAAAGTAAACTTCATTGATTCTTTTGTCCGAGTAATCTCCGGAGAGCTATTTTTACATAACCTTCATATAGCTCTCTATGCTCGCACTAGCCAGCCAAATTTGGATCCCAAAAGACCCCGAAAACTCCTTTTGCATCACGGTGAAATAAGAAAGCTGATAGGAACTTTATCTCAGAAGGGCTTGACATTAATTCCATTAAGTATATACTTTAAAAAAGGAAAAGTTAAAGTAGGGATAGGTTTGGCAAAAGGAAAACGATTGTACGACAAAAGACAAAAGCTTCGGGAAATCTCGATAGAGCGGGAAATAAAACGCACATTAAAGGAACGAAAAAGATACTATCCTCATTAAAAATGAAGAAAGGGGGCGAAACGGTTTCGACAGGGATAGAAAAATCGGAATGGCATAGCAA
>Ga0315547_1003543_pt1 | contig 10122 bp, 8 predicted proteins | sample SalMarSW160240MG_2_FD_202542 | JGI IMG/M metagenome (GOLD analysis project Ga0315547, IMG submission 202542) | Salt marsh sediment microbial communities from the Plum Island Ecosystem LTER, Massachusetts, United States - Salt Marsh Sediment SW1601-240 ... | reverse complement strand
GAACGGCTCCACTCCGATGCAACCCTTTCCGATATGTTCGTGACGGTCAACGCGGCTGCCCAACTCTTTCCTGGAATCGTTGAAGTGGATTACCTTCAACCGCTTCAGCCCTATGACAGAGTCGAACTCTCGCATCGTCTTCTTATACGCTCTCTCAGTGCGAATATCATACCCGGCGGCGAATATGTGACAGGTGTCCAGGCAGACTCCCAACCTCTCCGGGGAGTTGGTAGTCTCGATAATCTCTGCAATCTGCTCGAAGCGATAACCGAGGTTGGTTCCCTGGCCGGCGGTGGTCTCAAGACATATCATCACTTTCGCTTTCGGCGACTTGTGGTGCAGCCAGCTTAAGGAATCCGCAATGGTCTTCAGCCCAATCTCCTCCCCGGCGCCGGTGTGGGAGCCGGGATGCATAACCAGATAGGGAATTCCCAGAAGCTCACAACGTTCGATTTCCAGAAGGAAAGCCTCTTTTGATTTCTGCAGCAGTGCTTTGTCATTGGAACCTAGATTTATGAGGTAGGAATCGTGAGCCACTACCGGGGAGATTTTGGTCTGTTTCTGCCTCTCTTTGAATTTGTCAATTTCAGTCTCGGTTAAGGGCTTGGCCCTCCACTGGCTGGCGTTTTTTGTGAATATCTGGATGGTGGTGCATTTGAAATGCTCTCCGTGGTCGAAACAGTTGTAAACCCCGCCGGCGATCGACATATGTGCCCCCAGAAGTATCTTTTTGCTTGACATTGAGCTTGATCCTTCGAAAGATTCTACCATGCTGAAAAACTGTGTCCCCGATGAGCGAAAAATATCAAAATGCCGATGAGGGAACAAGTAAAAACAGTCGGCAGGACACTACAATGCACAAGATAATCGTTGACGGATATAATCTGATATATGCTCATCCCGAACTGAAAAAAAAGATCGAGAGCGAGGCTCTGAAAGTCAGAGAGATACTAATCAGGGTCCTGGCTGAATATATTCGCACCAGAAAGGAGAAGCTGATCTTAGTTTTCGACAGCTCCGAAAGCGGGGTTGTCTACAAGCTTTCCACGCCTTCGAGATTAGAGGTGAGATTCTCCAAACCGGGTTTGACTGCGGATAGGATGATAGTCAAGATGATGCAGTCTGAGCCGGAACCTCGGAAGGTGACGGTGGTCTCCTCCGATTATAAAGACATTGGAATGATCGCAAAGTCTCTGGGAGTTGAGCTTCTCTCCTCCGAGGCCTTCTGGAGGAGGGTTTCTGAAAAGAGAAAGGTTGACAAAAAAGACAAGGAGAAGCCGACCTCAGTCACTGAGAGCGAGGTTGAATACTGGCTGAAGGAATTTGAAACTAGGAGGAAAAACTCCGAAAGCTAACGGGGCCTTCACGGGCTCACGATAATAGCTCAGATGAATTGGGCTTGAGCTCCCCCCTCACTTTCCTCCCCTCTTAGCGCGAGCTTTCAATTCACCAGTCTCCTCAAACAGGGAATCGGGCAGGCCAACATTGATGCGGTAGCCTTCAAACCTGATTGTCACATACCCGTTCTTCGGGGGAGTTTTCTCCTCCTCCGAGAAGAGAGACTCAAACCTCTCGACGCCACGACGGCGGAGATAGCTTTCGCTCTCTCTGCCCGGCATTCGAGCCAGGACTATCTCCGCACTGCTTTCGCGGGGGAGGAAGAACCGACCCCCGACCAATTCATACTCAAAATCGACAGTCAAGAAGGGCGCCTCCTCATTCAGTTTCTGAATTCTCCAGACGACGAATCTCTCCCTGTCGACCAGAAGAATGGTCACAAGCTCTCTTTTATACTCCTTTTTGGGAATCAGCTTCAGTCGATATACCGACCTGCCCTCGAAATCCTGCTCTCCCTCCAGATGAGAGCTGTATCTCTCTTCCAACTTCTTGGGGTCGGGGGCAATCCCCTCCCGGGGCAGGATCGAAAAGCCTGTGGATTCGACGTGAATCCTGTCCGGGCTCTTGTAGTAGAGTCTTGCCCTCATCTCCGGTGCGCGCAGACCCGGCATATCGACATTGGCGATGACCTCCACGGTGTAATCTTCAATCTCATTAAAGAGGTCCCTGACTTTCGAGAGAATCTCCTCCGCAGTTGGCTGGTCACATAAGAGGCGGACGTTAAGGGTGAGAACACAAACAAGAACGAGAATTATGGTTGGAAAGACTCTAACTCTAACTGTGGACATTGTCTCTTTTCATTTCAATGGAGGGCTGAAGCCCTCCGCCACAATTCCATAGCTCGGGTGGGGGTTGCACTCCCACCCGGAAAAGATGCAGCTTAATTACAAAGCCGTTAATCAAGCCTCCAGTAGCTATTTTAGACTGCGGATGTATGCCGCTAACGCCAGGGCAGCATCCGATTCTGGATCGAGAGGTTTGCCCTTCAAGGCCCCTTCAATGCAGATGTTGTTCATCTCGATCAGGATCACTTCTCTTGCGGCCAGATCGGAGAATTTGGGGTAGCTGTCTGCTACCCCTTTTAGGTCCACTCCCTCGATATGGCAGGAGGCACAGGACTTGTTGGCCGTGCCCAGTGCCGGGCTGTGGAACAAGACCTTACCGGCGGCTATCAGAAGCGAATCCGGAAGAGGCGCCAGCTCTCCTCTCGGTCTTGATTTTTCAGCCTCGGGCTTTCTCTCTTCTTTCCCGGAACAACCACCTATGCTGACCAGCAAACCCAGGAGGAATAAAACCGCCAGCTTCGTCAGAAGGACAGCTATCTTATTCCACATCGAAGGTTCCCACACTCACTATTCTACTAAGATTATTCCGATATCCATCACATCGGTGTCGGTCGGCCCGGTCGCGAAGGTCTCCCCCGTCTGTTTAAAGAAGTTGTAGGAGTCGTTGTTGGCGAGAAACGCTTTAGGGTCAAGACCGAGCTTGTCTGCTCTTTCTGTTGTGCCTCCGTCAACTATGGCACCGGAGACATCGCTGTCTCCATCGGTTCCGCTGGTGCTGCTCTGCAACAGCAGAAAATTCTCAATCCCGGCGAGCTCGATTGCAGTCCCTAAGGCCACCTCCTGGTTTGCTCCCCCGCGTCCGCGGCCCTTCTTGGTGACTGTCGTTTCACCACCGAAAATAAGACAGACTGGCGGGGAGACCGGTTTGCCAGTGTTCTTCACCTGTCTCACCAGCTCACTTAATTTAGTCCCCATCTCTTTTGCCTCCCCTTTTAGGAAGGAGGGGAAGACCGTAGAGTTGTAACCCAGTTCTCTGGCGGTTTCTTGAGCGCTCTTTAGGGCGATTGAGTTACTGGCCACGATCACATTGTCCACCTTATCGAAAATCTTATCCCCCGGTTTCGGCGTCTCGTCTCTCTGGCCCTTAACCCCGGCATCGATATGCTCCAAAACAGTTTTGGGGAGTCGATCTATGAGTCCATATTTCTGCAGAACCTCCCGCGCCTCCTCATAGGTGGTTTCATCCGGTACCGTAAGCCCGGAGCAGATCAGAGAGAGGTCATCCTCCAAGAGATCTGATAGAATCAACGTTAGCATCGTCGCCGGATAGCCGGCCTTCGCTATCTGTCCCCCCTTGCTCGTGGAGAGGTGCTTCTGGACCGTGTACAGGTCACGGACGTCAGCCCCGGATTTGCGCAGCAGACTGGTAGTTTTCAGCTTGTCGGCTAAGTTGACACCCTCCACCGGAACGGTCGAAAGAGAGGGTGCTCCCTTCGAGATGAGAAGGATGAGCAAAGTGTCATCGCCGGCCACCTCCAGGAAGGCTTTGAGCTTCTTGGTCCCCATCACCCCGCTCTGATCCGGAATGGGAAAGCCGGCCTCGATGGCCTCGATTTTATCTAAGGTGAAACCGAGGGTATATCTGGTGAGAACCATTCCACGGTCGATCCGCTCCCCGAGGATTTTTTCAACCGCCTGGGACATATGGACGGAGTAGTTGCCGACCCCGGAGACCAGGATTTTCTTGTAGTCGTCCAGATTATATGACTTGTCAGCAAGCCTGAGACTGTTACCCTCCAGGTGGAGGTTACTGCTAACCGCCTTCTGGGGATTGGCGGCCTCCAGGGCGCTTGCGAATATCTGTCTGGCGTTGTCTTTGAGTCGATCGGTGCTGTTCATCTCTTCAAATCCTCCCGGGGGGAACCTTTGGCAAAACCTAAGACTATGTTACGAAGCTAACTTTCCGGCTTCAGCCCCGGTCATATATTAATCACCTCAGGGAGTATTTGCAAGCCACAATTCGTTCAGATTGACGAATTTCTGGCCCGATCACGCTTGTCTCTATAAGCAGCAGGCATTTCAAATGCCTCCTCTCCCCATTTCTCTCGCATCCAACTCGCAGAAATTGGTTGCAATTTTCCCAGTTAATCGTAAATTTAGGCTTCAAAACAGTCGAGAGTTTCTTAGGAGATTATGAATAGCGAGATCTACGATACAGAAGTCTACCACAGATTCTACGAGAACTTCAAGCCTCTCCTGAACGGAGAGAATATCAAGCATGCCGACCTCAAGAGCATAAGAGAGGAGACCATCAGGACCGGCACCAGAACCAGATTCGGCTCTTACGGTTGGCGCTCGGCGGTCTCCAGCAGGATTGCTCCCCGGACGGTCTATTTGGGGGACAAAGAGGTGAGGTTGCCAAAGGTGACCAACCTTCAGAGGGACCTCATCGAGAAATCCCCGGAGGAGTTGCACAAGGTCCTGCATCTTATGCGGACTTTGCCCTTCGTGCACGTCCGCAGACAGATGGGGAATAACCCGGAATACAATCCCATTTGCAACCTCTACGTCTCCATTGCCGACAGCAAAAACTATCGCATCGGCTACATGTGGGGCCACACCATGCGCAAACCGGATAAGGAACCTGGTCCGGAGTTCACCATGATTCACATTCCCGAGGAGCATCACCTAAGACAGCAGGTCTTGGTCTTGCCGGAATACAACCTCAACATCGCCTTAGGAACCGACTACATGGGGGAGGATAAGAAGGGTTTCCTCCGACAGGCGATGTGGTATGCCGACGAGCATGGGCTTTTGGGACTGCACGCGGGAACGAAGTTAGTGACGGTGCGGGATGCCAAGGATGGCAAATTGAAGACCTACGGAGTTTTCCTATTCGGCTTGACCGCCACCGGCAAATCGACCTGGTCTTGTCATCAGTTAGGTCTGGATCACAAGAGGGAAGAGAAGACCGAAGTTGCTCAAGATGACATCGTTTTTCTGAGGAAGGACGGCTCCGCCTTAGGCAGCGAGGTCAACTTCTTTGTCAAGACCGATGTTGAGAAAAGCCTCCAGGAGGCGATGTATTATGCCCTCATCGACAAAACCGCCCTCTTCGAGAACGTCATGATCGATGCCGGCGGCAATCCCGATTTCTTAGACGAACACCTCTGCGCCAACGGAAGAGCGGTAATCCGCAAGGATCGGCTGAAGGTCAAAAGGGGCCGGCGGCTGGTGGGGATAGACGCCAAGAGCATCGACCTCCCCTCCCTGGATAACTTGGACGGTCTGGTCTTCGCCTTCATCACCAGGAGAAACACCATCATGCCCTTCGCCCAGGAATTGACTCCGGAGCAGGGGGTGTTGGCATATCTCTGGGGGGAATCGACTCACAGTTACGCCTCCCAGCCGGCCCGGGCCGGCGAGTCGGTACGGATCGTCGGCACCGATCCTTTCATCATTGGCTCCCGGGCCAAGAAGGTCAACCATTTTTGCGACATTGTCATGAACCTGATAGAGAACTACCCTGGAAAGGTCAAATTCTACCTTTACAACACCGGCGGGGTGGGTGAGATAATAGAAGAGTACATGGACGGCGATATCAAAAGAAAGAAAATGATTCGCAAGGTGGACCGGGTTCCCATAAACCTGATGGCCGCCATTCAGAGGGGGGATCTGCGAGGCACCAACCGTTACGAGATGGGGAAGTTGGGGAGAAGGGAGATCGTAGAGTGCGAAGACTGGGACTTCTCGCAGTTCAAGCCTGAGAATTTTTACTCCCAGGAACAGATTGAAGGCTACATTTACAGGCTGATGGAGGGACGAAAGAATTTCACCGCTGAGATTTCCGAGGAGGGGTTAAAGCCTGAGATAATTAGGGCTGCGGAGGAGACTTTTAAACTTTTCAAGGGCAAACCCTCCAAAGCTGAAGAGATAACGATTGAAGCTACCGAGCCCGCAGAAGAAGAGGAGCTTGCAGTCCCCCTCCCAGTGGAATCGAAGAGTCGCCCCCGCCGCCCCAACCGTGGCAGATACAGGTAATAAGCAAACAGCAAACAGTAGACAGTAGACAGGGGATAGGAGATAGGGAATAGGAAATAGGAGATAGGTTGTAGCGGAAACCTTCAGGTTTCCATAGATAGCAGACAGAGAATACTATCCAGCTGGGGCAGGAGTTGCACTCCTGCCCCGGTGACCTCGTGTTGGTCACGGATGCCCTCATCCGTGACCTTTTAGGTATCGGACGTGGGCGTCCGATACCAACAGTCGAGGAGGCTGTTGGGAAGCTGGGCTGGAAAGCCCAGCCTATTCGGGGTGGCACAACAATGGAGAATAGCCGGGGCATTCCTGCCCCGGTGCCCATGCTGTCGGGACTCACCCGCCACAGCGGGTTCTGGTCCCGACAGAACCGGTAACCACCTGTTGGTCACGGCCATACGCTCGTACGAGATGCCCTCATCCGTGACCTTCTGGGTATCGGACAGGTCGTATGAGGACCTGACGGAAAGGTGTCAGGAGGAAACTCCTGACACCACAGATACATCCCCTCGTAGCCCAGGTTGTCTCAACCTGGGGTTTGATTCTCGTGATGGTTTTTCTCGTCGTTCTCGATCATCCCGTCTTTGAGCTTGATAATCCTTTTGGTTCTCCGAGATATTTCCGGATCGTGAGTGATCATCACCACGGTATTACCCTGCCTCCACAACTCCTCGAACATGTTGATGATCTCCTTGCCGGTTGTAGAATCCAGGTTGCCGGTGGGCTCGTCAGCGAGGATGATGGAGGGATTATTTGCCAGCGCCCGGGCGATCGCGATCCTCTGCATCTCTCCACCGGAGAGCTCCGAGGGGAGATGATTGCGTCTCTCTGTGAGGCCGACCTTGTCCAACAGCGACTCCACTCTCTTACGCCTCTTTCTGGAGGAGAACCCTGCAAAGATCAGAGGCAGCTCCACGTTTTCGTAAACGCTGGCGTAATTCAAGAGGTTGAAATTCTGAAAGACAAATCCCATCTTCCGATTGCGAATTTCGGCTAACTGGTTTGGATGGAGTCTGCTCACCTCCTTTCCCTCCAGGGCGTAGTTTCCGCCGGTGGGGACATCCAGACAACCGATGATGTTCATCAGGGTGGATTTGCCGGAGCCGGAGGGTCCCATGATGGATATGAACTCGTTGGGCTGGATGAAAAGGTCGATGTTCCGCAGGGCCTCCACCTTCACCTTGCCGGTGTCGTAAACTCTCCATATGCTCTTCATTCTTATCATAAGAGTCCACCCAAAGCTAAGCTTACTCGTATCTCAGCGATTCCACGGGGTCCAATCTGGAGGCTCTGAGAGAGGGGAAATAGCCGGATGCCACCCCGACGATCCCCAAAACCAAAGCGGTGAGCAGGGCTATCTCCGCCGAGATGATCGGTTTTCCCAGCCACTGCAGACCCTCCTCCTTCACCGGTATTTTCTCCAGGATTTTAGTAATAGTGAAAGAGGCGGTCATCCCCATGGCGCCACCGAAGGCCGAAATGACGATCGCCTCTAAAAGAAACTGCCACATGATGTAGCCCCTCCTGGCGCCCAAGGCCAGCTTGATCCCGATCTCCTTGGTGCGGCGTCTCACGGTCACATACATGATGTTTGCCACCCCCACTCCGGCAATCATGAGGGTCAATCCCCCCATTATCCCCAGAAAGACTTGAATCCCCAAAAGGATCTTGTCAAAAATCTTCCTTCCCTCGATCACATCCCAAACCCAGAGCGCCCTTTCATCTTCGGGATCGAACTTGTATTTTTTCCCCAGCACCCGAAAGACCTCCCTTTCAACATACTTCACCCTCCCGGGGTCTTTGGGTTGATAGACGATGTTGCTAAGATAGGGCCATCTATGGGTATAGATGGCCTTGAAGGTCGTGGATGGGATAGTGGCCTTATTAACGTCCGGACCGCTGTACATCCCCATCTGCATCTTCTCCACCATCACCCCGATCACGGTGAAGGGGATATTATCCAGAAGCAAGGTCTTGCCGACGGCCTCCTCTTCTTTAAACAACTTCTCCTTCAACTCGTGTCCTAAGAAGATCACCCTCCTTCGATTCTTCATGTCTAGCTCGTTTATGAAGCGGCCTCCCTTCTGGGCGATGTGGGCGCGCATCTTTTCAAAGGAGGGATAGACCCCGGTGAGATGTTCGGAGACGGTCTTGTCTTTGTATTCCAAAGTTCTTCCCCAGCGGGAGTATTCTCCGCTGATCATCTCTATCTCGGGGATGCTCTTTTTCAATAGCTCTACGTCTTCGTCCATGAAGCGGATCTCGCGGCCGCGCCTGAGACCCTCATAGGGTATGGTGGTCTCGCCTCCCCACAGGATCACAATGGGGCCTCCCAGACCGCTACGAGCCTTTCGGAGCTGCCGGGTCATCCCCTCCCCGAAGGCTAAAAGCATCACAATCGCCACCGTTCCCCAGGTCAAGGCCAGGACCGTGAGGGTGATCTTTTTCTTCTGCTTGGTGAAGTCGCTTGCGAAGAGCTTGGCTAAAAGAAGAATCTTCATCTCTCACCTCAAGGTCTCAAGGCCTCCACCGGATTGAGATTGGCGGCCCTTCGAGCCGGGAAGAATCCCGAGAAAAGACCTATCAAGCCTAAAAGGCAGGTCACTGCCACCGCCACCATAACTGAGATCTCAGGGGTGCCAACATACTCCTCGGCCTTGAAAACCGGAAATACTTGGATGATTCCGTAGGAGATGATGAATCCTATTCCCCCCCCGATAGCGGTAATCACCAGGGTCTCAAAGATAAACTGCCACAGGACAAACCGTTTCTTGGCGCCCAGAGCCATCTTGATTCCGATCTCGCGGGTTCTCTCCTCCACCACCACATTCATGATGTTTGATACCCCGATTCCGCCGACGATCAGAGTCAGAGCTCCTAAGATTCCCAGGAATAGCTGAAAGCCCCCGAAGAAGGCGTTGAAGAAGGCCTCCATCTCGCTGGTGTCCCACATCGATAAAGCCTCGTCATCCTCGGGATCGAACTTATATTTCTTCCCCAGCACCTCGTAAACTCTCTTTTTGACGTATTCGGTGAGGTGTGGAGATTCGGCTTTGAAGACCATATTGTTCAAATACTTGGCCGGATACATGGAAGCGTAGGTGGTGTAAGGTATGAAGCCCTTGTTTTCATCTCTACCGCTGTAGCTGGAGTCCTGCGGCTTCTCTTTTAAGACCCCCACGATCGTGAAGGGAACCCGATCAACCAGCACGATCTTGCCGATGGCCTCCTCCTCCCCGAAGAGGTCCTTCTTGAGGTCGTTGCCTAAGAATATCGCCCGCTCTTTATTCTCCATATCGAGGTGGTTTATGAAGCGCCCGCCTCTATCGGCGACGATACTGCGCAAGAGCGCAAACTCCGGATTAGTCCCCACAACCTGGACCACGAACACCTTCTTGCCGTAACTGACGGCGGCGTTCCAGCGAGTCCTCTCCGGGCTTATGTAGGCGATCTGTTTTATCTGGGAGCGCAAGAGCTCGGTATCCTCTTCCCGGAGGCCGATCCGGCGTCCTTTGGGAAGACCCTGGAAGGTCTTGGCGGTTTTGCCTCCCCACATAATGACGATGTATTCCCCCAGGCCGTGCACCGATTTCACCTGGGAACGGTATAAACCCTGACCGAAGGCCAAAAGCAGGATTATGGCGGTGGTTCCCCAGACGATCCCGAATATGGTCAGAAGGGTGCGCAGTTTCTGGGAGCGCATATCCCGGAAGATCTGTCTTAGGAAAAGCCAGAGCTGCATTACTCTATCTCCCGAGGGGGACGTTCTACCAGAAGGGCTCCTTCTTGCAGTCCGGAGGTGATCTCGACGTTCAGTCCGTCGGAAAGTCCGGTCTCAACGTAGACGGTGTCAATCTCCCCGAGGGAATCCTGGACTTCCACCCAGGCGGTGTCGCTTTTG
>Ga0315547_1003541_pt1 | contig 10125 bp, 9 predicted proteins | sample SalMarSW160240MG_2_FD_202542 | JGI IMG/M metagenome (GOLD analysis project Ga0315547, IMG submission 202542) | Salt marsh sediment microbial communities from the Plum Island Ecosystem LTER, Massachusetts, United States - Salt Marsh Sediment SW1601-240 ... | reverse complement strand
AGGAACCCTTCCAGAAACATGGCGCCGTAACCGATCATAAGGCCGTCGGTTTCTTTGTCGAGCTGTTTTGAAGATGTTCCCGAAGCCACCAGTGAGTGGAATCCGGACAGGGAACCGCAGGCAATGACCAGGGGAATCGCCGGCCAGAAGGGTGTGGGCTTACCCCCCAGCAGCACCGGGGAAAATCCTGCAAATGCAGGGACTTCGAAACCCTTGAATGCAAAGACGGCTGCTGCGAACCCCAATACAAGTCCGGCATAGAGCAGCCAGGAGTTCAGATAATCCCTGGGCTGGAGCAGGACATTTACGGGGATCGCCGATACGATGAAGATGTAGAAAAAGAAGACCCACATCCAGGTCATATAGGACGCCGCGATGGGTGTCTCGACGCCGAGCCAGATGGCAAAGCCAAGCAGGGCGATACCGATGATCGTTGCCAGACCGAAGTTCATCTTTACCCGGTAGATCAGCACTCCCAGGATCAGGGCGGCAATGATTTTATAGAAATACGCCGATGCAATTGCCGGCGTTCTGACAAACAGTCCGCCGATAATGGCTGCAAAGGCGGCGACCACAAGGATCAACAGGAAAAAAACGATCCAGTAAAACGCATTCCCCGTCCGCTTGCCGATAAGATCCGTGGCAACGAATTGTATCGACTTTCCATCATAGCGGACCGATGCCATCAGCGACAGATAGTCATGGACGGCCCCGATAAAAATGTTGCCGAACCAGACCCATAAAAGCGCCGGCGCCCAACCCCAGCAGATCGCCAGTGCCGGCCCGATGATAGGGGCCGCACCGGCAATGGAGGCAAAGTGATGTCCCAAAAGAACCTCTTTTCGGGCCGGAATATAATCGACACCGTCATAAATTCGATGAGACGGTGTCTCTTGCTCGTTTGAGACCTTCACCACATCCCGTTCAAGTTTCTTCCCGTAGGTCAGATAAAGGATAAAATAAAGCAAAAAACCGACAAAGATAATAAGTGTTGTCATCATTCCCTCCTTTCTTTTTAAATCAGAGAAAGTTCCTTAAATAAAATTCTGTTATGATATCCCTGATATTATCCTTTCATCCGCTTTACCGGCATTTTTAATGCATGGCTTTGAAATAGAATGGCAAAAGACATGCCAAAATCGATCGTTGATGGAACGATGGACTAATATATTGATAAGTTGTACTATTTTTTGATACCGATTAGATGTTTATCTGGGATAAAAGGAGAAGGGGTGTCGGATTTCTTTACATCATGTAAAAGTACAAACTACGATGCGTCTTCCTTTACGGAAGTGGTGAACTCAAGACCGAATTTTTCGATCTTGGAGTGCAAGGTAGGTCTTGAAAGGCCAAGGAGTTTTGCCGCTTTCGATCGATTTCCGCCGGTAAAATTGAGCGCCTCACTGATAATGATGTTGGCGAACCGCTCCATACAGTCGTCAAATCGTTTTTCACCCGATGGCGACGTCAGTATTTTACGAACCCACTGGCGAATGGCCTCTTCACCTTTTTCGAAATTAATAAAATCGCAGCTACTATTTTCCTGGATCGCCTGGGAGATGTCGTCTCTACAAATGGCCGCCCCACGGTTAAAAATTAAGGCCTTTTGGATCGTGTTGCCCAGTTCGCGCACATTCCCTCTCCAGAGATTCGCGGCAAGAAAGGCTTTGGCTTTCTTGGTGATTCCCGGATTTTCGACCTTTGCTTCTTGTGAATACCGCGCCAGAAAAAAATCCGTCAGGGCCGGAATGTCTTCCGCCCGGTCCTTTAAGGACGGCAAAAAGATGGAAACCACTTTAAGTCGGTAGTAGAGGTCCTCCCGAAACCGGCCCTGGGTGATGGCGGATTCGAGGTCGCGATTGGTAGCGGCGATAATTCTTACATTTACCGGAATGGTACTCCTGCCCCCCAGTCGTTCGATACTCTTTTCCTGGAGTAACCGCAAGATTTTGGCCTGGATGCTCAGCGGCATATCGCCGATTTCATCCAGAAAAACGGTTCCGTTGTTCGCCTGCTCGATTTTGCCGATGCGGCGATGGGTAGCGCCGGTAAATGCCCCTTTTTCATACCCGAACAACTCGCTTTCCAGAAGATTCTCAGGAATGGCCACACAGTTAATCACCAGAAACGGCCGGTCGGCACGCCGGCTGTGCTGGTAAACGGCCCGGGCCACCAGCTCCTTGCCGGTTCCGGATTCCCCGCGAATCAAAACCGTTGCTTCTGTTTCGGAAACCCGGCCGATGGCCTTGTATACCTCCTGCATGGCTTTGCTTCTTCCGATGATGGCATCACGAACGTTTCCTTGTAAAACCGGATCCACATCCACCGGAGAACGCATGAAACGGCTCGCGTCCAGGCCCTGTTTGATCACCACCAGTAGTTCAGGAATGTCAAAGGGTTTAAGAACATAATCGAATGCCCCCATCTTGGTGGCCTCGATGGCGGTCTCCGTAGTGCCGAAAGCGGTCATGATGATCACCGGCAGTTTGGGTTCCATCTCGTGAATGGCCTGGAAGGTTTCGAACCCGTTCATTCCCGGCAAGCGCATGTCAAGGATGACCAGGTCCGGAACCGCTTCCCGGATGATTTTCAGACCGCCTTCGCCGGAAGCCGCGCATTTACAGTGGTAGCCCTCTTCGATTAAAAGTTTATTGAAACTTTTTCGAAGTTGGTCGTCATCGTCGATTATCAATATGTTACTCACGGTCTGGCTCCTCCGCCGGCAGTGTAATGATAAAGGTTGACCCGCTCCCTTCCTTTGATTCGATATCCAGTCTTCCGCCATGGTCTTGAACGATTCTAGCGGCGATGCTCAATCCGAGCCCCGTGCCTTCTTCCTTGGTGGTGAAAAATGGCTCCATAATTTTCGATTGTATGGTATCCGGAATACCGGGCCCGTTATCGCTGATCCGAATCACCACCGATCTGATTCTTTTCCGCTCAATAAGGGTTTTTTCGTGAATGACGATAGACCCTCCCAGTCCCATGGCCTCACAGGCATTGATGATGATATTGATGATGACTTCCTTTAACTGTTCCGGGTCCAACTGGACCATTGGAAGCGGTTCTTTTCTTTGAATCTTGATAAAGACTTCGTAGGACGCCAATCGATGCTGTAAAAGCTGAATCGCCTGATCCACCACATCCGAAGGTGAAACGAGCTGAAATTTCAGTCTGGGCGGTCTCGAGAACTCGAGGAAATTTTGCACAATGGTATCGATATGGCTGATTTCTTTTGAAATGACGTCAAAGTCTTCTTTCTGGTTGTTGTCGAGGTCCAGGCTTCTTCCCAGAGAAAATAGGCGCATCTTAACGGATGTTAACGGGTTCCGGATACTGTGCGAGGTACCGGCCGCCAATTTTCCCACCAGCGCCAGCTTTTCAGACTGCAAGAGGTGTTCCCGGCTTTTCTCCAGTTCGGATTGGGTTTCAGTGTATGTTTTTTGCAAATCATGTACCCGCCTGCTGAGTGTCTTTACCTCGTTTCCTTCGTTTTGTGAGCCGTTATGTCGATCTGTTTCCAAAGCCAGCCTGCGTATGGGATCGAGAATATCATGCAGCAAACGGAAAGCCAGTATGACACCCAAAAAAAGAATCATCAATACTGCCGATCCGGCAACAATTCTGAGTTTTTTTGCCTGATTAAGGCTTTGTTCTTTAACAATTAACGTTTTTTTCCTAAAAAGCGCTTTGCAGTCATCTGAATGCTTGAGAATCTCAAAAAAGTATTCCCGCACTTTTTCGTGGAGTTTTATACCATTTTCGCGATCTCCGGACTTATAATAATCCACAACCTGATCTTTACCGGATATGTATTTGTTGTATTCGGATTCTATAAGTTCCAGAACTTTTCTTTCTTCTGCTGTTGTGGCAAGAAGCTGGGTTTCTTCAAGTTTATTTTCAAAAATACGGCGGTATTTCTCCATCTGTGTAAGCCAGTTTGGTTTTCCATCCAACAGATAGTAGGATGCAAATCCTTTTTGATTGGCCAGCGCAATTTCCATGGATTGGGCCGCCTGGAGTCCCTTCATGTAGTTATCGATGATCCGGGTCAAGAGCCCTTCCATCCGGTATGTGTACCCGACCATCAACAGAGCGCCCATGATCGTAATGACCAACAAAGCGATAACATTTAATAATATTCTGGATCGAAGACTTATCTTTCCCAATACTTTCAGCATCAGTCTGTCTATGAGATATTATTTAGCAGTATAGGAACTTCCTTCTTTCTACCCATGCCATATCAAACATATTATTAAATACACCAACTACTTATAATGGATAAAACCTGCGTCGTCAATCGGCAACTCAATATATTAACCCTTCATTGGCTGAATAATTTAACGACATCGGCACTAGTGGTTATCAAAGGCTCTTTAACCTTATTCCAGGCCATGTACCGAAAGGGCTTCCCGGACCCGGGCTTCTCTGATTTTTTCTTCGTGGTCTCTTTTTTTATTGGCAGCTTCCTGAACTTTGGCCATGAGCTGTTCGATTTCACACGGCTTCATCAAATAATCAAAAGCGCCCAGCTTCATCCCTTCTATGGCAGACTCCACGGTGGCGTGGCCGGTGAGCATGATCACCTCGGTCAAGGGGAATTGGTCTCTGATCTTTGCCAGTGTTTCAATACCGGTCATTCCCGGCATCTTGACATCCAGAATGACAACATCGGTATTGCGGTGATTGTTCAGCCGTTCAAGGGCCTCTTCGCCGCTAAAAGCCGTTATAATGTTCAGATCCCTTTTTGAAAGACGTTTGGTCATGGTTTCCACAAAGGGGGCCTCATCATCCACCAACAAAATCAAAGGCTTCATCATGTCTTTTCCCTCCTTCAATAGTCCTTGTCCTAAGCCCCTGCTTTTCGGGCAAAAATTCGATATTCGGATTTCACCTGAACAGGACTTTTCGTTCAGGTACAAAATGTCATCTCAAGCATCGCCGGATTATTTTTCGAAAACACTCATGGGCGATGTTGACAGTCTATCCACCATGGCCTTTCGTATCCGTTCCTCATGCTCTGACTTCCGCTCGCACGCCCCGTTGATCTTCTCCAACAAGAGGTCCATTTTGCACGGCTTCAGCAGATAATCATAAGCGCCCTTTTTCATGCCTTCTATGGCGGTTTCAATGGTTCCATGGCCCGTCAACATTAAAACCTCGGTCAACGGTTTCAATTTCTTTATTTCCTCTAATGCTTCGATGCCGCTCATGCCCGGCATCTTAACATCCAAAATCGTCACATCGAAATTATACACTTTCAACTTTTCGACCGCCTCGTCCCCGCTGAAGGCTTCCGTAACATGAAATCCTCTGGTCCTCAGGCGTTCGGCGAGCGTCTCGACATATTCTTTTTCATCATCTACTAAAAGTATTCTTATTTTCATAACGACCCCCTGATCTTGGAAATTAATGCGGACTGCTCATCAGAACCGCCTTTGCCGTTTCGGTGATCCCTTCCGGAAATCCTACCACATTATAAAGCACCATAAAACCCAATACCCACACAATGGCCATCGAAATGAGCCAGAGAACAAATCCGTATTTGACAAAATCAATGGGGCTTATCATTCGTTGACCGGTATCAGGGTAAACGCCGAGACCGTAGACAATGGCGTTGTTCGGAGTCCCAACAATCAGGAAATGAGCAAACGACGTGGCAAAAGCCGTGGCAAGCCCGATGGCCCAGGGCTCACCCTGAACCCCGCTCATAATGCCCATGGGAACGGCGATGGGTCCTAACAGCGCGGTGGTCCCTGCATCAGACATGAAATTCGTCACCAGGCCGGAAAAGCTGCTCATGCCGATCCAGAGTCCCAGACCTTTTCCGAAACCGATTGCCGTCAGAGAGCCCAGAAAAATCTGCGCCAGCCACAGGGCCGCTCCTGTTTCCTGTAACAATGCGCCAAGGGTCAGGGCACCGCAATACATAAACCACGCATCCCAGGATATGCCGCCTAAAATTTTCCTCCAATCCGCAATCCTAAACACAACCGGTATGACGAGGGCGAGCAGAGCCGGCCCGCCAAGGCCGAGACCATGCCCGCCGACGATCCACAAGACGAGTATCAGGACCATCATGCCGAACGCCACTTTTTCGGCATAACTCATTTTTCCCATCTTTTTCGTTTCTTCCTTAATGGCCAAAAGGCCCGGCGTGAGGTCTTTGGTCTTGACCTTCCGGAATACTAATAGCATATATACCGCCACCGCCAGACCCAGCACCGGAGTCAGCGGAAAACCGTACATCATCCACCGGCCGAAACTCATGGGTACATTGTAATCCGACCAGAATCCCATCATGATGACGTTTCGACCGCCGGCTGCAGGTGACCCCACCCCCCCGACGTTCAAGGAAAAACACAGGGCAAACAACAAAAGCTTGGCCAGTTGCGGATCATGTTCGATGACGCCTTGATTGTTGTTGCCCGAAACCGCTCCCATGTAAACGGCCGCCATTACCGGCGCCATAAAGGCGGCCATGGCATGGGCGGATATAAAAGATCCCAGCACAGACATGGCAACGCACAAGACGACAATGGGCATCACAAACCCCCGGGTCCACCCGAGTATCCAAGTGGCCAGCCGCTTATGCAATCCCACGCCGATCACCGTCACCCCCATGGCCAGAACACCCAAAAGAAACAGCGGTGCATCTCCGGCAAAGGTCTGTCCGATCATCTTCGTGGGCAACAGTTGGAAAAAATAAGCAAAAACCGGCATCAAGATGCCCACCAGGCCGATGGGGAGCGCCTCGGTTGCGAAATATATGACTGCCATGGGGATCATGCCCAGTACGAGCTTCGCCTTCCATGCCGCCTGCCCCACATCATGGGCGATGTGCCATCCGATCAATTTTTCCGCAATTTTCTGTTTATCCACCAGTTCAACCAGACTCTGGGGGGTTGGAACAATAAACCCGATGATTATAAAACAAGCTGCGCCAACAATCAGCCAGAGCAGCTTGTTTGAAAGCAGTCCCAGCTTTTTCGTTTTATCCGCTTCAGTGTGATTGTGTTCCATGCGTTTTCCTCCCTAAACTCGGCACCTAATATTTCTCTCTTTCGTCCTCTTTGGGTTCTGGTCGAGGGTTATTTCTTGTCTCTGTCCAGGATTTCTTTTGCGGTATCGAATTCACCGGATTCGGCAAACGCAGCCGCACTCATGGCGTCTTCAAATTTTCTTTTATAGGCCTCGGTGACGGTTTTCATGAGTTGTTCGATGGAAACGGGTTTCTGGAGATACTCGAAAACGCCCAGGCGTCGCGCCTCTTTTTCGTCCTTTTCAGACCCGTGACCCGTGAGCATAATGATCTGAACACCCGGATATGCCTTCTTGGCACGCCGCAAAACCTCCATTCCATCCATGCCGGGCATTTTCAGGTCTAAAACCATAACATCCGGAAGCTCTTCGTTAATGGTCCTAAGCGCTTCTTCTCCGCTAAGTGCCACCTCCGAATTCACATCCCGCATCTTCATCCGTTCGGAAAGCGCTTTTACGAATTCCTCTTCATCGTCCACCAGCAATACTTTCATCTCTTTCATTTCAATCTCCTTTCGTTTGCTTTGTTATTTGCGATGCGTTTTTAGGTTCTTTTGCCAACATTTCTTTGGCTGTCTCGGCGTCGCCGGCCTCTGCAAAGCTGGCGGCGACCATCAAGTTCTGACAGCGCCGGAGCAGCGACGGTTTGATAATTTCGGCATTTTTCTTTTCCTGACAAGCGTCTTTGATCCTTAAAATGAGTGAATCCAGATCCAAGGGCATAAGGAAATCGTCAAATACGCCCAGTTTCATCCCTTCGATTGATAAAGAGATCTGATCCGGGCTGTTGACGGTGATGATTTGAACCGGGAGACGCATTTTTTTGATCCTTTTGATCAACACCAGCCCTTCTTTTTTGAGATCGTTCAGGCTGAGCAGCACCACATCAATCGCATGTTTTTTAAACATTCGTTTGATGTCTTTTGGCTGCATGGCGTTGAACAGGCGCCATTTTTGAAATTCAAAATGCCGCGCAAGGTGTTGCTGTAACATATTGTCCCCTTCTATGATCAAAATCGAAACTCCCATGACTTTATCGCAAGCCGTTTATCGGAAATGAGATTTCATATTGAGATTCAGGTGTTGTTTTCTAAGGAAGCAAGGAGTGTGCCAATATCTAAATATATAATTATATCATATATTTAAATGGATTTTGGGGAGAGCGCAAATCACCAAAATGATTCAATTCAAATCAATTTGGTACGTTTTGATATGAACTGTTTTGAAACGTTTTTAATCGTCTATAGATTCAGGAAGGTAAAGCAGAATTTCCGGGGTCGGATCAAACGTTTTTGCGGTACCCCCCAGATAAGCCATGGTTTCCTGCAATGATGCCCATCGTTCGGTGGATGATATTTGGGCCGGGAAGTCTTCTTTGGCAGAAACCGTATTCTCATATCCGATGCCCAATATGCACTTGTTTTGTATTTTCCGTGGAGAAAGCGTTATTTTGCCTCCGGTATTGATTGCCTTAAGAAGGATCTCAATGGATTCAAACAATGCCATTTCCAAGGATACGGGGTCGGACGTAATCACTATCGGCGGATCCGAGGGGCTTGTTTCCAGAACGACATTTTTAAGCCTCGCGAAACGGGACAACAGCAAAACCATTTGTTGGGCTGTTTCGTTAAGATCCAGGCTCGCGGGCGAGCGGTCAGGGCTGTGGGCGAACCAGTTCAAGCTGGTGGTAATGTCAATGCCGCGTTGAATTTGCCGGTGGATTCTATCCAAAGATTTTATGAACTTGTCTTTGTGAGGGAATGCGTTGTTTTCAGTGACGTCAAGAACATCTTCCATTAAACCCGACGATTCCTGTATGATGGCCAGGACATTTTTAATTTCATGGGTTATGCCGGCGGTTATTCTCCCGAAAAAAGCCGCCTCTTTGCGTTTTATGTGATCCATGTGGTCCCCTTTTGCATCAGATTTATTAGCGGCGTTCTACGGCATACGTTTCACCGCCTCATTCAACTTTTTGATCAATTCGTCGATATCGATGGGCTTTATCAGGTAGTCAAAAGCGCCCAACTGCATTCCCCGAATGCCGTCTTTGGTGGCGCCATGACCGGTGAGAAGAATCACCTGTATTCTGGAATTCATGGCTTTGATTTTCTCCAGGACCTCCAATCCGCCCAGCCCCGGCATCATCACATCCAATACCACGACCTGGGGCGGATCCGTTTCAACAAAACCCAATGCCGATTCGCCGCTCATGGCAATCATAACTTTCATATTTCTCAACTCCAGCCTCTCGGCCAGCGTCGTGACAAATTCTTGTTCGTCGTCAACAAGCAGGATTTTCATCGGTTCCATGCGATGCCTCCGTCTTATGCGTTTGATTTTTTCGGCAGAAAAACCTTGAAAGTGGTGCCTTCGTGCTCTTTGCTCATCACCTCGATATCTCCGCCGAGCTTTTTGACAATACCATAGGTAATGGAAAGCCCCAGGCCGGTTCCGTGTTCTTTTTTGGTGGTAAAAAAAGGCTCGAAGATATGGCGGAGCGTTTCCTCCGACATACCGCAGCCATTGTCCCGGATGGAAACAGCAATGGTATCCGCATCTTTTTCCCGGGTCGCAATGAATATCTTCCCTTCGTCATCCACGGCTGCCATGGCATTATTTAAAATGTTCAAAAAAACCTGCTGAAGCTGTCCCCGATCCGAATCGATTCTGGGCAAATCCTTTGCCAATTCCAGACCGATATCGATATTCCGATAAAGGGCTTCTTTTTCCAAAAAACCCAGCACTTCTTCCAATAATTCGTTGAGATCCAGGTTCTCGATCTCGACCTCCATCCGTTTTGCAAATCCCAGCAGTCGATGGGTGATGGTTCTGCAACGATTTACAGATTGCAAAATGGCGCCTATGAGGGTTGAAAACTTTTCTTTTTGTGTAAAATCAGTCGTGTATTCAATAAGATCTTTAATAAGCCCGGCCTTTTCGTTGATGATGGCCAGGGGGTTGTTGATTTCGTGAGCCACGCCGGCGGCAAGCCTGCCGATGGAAGAAAGCTTATGATGGTGCTGCAGTTCGCGAAAAGCCAGCTCCCGATTCTGATCCGCCTCTTTGATTCGGTTCACCATG
>Ga0315547_1003539_pt1 | contig 10127 bp, 10 predicted proteins | sample SalMarSW160240MG_2_FD_202542 | JGI IMG/M metagenome (GOLD analysis project Ga0315547, IMG submission 202542) | Salt marsh sediment microbial communities from the Plum Island Ecosystem LTER, Massachusetts, United States - Salt Marsh Sediment SW1601-240 ... | reverse complement strand
CGCCTCAGCCCTCGTCCTGAGACAGGGTAATAGAGCCATCTTTATCAATCTTCTGAAAAAAGCAGGTCCGCCTGCCGGTATGGCACACGGGGCCGAGAGGTTTGGCCTTCACCAGTATCGTGTCATCATCGCAGTCAATCCACACCGAACGCACCAGCATGCGGTTGCCCGAAGTTGTGCCCTTGTGCCATAGTTCCTGACGGCTGCGACTGTAGAACCAGACTTCGCCGCTGGTGAGCGTCCGGCGCAGCGCCTCCGCGTTCATGTAGCCCAGCATCAATACCTCACCGGTATCCTCGTCCTGAGCTATCGCCGGAATTAATCCCTTCTCATTGAATTTCAGGTTATCAAACGAATCCATTTTGTCTTATCCTATCTGGCTGATGGCGGCGATGGCCCGTTTCAGGTCTATAGTTCCGGTGTACAAGGCCCTGCCCACAATCGCCCCCTCTGCGCCGAGTTTTTTGAGCATTTTCAGGTGGTTGAGCGAGGATATACCGCCCGCCGCAATCACCGGCGCCCTTGTCGCGTCGATGACTTCGGAAATGGCGTTGAAATTGGGCTCGGTAAGCGTGCCGTCGCGGCTGATATCGGTATAGATAAAGCGTTTCACGCCGAGCTTTATCATGGCCCGCATGAAGGAGAGCGCAGTTAGCTCCGTCGCTTTTTGCCAGCCCTGGATGGCTATCTGTCCTTCCTGGGCATCCACGCTCACCACAATCGAACCCGGGAACTTGCGGCAGGCCTCAGTAACAAGCTCCGCATTCTCCACCGCCGCGGTGCCCAGCACGACGCGTTCCACGCCTTCTTTCAGCACCGCCTCGATTGTTTCCAGCCGGCGGATGCCGCCACCGAGCTGCACCGGAACCAGCATGGCTCTGGCTATCTCCCTGATGATGCCCAGATTGCGCAGCTCGCCCGCTCTGGCGCCGTCCAGGTCAACGATGTGCAGCCTCGGGGCACCCCTGGCCTGCCACTTCAGGGCCACTTCGAGCGGGTCGTCGGAAAAGACCGTTTCCTGCTCGTAGTCGCCCTGGAAAAGGCGAACACACCGCCCGCCCTTGATGTCCACTGCGGGAATGATTTCTATCGCCCTGCCACCCCCGATTTTCCCCTTATTATAGGTTAATGCGGGGAACGAAGACAAATCGCCCTGGAGAATAGGGGCTGGCGCCCCTCTTGGACACCCCGGCTAAAACATTGTTGACAAAATGGCGGACAGGGTTATACAATCACTCTGTCATTGCTGGTATTGGCCATCGACCCATCGGGCGGTGAGCACCGGAAAGCATTTATTTTAACTGATGGTCGCTTGGATCGAGAATGACCGAGACGGCAAAATGAAAAGTACGGGCAGAAGGCCTTCCTCAACAATAGCTGAGGGGGCCTTTTTATTTGAAAGGGGAAGTGACGCTATGCAGATTGTTGAAACCGTCGCCGGGATGAGGCAGGCCAGAATGAAACTGGCGGGGCCGGTCGGCTTTGTGGCCACGATGGGCTACCTGCACGAGGGGCACTTGAGCCTGGTGAGAAAGGCCCGCGAGGAAAATCCCTCCCTGGTGGTCAGCATCTTTGTCAACCCCGCCCAGTTCGGCCCCACCGACGACTTTGACACCTATCCCCGCGACCTCTCCCGCGATTTATCTCTGCTGGAGAAAGAGAGGGTTGACGTTGTCTTCGCGCCACCGGTGGCGGAGATGTACCCTCCCGACTTCAGTAGCTGGGTGGACGTGGAAAAAGTAACGGAAAGGCTTGAGGGCGCCTCCCGGCCCGGCCACTTCCGCGGGGTGGCCACGGTGGTGAATAAACTGTTCAACGCCATCCAGCCGGACGTGTCCTACTTCGGGCAGAAGGACGCGCAGCAGGCGGTCGTTATCCGGAAGATGGTGCGGGAGCTTGACCTTGGCGTTGAGATTATCACCCTGCCCACGGTGCGCGAGGCCGATGGCCTGGCGACGAGCAGCCGCAACGCCTATTTAAACCCCGATGAGCGTGAGGCGGCCCCCGTCCTTTACCGCGCTCTTTGCCTGGCCCGGAAGCTGTGGGAACAGGGCGAAAAAGACGCCGAAAAAATACGCCAGCAGATGTGGGAGCTTATCGAGAGAGAGCCGCTGGCGGAAATCGACTACGTGAGCATCGCCGACCCGGAGACGCTGGAGGAGATGGACGGGATAAAAACGCCGGCGCTGGTCTCGCTGGCGGCCAGGATAGGCAAAACGAGGCTGATTGATAACGTGGTGGTGGGGTAAAAATCTAATAAACACTAATCTAAAACGGTAATTCTTGTTCCTCTACAGTAATATCAAATTCTATAAAATCGCTGTCAAATCCATCACAAAAAACTCTATAGGCAGCCGTATATTTCTTAACCTCATGCGGTGCTTTTAATGTAACTTTACCTGTTCTCTTAATTGGCCTTCTCATATCTCCAAGTTCAATTAAAGTAGAAGCATAACCGGAATATTTAGCTAAAGGAGTAGGTCCAGTAGGGGTATTGGGGAAGCTGAAATCCGGAGGAGCAATAAATATAACACAGACATTTCTTGCTGAATCACCTCTAATAACGTTGATACGACATTTAATAGATATCTCAGATTCAGCTTCTACGGAATAAGGAGGGCTATTGTCCATAAACATTAATTCTAATATTGGTTTCTTTTCTTCTTCGAGTTCCTTTTGAGCTATTTTAAACGCTTCTACAGTTTTTGTTATCCATGCTTCTTCAGAAGTTACAGCAACATTTTCAATGACCCTTAAAGATTTACACAAACGATAAATGCTGTAGCCTATCGCTGATAAACCAAGCAGCCAAATAAAAAGAGGTGTAAAAACGTTAAAATCTTTTATAGTAGACAGGTAAGAAGCAGTTCCGCTTAGTATCAAACCCCAAATTATATACACGCATGGGTATATAACCCCGCCTTTCACGGTAAGCAATTCTGGAGCTTTTCTAATTTTACTTAGCTCATTATCGAATTCCCTATTTCTTTCCTCTAATTTCTCTAATTTCCGCCTTAATCCCTTTGGTAGTTCCCCTTTCTTTTCAGCCTTTTGTATATCCTTCCTTATATCTGACATTTCTTTTATATTATTCTCTTTCCTCTCCTCCACCTTGCCTCTTTCAACGGTGGCCGCAGCTTCCATAGCTCTACCTAATAAAGAAACAGCAAAAACAAATACCGTTATAAATATGGCGAGTAATACTAGACCGAAAAGGAATGTTAATTGGTATACAACGCCCACCGCACTTTTACTCCAATATTATGTTTACTCATATTATAAACATATAAATTATTATGTCAATATGTAAAATACATAATATAAAATAAATCTGTTAAATTCCCTTCCTTGACACCCCTCGTGCTTACGCATTAAAATATCTCCAGTGCCGAGGTAGCTCAGGTGGTAGAGCAGCGGACTGAAAATCCGCGTGTCCCCAGTTCGATTCTGGGCCTCGGCACCAGGAATTTTTGGGTCGCCGAAGTGGCGGAATGGCAGACGCGACAGTCTCAAAAACTGTTGGAGGGCAACCTCCGTGTCGGTTCGAGTCCGACCTTCGGCACTTGGCGCGAGAAAACCTCGGCAAACAGCCAGCGTCACTGCCGAGTTGTGTAGTGGTAGCACAGGGGACTTTGGATCCTCTAGCCCAGGTTCGAATCCTGGCTCGGCAGCCAGATTATAAAGGTATTTAAAATGAGCAAAGTAAAAGCGGGCATTATCAACGTTACCGGCTACGCCGGCGTGGAACTGGCGCGACTGCTCCACCAGCACCCGGAGGTCGAGCTGACCTCGGTCACCGGGCGCAGCGCGGCGGGGCAAAAGCTGGGGGCGGTCTTCCCCCACCTGTCCGGCCTTGAGCTGACCGTGGAAGCGGCGCTGGGCGAGGTTGACATTGCCTTCTCGGCCATGCCGCACAAGGAAAGCGCCGATGTCATTTTGCCTCTGGTCAATGCCGGGGTGAAGGTGGTGGACATCAGCGCCGATTTCCGCCTCAAGGACGCCGGCGAGTACCCGCGCTGGTACGGCTTTGAGCACCCGGCCCCCGAGCTTCTGGCCAAGGCTGCCTACGGTCTGCCCGAGCTGCACCGCGAGCAAGTCGCCAAAGCGCAGCTCGTGGCCAACCCGGGCTGTTACCCCACCGGCGCCATCCTGGCGCTGGCCCCGGCGGCGAAGGCTGGCATTATCGGGCCCGATATAATCATCGACAGCAAGTCGGGCGTGTCCGGGGCGGGGCGCAGCCTCAATTTGACCACCCACTACTCCGAAGCCAACGAGGACGTGGCCGCCTACGCGCTGGGCGGACACCGCCACCTGCCCGAGATAACGCAGGAGCTGAAATTGCTCGGCCTGAAAGAAGCATCAGTTACCTTCGTCCCCCACCTGATACCGATGACCCGCGGCATACTGACCACCGCCTACGCGCCGCTGACATCCGGTAAAATTGGCAAAGGGGAGCAGGGGAAGGCAGAACTGCGCCAGCTCTACCTCGATTTCTATCAAAACGAGCCGTTCGCCAGGGTAACCGATTCGCCGCCCCACACCAAGCACACCTGGGGGAATAACTTCTGCCTGGTCTACCCCACCATCGACGACAGGACCGGCCGGCTCATTGCCGTCAGCGCCATCGACAACCTGGTGAAGGGGGCGGCGGGGCAGGCGGTCCAGAATATGAATATAATGCTTGGGCTGCCCGAGACAACCGGCCTTGAAGCCCTGGCGATTTACCCGTAAAACAGCGCTATCCCGTCTCCCGCTCGACCATTTCACGATAGGCGGACATCAAGCGTTTCGTGACCTCGCCCGGCCTTCCCGAGCCAAGAATAAGTGTTTTGCCCGCTCTGTCCCTGATTTCCACCAGCGGCATTATCTCCAGCACTGAGTTGGTCAGGAAGGCCTCATCAAACCGCGACAGGTCTTCTACCCTGATATTAGCTTCAACGGCTTTTATTTTCGAACCTGCGGCTAGTTCCAGCACCACCCCTCTGGTGACGCCCGGCAGTATGCCGCTTTCTACCGGTGGCGTCATCAGTTCGTTGCCAGCCACGAAAAAGACATTGCTGATGCTGCCCTCGGCAAGAGCGCCGCGCTCATTGAGGAGCAGCGCCTCGTCCACGCCGGCGTTTTCCGCCTCTTTCTTTGCCAGCACGCTGAGCAGATAGCCGATGCTCTTCAATCTGGACAGCAGCGACTGGCTATCACGGCGGAAGGCCAAGACCAGCGCTTTATACCCCTTTTCATAGACTCCGGGGGGAGGTGAGGTATAGGCTGACGCCGTAACCAGCACCGTGGCCGCAGCATCCTGCTTCGTGCCGGGAAAAGAACCGGCTTCACCCCTGGTGACGGTCAGCCTCATGCGGGCATCTTTCAGGTTATTGGCTTTAAGGGTGTCTATGCAGACGCGCTCAAGGTCTATACCGGCCAGCGCCTCGCCCAGCCCGAGTACCTCCGCCGATTGATAAAGCCGTTCCAGATGCCTACCCAGCAGGAATATCTTCCCGCTGTAGGCGCGCATGGTCTCAAACAGGCCATAGCCGTACAAAAAACCGTGGTCAAACGCCGAAACTCTGGCCCGGGAACGGGGTATAAGAAAGCCGTTAAGGTAGACAAGTTCCTCCATTACTTTATCCCTTTAGCTCTTATCTGAGGTTGCGGCAGGCTCAGGAAGTTGGCCAGTATATCGTGGCCCTTCTCGGTGAGTATGGATTCCGGGTGGAACTGGATGCCCTCCACCACGTCTTCCCGGTTTCTCACCCCCATTATCTCCCCTTCTTCGGTCCGGGCCGACACCTCAAGCGCATCAGTTATGCTCCCGGCGTCAATCACCAGCGAATGGTATCTGCCGCCCACCAGCGGCGATTCCAGTCCCCGGAAAACGGTGTCGCCATCATGGTAAATCAGAGAGGTTTTGCCGTGTACCGGGACCACGGCCCTTTTGATTACGCCGCCGTACACGTAGCCGATGCACTGGTGCCCCAGGCACACGCCCAGAATGGGAATTTGCCCCCGGAACTGCCTGACAACATCATTGGAAATGCCCGCCTCCAGGGGGGTGCAGGGGCCGGGCGAGATTATGATATGGCTCGGCGCCATGTCCCGAATCTGCTCCAGCGTTATGCAGTCGTTGCGGTAGACCACGGGCTCCCAGCCCAGCTCTCCCAGATACTGGACCAGGTTGAAGGCGAATGAATCATAGTTGTCGATGACCAGAATCACGGTGCTGCCTCCACCGCTACCTGCGGGGATAATCTAAGTGCCTGAACGAGCGCTTTCCCTTTATCCAGCGTTTCCTGGTATTCCGCCTCGGGCTCAGAATCGTAGACGATGCCACCCCCCACCTGAAAATAAGCCTTGCCATTTTTCACGACAATTGTCCTGATAACGATGTTCAGGTCCATGCCACCGGCGAAGCTCAGATAGCCAATTGAGCCGGTGTAAACGCTGCGTCTGGTGGGCTCAAGTTCGTCAATGATTTCCATGGCCCGCACCTTCGGGGCGCCGGTGATGGAGCCACCCGGAAAAGTAGCCTTCAGCAGGTCAACCCGCCCTTTTCCCGGACGCAGCCTGCCCACTACGGTCGACGTCAGGTGAAAGACGGTGGGAAACGTCTCCAGAATCGCCAGCTCCGTTACTTCGACCGTGCCATAGCGGCATACCCGGCCGATATCGTTGCGCTCAAGGTCAACTATCATTACATTCTCGGCCCGGTCTTTCACGCTGGAGAGCAGCTCCGATGCCAGCGCTCTGTCTTCTGTCTCCGTTTTACCTCGCGGGCGCGTGCCTTTTATCGGACGTGTCTCCACCCGGTCGCCGCTCACCTTGAGAAATCGCTCCGGTGAAGCACCAACAACGACCACGTCTGCAAAATTGAGGTAGGAAGCAAAAGGGGCCGGATTTATGCGGCGCAGCCGCTGGTACAGTTCATAAGGTGGAATGCTCAAATCGGCGGCAAAGCGCTGTGACAGGTTCACCTGGAATATGTCACCGGCGCAGATGTATTCGCGGGCCACTGCCACCGCTTTCAGGTATTCTTCACGGGAGAAATTCGATTTCAATACGGTACCTTCACCAACAAAGTCCAGCGCTGGTTTCTGGTGAAACCGTTGGCTACCAGACAGAATGCCCCGTAAATACTTCAATGTCTCCCCGGCCTTCTTTATTCTCCTCTTTTCCTCCAGCTCGGGAAATCCGGTGGCTATCAGGTAGTTTTCCCCCGTGAGGTGGTCGATGACAATGGCGGCATCATAGAAGGCCAGAAAACATTCCGGCAGCTGCAGGTCGTCAACGGCGGCGGCCGGCAGCCGCTCAACAAAATGACACAGGTCATAGCTGAAATAGCCGACGGCGCCACCGGCGAAAGGGATGTCGGCCGGGCTGCTGTCCAGAGCATACATGTCCAGTAACTCGGCAACGATGTCAAACGGATTGCCATGCCGGACTTCTCGTTTATCGTCTTTTAAGAGCACCGCTTCATTGCCACGACTTTTGAGAACCAGAAACGGGCGGCTGCTTATGAGTGAATATCGGCCCAGCCGGGCCGGGTCCATGCCGCTGTCCAGGAAGAAGCTGTAGCGCTCATCCTTAAAGAAACTGAAAATCCGGGACGCAGTGAGCGGAGTATATATCTCTTCGACAAGTGGCTGTCGCATCATTATGTCCCTGATTATACAACCTGACGCAGACTTGATAAAGCTATAGCGCCATTGCATTTATGTCAACTGATGTGCTGATTGCCTGTTGCCGCCTGCTCTGCTATGCTTTAAGGCAATGAAAGGTAACTTCGGCCGCTTTGATTACCTTAAAATATCTGTTTTTGGCTTTGCTCTGGCCGCCCTCTGGAACAGCCTTCACGGTATTGTCCTGCCACTTCGCCTGCTGGACATGGTTGCCGAGTCAGAAAAGAATACGCGCCTCGGCCTGCTCACCTTTGCCGGGCTGATTCTGGCCGTGATTGTCCAGCCGATTGCCGGCGCCATAAGCGACCGCTCTGGTTTCAGATGGGGCCGGAGGCGGCCTTATATCTTAATCGGCAGCTTGCTCGGCATTTTGCTCCTGCCGGGAGTCGGCCTTTTCCAAAGCTATATTGCTCTTTTCGTTATCTACTGTCTGCTGCAGATGACCAGCAACACGGCGCAGGGGCCATATCAGGCATTCATTCCCGACCTCGTTCCGCAGGATAAGAAAGGGCTCGCCTCTGGCGTTAAAAGCCTGCTGGAGATAATCGGCGGCATTGCCCTGGTGCGACTCATCGGTCACTTTATGGGCCATTACGCCCCCGGCGAAAGTGCTGTCTGGCTCTGGCTCGTGCTGGGAGTGCTGGCAATCGTTCTTCTGGGGGCCATGCTGGCGACGATAATAATGGTGCGAGAAACGCCAGTCACAAGAAAAGAAGAGCCGCTTTCTATATGGAAAACCCTCCGCCGGAGCTTCAGGATTGATGTTAGAAAAGACCGCGATTTTGTCGTCTTTCTCATTTCCCGCCTGCTGGTCTTCATGGCGCTGGCGACCATACAGACGTTCGCCCTCTTTTACCTGAGGGATGTAATCGGCCTGGCCAACCCGGCAACGGCCACCGCCGACCTGCTCATTGCCGCGGGGGGCGGGATGCTGCTTGCCGTTTATCCCGCGGGAAGGCTTTCTGATAGAATCGGCCGCCGTCCCGTGGTCATTTCCTCCGGCCTTATGGGAGCCGGTGGCGTACTGGTCATCTTTTTCTCCGCCAGCTACGGAGCGATTATTGCCGGCGGTGCCATTATCGGAACCGCCACCGGGGCTTTCATGAGTTCCAACTGGGCTCTGGCCACCGACCTCGTGCCTGGCGGTGAAGAGGCACGCTATCTCGGTCTGACCAACCTGGCCACCGCCGGAGGCGCGGCCCTGGCGCGCCTTATCGGCCCGGCCATTGACTATTTTAATCGCTTCGGTGCCGGTCTGGGCTACCAGATGATGCTGGGGGCATGTTTCGCCTACTTTATCGTTGGTTCGCTGCTACTGCTGAAAATCAGGGAACGGCGTTAGCCAAAGAAAGGCAGAATTGCTTTCCAGCCCATGGCCGCCAGCGCCACAAAAACGGTGTATAATATCACCCGCCCCAGCCAGCAGAACAGCATGAATCTCCAGAAAGGAAAGCGAAGAATGCCGGCGGCAATCCCCACCAGGTCAAAGATAAACGGTATCAGAGAAATCAGGAATATGGCCAGTGCTCCCCACCGCCTGACCCACCCCTTCACCTGGCCATAGATTTTCCCCCGCCCCACAATTTCCCGCCCGCTGTAGCCGGCAATGTAGCCGGTGGTCTCCCCGATGACCGCACCCACACTCCCTAAAAGGCCAATCATTATCGGGCCCAGTAGCCCGGTGTTACTGTAGAGCAGGATTCCCAGGTTGGACAGTATCACCAGGACCGCGCCCGGGAAGATAATGGTGGCGTTGCCAATAAGGCTGATGAGGAACGCTCCCAAGTACAAATGCGCTTTTAATTCCTGCAGTTTTTCCGGGTGGAGGCCATAGACAAGCTGCAGAGCCACCGTAATGGCAATAACGAGCAGGAGGGTGACTATGAAGATAAAGCGCCTGCGCCTTGATTCCTTTCTTGATTCCGCAGATTTATTGTCCATGCTGTGTAATCTTCTCCAGCACCAGAGAAACAGGCAAATCTCATTTGCCCGCCCAGCCTGTTTCTGCTATACTTGGCTCGTGTGCCCCCATCGTCTAGAGGCCTAGGACACCGGCCTTTCAAGCCGACAACAGGGATTCGAATTCCCTTGGGGGCATTTTACTTTATATCTTAGAGAAGTAGCAAGAAATTCCCGTTTTAAATAAGGAGAGCTTCATATGGACCTCGGGTTGAAAGGAAAAGCAGTCATCGTCACCGGCGGTGCCAGGGGCATCGGCGGGAGCATTGTGGAGGGGTTTATCAGGGAGGGCGCCAACGTGGTGGTCGGCGATATTTTATTTGATACCGCCCGGGAACTGGCGGAAAAACTGACCGAAAGTGGAGCCAGAGTCATTGCCGTCAGAACCGATGTCGCCAGTAAGTCCGATGTGGATAACCTTGTTGCCACCGCCATAAAAGAGTTCGGCAAGATAGATATCGTGGTCAATGCTGCCGGCATCGTTCAGGATATATG
>Ga0315547_1003538_pt1 | contig 10129 bp, 12 predicted proteins | sample SalMarSW160240MG_2_FD_202542 | JGI IMG/M metagenome (GOLD analysis project Ga0315547, IMG submission 202542) | Salt marsh sediment microbial communities from the Plum Island Ecosystem LTER, Massachusetts, United States - Salt Marsh Sediment SW1601-240 ... | reverse complement strand
TAGGCTGAGCACTTATAGGCATGGGCTGTTTTTAGGATCTCCTGAGTTGCAACTTCGCGCTCAGGCAGGTTAAACGCTTCAAACTCGCGGAGCGCTGCTTGTGCATCGTTCAACTTCGTTCTGCCTCTGGAGATGGCCTTCCAGATTGCATTTGTGATCTCGAACCGCAGCAACGGGACGGCAAACAGTTCCAAGTTGCCGGAAAGAAACTCCTTTAGAATGCGCAGTGAAGCATCCCTGTACGGCTCATCCGGCAGCAGGCTCGCAATCACAACTGAAGCGTCGATGACCAGCCTATCCACCGCGCTTCTCCAGTTCCTTGCGGGAAGGGTAGTAGATGTCTTCCAAGGTTAGCCCCTTGAACCTCTCTCCCAGCTTTATCCAACGATCAAGAGCCTCTCTGCGCAACTGAGCTACCGCTGCTCTCTCCAGGAATTCGCTCCGCTTACGAGATCCTGCCGTCTCGTCAATCTGTCGGATCACTTCCTCCGAGAGATTCACTTGTGCTCTGATCTTCGTCCCCATCTCCTCTACCTCCGCACAGACTATTTTTACAGCCAAATTATACAGCTATGTTGGGAGGTTGACAACCTAACGGGCGAGTCGTTCGGAGCAAAGGAGGTGAGCGAATCCGCTCGTTTCTGCAGACGGAAGGGCTTGATGAGGTTACACCTGAGTGAAGTTCTCTTGGCCTCCATAAACCAGGTGATAGACCAGGTTACGCCGGAACGTCAAAAGGCAAGATCAGACCACTACTCGCGCCAAAAGGCAAGACGCGATTGAATATACTGTTCGAGTAGATGATATCTGCCGATAAACTCAGCGTTTCCCTTTGCGAGCCATCGTCGTTTTTCTGCATCAACGAACGCCTCAAGGGCATCGATAATATCGGGTGGCATCTCCGCCCCAAGGAATTGATGTGCAGGCGCGCCCAGGCAGTCAAGATATGCCTGATGCTGCGCGTCTTCTGTCACCATCTGGCTGCACAGTTTGGCAGTGCTCGCGGCAATACGAACGCCTGGGAGACCTTCTGGCTGCGCTTGAATGAAACTGAGGTATGAAAGAAACTCACTGCCAATCGCGATTCGGGGCCACCCAGCAATCTCGTGTTCCAGCGAGTAGGCTCTTTCGAGCGATGCGCCGTAGATTTCACCGCCGGGCAGTTTCGTAGAGATTCCAACGTCGATACCGCCCCGCAGCGGCCATCCTCTTGATAGTGCTACAGTCCAGGCCCCAGAGATAGCCATCAGAACAGCAGCAACTCCTATGGAGGACGTCACGTGGCATTTTTCGGATGTCAATGGTACGGAAATGAAAATCGAGTCCGAGACGTGGGTAACAACTAGTCCAGTATCGCTACTGAGTGCACCGGGAGCGATGTGTTCGATGGATCTCCGCACGACAGTGTCCTTCTTTTCCAGATATGCTTGGAAGAAGGAGTCGAACAGGCGCCTCAGCGCCAACACGGGAAACACGGTTTTATCTAGAGTTTCTTTCAGACGGTCATACTCCTGTGGATTGCCCGGTAATCCTTTCAGTTGGCGTAGGTGCCCCCTTTGCCCCAAGATGTCGACAAGGGCAGTGAGATATCATCCTACATTAAATTGAGGATCATCGTCCTTCCGCATATCGGAATTATCGCGCCTCGCTAATCCAAGATGCAACTTGGGGTTCGCTCATCGCAGTTTGCGTCTGATCTCTCCCCTACAGAAGCCCAGGCCAAAGCCTCAGTTCTGTAGTCAAAACGGGTACACTCTCTCAGCGGCATCAAAACGTAGACGCCGGCCCCGCGGTGGAAAAGTTGGACCAGTTGAAGAGCTAAGTCGGGAGGGGGTGATCATCTCGTGAGAGAAATCTAGGTTCAAGCCGATTAGAAACGTTCTCTGAAAGCCCAAGGTGCAGCGAATCTCTTGCTTACTTCGTCAAGGCGTACAATCGCGACTTACGAATTATTTGTATACCCCAAAACAGCTGCAAGATGCTAAATGCGCGCCAAAACCATGCAGACCAATCTACACTTGCTGATACTGAAAGAACAGCGTTGAGAACACTCGCTAGTAGAAAAAATGAACCAATCACGAAAAACATTTCCCGTCTTCTAATCAAGAGACTCAAGATCCCAAGAGCAACCAGTATGCTCCCCCAGAATGGACTCTGCCAGGCAACATGAATGGCACCAAGGGCCACAAGCCAGATGCCCCATAGACGTAACTCTCTTCGCATGTCAGGAACAACCCCCTCTGGTAACCATGAGCCTAGGCTCTTCAGATCGTTCCAGGATAACTTGAACTTGTACTTTACTCCTTCTTTCCTGAGAGTGAGGTTGAGCGGCGAAAGCATTGTCATGTGGAACCGGATGCAAGCGTGTGCTTGATTCTTAGGTATTTCAACGATCTCTTCACTCTCCGAGGCGGAGAAAACTGCTGAATCACTTGTAAGACGGATTGTCCAGGGCTGCCTTCGTCGAAAACCGGTTTCCATCGCATCCAACAAGAGCACGGCGTTTTCCTCAAAGGTGTTGTTTTCTAGCATGGTCCCTTTTGTCATAGCTCTCTCCTTTTTCACTCCCTGCACCCTACCATCGGGATTATGACATGCCTCACCCCGGTCGATCAATGCTTTCTGGCAAGCATGAGTTCAAGTCTTGCAACGCAACATCTACTCTTTTCCCAGCTCCTCCTTCACATGCAGGATTAGGTCGTCGTCTTCGAGGATTGCGAGGACCTCCTTGGGAAAGGCGTGGAGTGCTTCTATTCGCTCGACTGACTCCGAGACTCTGTCCACATCAACCCAGCTCGACAAAAAGACTCGAAAGACACCAGCCGACGAAACCAATGGTAGGGGCCCCTCCCTTGCAGGCGCCGTGGTCCTGTATACTAATCGACCCCCTTGTACTCGTAAACGTCCAGTGGTTCTCCACCTTCATGTGGGTCATGATCGTAGAGTTCAGCACTGTCCCTTTTATTATTCCACTGTTCTTTTGTCGTGAAGGAAACGGCCGTCTTCGGAGGAATCATAGGCAAATCAAGCACATCTCCCAACCTAAACAGACCGGAACGCTCGGGTTCCGGATCAAGCAGATACCAGTCTTCTACAGACACCGATTCCTCTCCACGATTCACCAACACGACCTGTTCTGGATCGGTCCAGTACTGTATCGCAGCTATCACGACGTCGCCGCCTTCAGCCCAACGTCCTCTACGGTTGATGGCTGCCTCAACTTGGGCTTTCAACAGGCGTTGCTCAAAATTCTCCAGTTGATCAGAGGAATCCTGCATCTTGTATATGTGAGCCCACCCATCTGCGACTAACTGCTCGTTTACGGAAACCTGGTCATGCTGGTGCACGAATAATATCGCGATCAGACGACAATATGCGTCATTCTGCACTTCCGAAGGCGCATCGATCCAAAGGCGCCCTCCGCATTCATTCACGAGGGACTGGAAGTCCTCTTGGGCATCTTCCCCTCCAGCTTCGTCAAGTTCCGGAGTAGCGATTCCGAGTAGACGAACGCCCCGCGTAGGGCGGCAGAATGAATGCTGCTGATAATAGATCGTGTCCCCGTCATGAACAGTCGGGATCTCATTTACGAATAAGAGACCTGATGGATGATGGAAAACTAGGAAAAGAGCAACAGCTAATCCTGCGACACAAATTCCCGAAACAGCAATAAGCAGGTATTTTCGTCGCACGCTTCCTCCTTAGCCCAGCGATCCCAAGCTCCTTCCTTACATGCGGAATCAGGCCGCCGTCTTCATCGATATCCCAAGTGCCTTCGCATTCTCCAGGTAAAGCTCGGTCGCTTCCTTCAGGTTTACGAGTGCCTCAGAGGGGGAATCACCCGCGCTTGCTACTCCCAGTTCGGAACACCTGGCAACATACCCTTCCGGCTCTTTCCAGATCGTTGCTGTTAGTCTGTACGTTCTCATAACTCACCGCCCTCTGCTTCTTGGGATTCCTCCTTGATCAGCCCCCCTGGTCTCCGAGTCTGGAGGCTAGCACCCCAGCAAGAATCTGTCAAGGAAGTGGTCCTCGAGGAGGTCAGGGCTCGCAATCCAACATCTACCCCTTTCCCAACTCCTTCCGCACATGCGGGATCAGGCCGCCGTCTTCGAGGATCGAAAGGACCTCCACCGGGAGGGCGGGAAAGTGATATGCATTACCTTCGTGGTGAACGATCCCGTTCTCAAAGTCGACCGAGAGAGTGTCACCCTTTTTCATTGCGTCGATTCCGCCTTTCAGTTCGATCACGGGAAGGCCGTTGTTGACCGCATTATGTAGGTAGACCTCACTTACATAAGCAGCTCCTGAGGCCCCAAGGGTTTGGGCGCTCTACTATCGAAGGGAAGTTTGTGCTAGGATTGCTGACGGGAAGAGAAACTGTCGCTGGTCAAGGAGGTTATCAGCGGTGAAATTGCTACCAGAGGAGAAAGATTGGCTGAACTCTTTCATCGGGGAAATTCGTCGCGACTTTCCTGGAGCACTTGAGCGGGTGATGGTCTTTGGTTCGAAGGCACGCGAAGAGGCCAACCATGATTCTGATCTGGATGTGCTCGTCGTTCTTAAAGGGAAAGAAGAGTTCAAATCCCGCATCCGTCTGCTTGGATATGACTTGGCGCTGGGGAAAGATGTGGTGCCTTCTATCGTGGTCTACACCGTTCAAGAGATTGAACAACGCAGAGAGCACCGCTCGGTCTTCGTGGAGGCTGTGGAGCGGGAGGGCGTGGTGGTCTCGTGAGAGAAATCCAAGTTCAGGCTGAATGGAAACGCTCTCTGAAAGCTCAAGGAGCGGCTGAGCTCTTGCTTGAAGCAGGTTTCTACGAAGATGCCGTGTCCAGGGCCTATTACGCCGTTCTCCATGCGGCCAAGGCCGCGTTGCTTGCACGGGATATCGTAACAGAGAGCCATACCGCTGTGAGACGGCTCTTTGGGAAAGAGCTGGTCCAGCAGGGACTTCTCGAGAAGGAATGGGCGATGATCCTCGCCCACGAGCAGGATGAACGGGCTTCCGCCGACTACGATGTAGAGCTCAGCTTCTCTCGAGAGGTTGCAACGCAGCGGGTAAACGATGCCAGGCGTTTTCTGGAACGAATCCGCTCCTTCCTGCAGACGGAAGGGCTTGATGAGATAAGCCCTGTCTGAAGTTCTCTTAGCCTCTTTAAGCCCGATAGTGAGGCCAACTATTCCTTTTCCTTAAGCCCTGTCAAAAGATACGTTCTGCCTCCAGTACCTAGGATGTGTGATTGCAAGACCAGGCCCCGCGCGAGGCCCCGCGCGAAATATGGGTGAAGTGAAGAAACGAAGTAACCGAACGAAACCCCCTATGCCCTGTTGTACGATGTACTACCCATTCTTTTATTCACCTTTAGCACCGCATATTGGACACGGCTCATTTGATTTTGTTATATCGCTTTTATGTACCGAAAAACAGTGTGCTGTTTTTCCTAATGCACGCGCGAATCTGCGATTATTGGTTATTAGGCCTCCCATTGTTTTTCCTTTGTGAAAATCAACTAGCATTATTATTCCTGCATCTTGAAAAAATTTAATCCCGGCTAAATTTCTAGTCCCGTTTACGACAGTTATTTCGTAATTTGTTAGTATTAATTCTCCAAATCGAAGATTCGCTCTGCGTTTTTGTCCTTTTACAGTATTTGAACCGCCTCCAATGCTTATGTTTATGTCTCCTTCAACTTTAGCACAAACTGCATCTGCTAGTTCTCTTGTAAGAACCATACCGAAAGAAGAGCCAGTATCTACGTAGGCATTGAAATCATATGAGCCGTGTCCATCAAACACTTCGCCTGTCAAAATAAGTTTTCCGTCGTCATTAATAATGAGTTTTCCCGATTTTTGTTCCATAATTATTTAAGAAAAATGGGCAGTATTTCGTACAACTACTGAATCTGCGAAACTAACTTCGCCCATCCTGCCCTTTTGGTATGCTTTGCGAAGTAACTTTCGCCAATCCTCCCTTGCTGCGAAGTTATGGGAGCACACCTTTCGCCCCTTTCATGATCTGGTCCAACGGACTGACGATTTTCTCGGTCTGCTGTTTGGCCACATGGGTATAAATCTGGGTCGTCTTGATGTTAGAATGCCCTAACAGCTCTTGAATATACCTTATATCTGTCCCGTGCTCCAGCAAGTGTGTTGCAAAGCTGTGTCGCAGTGTATGAACCGAAGCTTTCTTCTGTATGCCAGCTTTCTTAATAGCATGCTCCATGATCTTTTCCACACTTCTACGCGAGTAATGCCCCTTTTTCAAACGCGTTGGAGCCTGGTCTTGCAATCCAACATTACTCCTTTCCCAAACTCTTCCGCACATGCGGAATCAGGCCGCCGTCTTCAAGGATCGAAAGGACCTCCTTGGGAAGGGCTAGGAAGTGATACTCATTACCTTCGTGGTGAACGATCCCGTTCTCAAAGTCGACCGAGAGAGTGTCACCCTTTTTCATCGCGTCGATTCCATCTTTCAGTTCGATCACAGGAAGGCCGTTGTTGATCGCGTTTCTAAAGAAGATGCGCGAGAAGGATTTGGCGATTACAGCGGCGACGCCGGCGGCCTTCAGGCAGGTCGCGGCCTGCTCGCGTGAGGAGCCGCAACCGAAGTTAAAACCGGCGACGATCACGTCCCCTGTCTTCACTTCCTTAGCGAAAGAAGAATCAAGGTCTTCCATGGCGTGCTCGGCCATCTCCGCTGGCTCCATCGGCTGGTAGGTGTACTTGCCAGGGAAGATCACATCGGTGTTGATGTCGTCCCCGTACTTCCAGACTCGCCCTTCCATCATGCCTCACCTTCCTCAAATGCGTTTCTCGGATCGGTAATGACGCCAGTGATCGCCGAAGCGGCAACTGTTGATGGCGAGGCAAGGTAGATCTCCGCCTCACGTGATCCCATCCGCCCCTTGAAGTTGCGGTTCGCCGTTGAAAGGCAGACCTCACCCGGGGCAAGGACCCCTTGGTGCGCGCCGAGGCACGGTCCGCAGCCGGGATTGAGGACCATTGCTCCCGCCTGAACAAACGTTTCGATCAAGCCTTCGGAAAGCGCCTGTAACAGAATCTCCTGCGAAGCGGGAAGAACGAGCATGCGCACGTTCTTTGCAATCAATTTCCCTTTCAAGATCTTTGCTGCCAGGCGCAGGTCCTCCAACCGACCGTTTGTGCAGGTGCCGAGGAGCGCCTGGTCGATCTTCGTCCCTTCGACTTCATCTACCGAAACGACGTTATCCACCGTATGTGGGCAGGCGACCTGCGGGGTGAGGGTGGAGGCATCGAATTCAAGGATCTTCTCGTACTCGGCATCCGTGTCGGGATAGACCGGTGTGTACTCGGCCCCAGCACGTCCTTCCAAAAACGAAAGCGTCTTCTCATCGGGTGCGATGTACCCGTTCTTCGCACCGCACTCGACCGCCATGTTGGAGAGGACCATCCGGGAGGCGAGGCTCATCGCATCGATCGCCTCACCAACAAGCTCAACCGAACGGTATAAGGCTCCGTCTGCCCCGATCTCGCCGATAATCTTCAGGATCAGGTCCTTCGATGTCACCGGTTCCTGCAGACTCCCGGTCACGACGATCTTGAAGCTTGCCGGAGTCTTTAGCCAGATCTTCCCTGTTGCGTAGAGGACAGCCATCTCCGAGCGGCCGATCCCGGCGGAGAACGCGCCGAACGCCCCGTAGGTTGTGGTGTGGGAGTCAGAGCCAAGGATGAGCTTTCCGGGAAGTGCGAACCCTTTTTCCGGCAGGACCTGATGGCAGATCCCCACCCCGGCGTCGTAGAAGTTTAAGATCCCCTGCTCTTGCACGAATTCGCGGATCTCCTTATGCCCTTGCGCGTACTTCTCCGTCGAGGCGGGGACGGTGTGATCGAGGACGATCACGAATCGTTCAGGGCACTTCACCTTGTCCACCCCGATCCTGCAAAAGATCTTGGCGATGGCCGCAGTGTTGTCGTGCGAGAGGCAAAAATCAGGCTCGACCTCCACAATCTGTCCAACGTCAACGCTGTCCAGTCCCGCCTTCTTTGCTAGGATCTTCTGGGCGAAGGTCATCGACATCCTAGAAATCACCCCCTTGGGGGATGAAACCCTGTTTCTATCCCCTCGATCGGATCGAAGTTCATGAAGTCGGCATAATGCAGGATAATTGCCTCAGGGGTTCGCTTATAGGGATCCCCCTCCTTTGAATGGGCTGCGATGATGTGGAGGACCTTTGCAGGGAGTCCGTTCGCGTCGGCAAGGGCAACCCCTGAGAAGGGGTGTCGCACGAGCTTTCCATCCGCGCTCTTGCGGAAGACGCCATCCTCTTCCTCCATCTCCAGGAGCTTCCCCACGTCATGCAGGAGCGCTCCGGCAAGCAAGGTATCGTGATCAAGTGAAAGTTTGCCTTTATAGATCTCATCGAACGTCTCCGCCACCGCCAGGCAGATCTTGCTGACGCTTCGCACGTGCTTGGCGAAGTTGATATCCACCTTCTTGGCAAGGGTAAAGGGCATCCGCTCGATGTCCTGCGGGGTCCAGCCGCCCCGTCGGAGCGCCTCCTCCCAGGTGGCAAGAACCTTTTCCTGCAAAGCTTCATCTTGGATCAGGGCGATCTCCGGCAAGATCATCCTTAGCTCTTCTCTTACTCCCATCCGATCACCTTCCTTACGGTATCGATCACGGTTCCGTCTCTCCACTCGATAAGGGCGATTACCTCATCGCCAAATATCGGCTTTCGCGGAGGCCGGGTGAGTCTATCCGCCTCCTTTTTTATCTCTTTAAGCTCGCGCACCGGAAGACCGGCTGCGAGAAAGCGATCTTTTAAGTCTTTGCGCCGTGGGTTGACTGCAATTCCCCTCTCGGTGACGATAACATCGACCACCTCTCCCGGTGTTGTCACCGTAGTTACTCTCTCGACGATTACCGGTAGCCTCCCACGGAGTGTAGGGATCGTAATCACAGTCATCTTCGCTCCGGAAGCGACGTCCTGGTGCCCCCCGATCCCGTGCAGTAGCTGACCGTCGGAGTGAGTGTTGACGTTGACGTTGAAATCGAGATCGACCTCGGTTGCCCCGAGGAACGCAGCATCGAGCATGTATGTGGAGCAGCCACGTGAGTCGTAGTTGGCATAGTGTCCAGGGTCCATGATCACATGGTTTTGGTCCTCGCGGAGCGATTCGATCGCCGCGGTGTCAAACGCCTGGCCATCAAGGATGACCCGTACCAAGCCCTGGTGCAGGATGTCAACTAAGAGTCGCGTCCCTCCCCCCATGGCGAACCCGCCGACTATGCCTAACTTGGCCATCTCCTCTCCCACGAACTTCGTCGCGGCAAGGGAGATTCCACCTGCCCCGCCCTGAAAGTTGAACCCGTCCACGAGGTACACCGAGGCCTTAACCGCCTCAGAGGCAAGTCGGGCGATTTTAAGGCGCATCGGGGAACGCGTGATCATAAGCGTCCCCGAGGCGATGCTCTCGGGATCACCAATCTCATCCACCACGACTATGTAGTCGGTCCATCCCTGCTGAATCTCAAACGGATAAGCCGGGTAGGGAACAAGGTCGTTAGTCACTACTACCGTCTTTTCGGCGTACATTGCATCGACCGTGCAGAACGTGATCGGGCCGCACGGCGTCTTTCCCTTTATCCCATTGGCGTTGCCATAAGGATCGGCCTGGGGAGCGGCGATGAACGCGACGTCGATCTTTATATCTCCTGCTTCGATGGCTCGCCAGCGTCCCCCGTGTGAGCGGAGAACCGCTGGTTCCCGTAACTTTCCTCCCTGAGAGACAAACGCCCCCACCGGTCCGTTCATCGAGCCTTCGATCCGCGTTACAACGCCATTTTTGATGTGCTCGATGAGCGGTTCGTGCACCGGGAACAGCGCGGTAGGGAAGAGCCGCAGGTCTTTTAACCCCATGCGAGCGCAGGCATCTACAACCTGGTTAACGAGGAGGTCCCCGTTTCGAAAGGAGTGGTGGAAGGAGATCGTCATGCCATCCGAGAGCCCGGTTGCTTCGATCGCTTCCTCTATCGAGGAAAGCACCTTGTTCTCTCCGGGCTTGACCGTCTTTTGAGGGCGGGAGGCCTTTTGAGCTGTGGGAGTGGTGGCAAATGCTCCCTTGAATGGCCGCAGTTCTCTTTCGC
>Ga0315547_1003531_pt1 | contig 10139 bp, 8 predicted proteins | sample SalMarSW160240MG_2_FD_202542 | JGI IMG/M metagenome (GOLD analysis project Ga0315547, IMG submission 202542) | Salt marsh sediment microbial communities from the Plum Island Ecosystem LTER, Massachusetts, United States - Salt Marsh Sediment SW1601-240 ... | reverse complement strand
TCCGGCTTTTCCCTGCGGGCGATTTCCAACGTCTGTATTCCGTTTTCCGCCTCCGCGATGACTTCCATCGAGGAATGCTTCTCGAGCAGGGCTTTCAATCCCTCCCTCATGATCTGGTGGTCATCGGCCAGAAGTATCCGTATTTTCATAGTGCTTCAGCTACCGGGCTTGATTGTATCGTGGTTCAACTCGAGCGCCAAGGCTGCTCTGGTTCCTCGTCCCGGTAATGATTCCACCGCCAAACTGCCCCCCAAGTATTCGAGCCGTTCCCGGATGCTGAACAACCCATAGCCCCCCCGCCTGCCCGGCCTGAACGCGTTGCGGGAAACGTCGAAACCGGCGCCGTCATCCTGAACCGTGATCTCTATCGAGTTGTTGCGACAATTCATAGACACCCGGATATGACGGGCTCCGGCATGCTTCACCACGTTCAGCATCAGTTCCCGGACAGCCTGAAAAAGAACCACCGATCCGTCGATATCTATCGGTTTCGGCAGCTCATCGTCTTCCAGCGAGATCAGGATACCATGCTCGTCCTGGAACTGTTCCACCAGTTGTTCAAGGGCCGCCTTTAGTCCGACTTCGTAGAGGAGAGGGGAGCTCAAGTTGAAGATCAGGGTTCGGACCTCTCGAATGGTCACTTCGATTAAATCAATCGTCTCGTCGATGCTCCTGATCTGTTTTGCCGAGCCTGACCCCGCTTTGAGCGTGCCGAGTTTGATCCGGGTAAGGGCAAGGGCTTGGCCGATGCGGTCGTGTAGATCCGCGGCGATGCGCTTTCTCTCTCGGGCTTCGGTCAGCGACAGTTGAGAAGCCAGGGAACGCAGCTGCTGCTGGTATTCCAACAGTTTACGCTCCGCCTCTTTGCGCTGGGTAATGTCCCTGGCCACCCCGTAGAACTGCAGGCGCTTCAAAGAATTGAAGACCTGCACCAGCTTGATTTCCAGGACCCTCCGTATCCTGTCTCGGGTCAACAGCTCCACCTCCAATTCGATGCCTTGCTGTAGATTCCGAGGCAGTGTTTTTCCAAACAATCCGATGACCGTCTCCCTGCTCTTCCGGCTCAGGAATTCAATGCACTTCCGACCCTCCAGTTCCTCCAGCGTGTACCCGCTGACCGCTTCGGCCCGTTTGTTGACGAACAACAGCCGGCCGGCCTTGTCCAGGGAGAAAATCACATCCTGCACGCTCTCCGCCGTCAGGCGGTAGCGCTCTTCCGACTCCCTGAGTTTCAACGACCAACCCTTTAGATCTTCAACCATACGATCAAAAGCGGACGACAGCCGGCCGATTTCATCCTTCCTCTGCAGATCGATCCTGTGGTCCAGATCCCCCCGGCCGATTCGATACGTTCCGGTCAGGAGCATATTGAGAGGGACGGAGAACAGACGAGCAAGTACAATACTGGCAACTACCGCTACAGCCAGCATGACGGCAAGGAGTCCCAAGGACTGGAGCGCAACGGCCTGCATCGGGAGAAAGGCTTCAGCCAGGGGTTGTTGGATTACCACGCACCAGTCCAAACCACTGACGGGCGCGCAGGCGACAAGCATGCCTGTTCCTCCGTCTCGGCGGTATACGGACACCTTGCCCTCCGGAGAGAGCGGTTCATCCATGCAGGGGCCTGAGAGCTCGTCGGCTTCGTTTATAACTCGAGTCTTGTCGGGATGAGCGATCAATATTCCGTCTTTCGAGATCAGAAGTGCTTCTCCCTGTCGACCGAAGGAGATGTCGTCCACCAGATCCCAGATATCCCGCAGGGCCAACTCGGCGATCAGGACCTGCCGCTGTTGCTGTTGCTTCAAGCCGGGCACCCCCGCGGGCATGGCAATCCTCAGGTAGGGAAGACGTTCCGCCGTAAGACCGACCGGGGAGAGGTAGGTTTGACCTGAGAGAGCCGGGGACAGTTCCTCCGGTTGGAAGGATTCAACTCCTTTGCCGTCCAGGTGAGTCGATGCGATCACCTCTCCCGTTTCGGCGACCAGGTATATGCTCTGAAATCGCTTGAAGGTCATGGACAGGTTTTCCAGAAGGATGTCCTGAATCCAGGGATCTTTCAGAGCGGCCAGGACATCCGCCGCCGCTTTTACATCGCTGATCGAGTTCTCGATGTACAGGCTGATTTCGTTTGAAGCCCTGCGGGCGATCTGCAGGTTTCGCTCCGATATGTTGGAGCGAAGTGTTCTTCCGGACAGGGCAACCAACACCGCACCGGTGGCGATCACTGCCAGGGTGGAAACGAAGGTGAGCGTAGCCAGGATCTTGGTTGCGATTCGGTGGATAAAAGGAATCCGTTTCAAACCTACCGGCTCTTATTTTGACGAAATTGGTAGTTGAGCTTCAAGTTTTCCCGCACCATATATTCTATAAACTCCTTCCGGCAGTTCAACCTGGAAATGTCGCCGTAGCGGAGGTAGGATCCGAACTGGCAGCCCTCTCCGCACAGCGGTACGTACGGGCAATCCCGGCAGCGCTGCCAGAGCTCTTCGGCTGACCCGCTGCTTGTCTCGCCGGTAAAGATCGTACCGGCCGCGAACTCTGCATGCCCCACGAACGCGGGACACTTGAAGATCTTGCCTTTCGGATCAACCGTGAATACCGCGCTGTTGGCGGTCATGCCGCAGGCATTGACCCCGACACCGGGATCGACGGGAAAGCCTTTTTCCAGAGCCAACCGGCGCAGATTCACCAGGTGCTCAGCCGTTGACGGCTCTGCGTAGACGCAATTCAATTCCGAGTTGATCGGCAACCTCACGCGGTCCTGAGGAGTCTCGGAGATCGGATTGAAGCGCACCCTGTGCAGCTTCTTCTCCAGGCCGAGCCCTTTGAGATAATCCAGCAGCCGGGGAAAGCTCTCTATATTCTCTTCGTCGAAGTTCCCGCCCACATCCACGTCGATCTTCTCTACAGCATGGTACACGTTTTCCACTATCGTGGTGAAGCTCCCCTTACCGTTGGCAAAGGGCCGTTTGCGGTTGTGGAACTCTCCGAATCCGTCCAGGGTGACCTTTACCCCTTTCAGCCCGTATTCCAGGAGATCATCCACCACCCCGGGTGTGAGCAGTGCGCCGTTGGTCGTGATTCCGAAGCTGAAATCCAATCCGTGTATCCCGCAGTAACCCTTTAGTCCCTCCGCTACGATTCGCAGAGCCTTCAGGTTCAGCAGCGGCTCCCCTCCGTAGAAGCTCACGAACAGCTTCTCCGCCCCGTGCTCCTGAACCCGATCGCTGATGTAGGCGACGGTCCGGGCCGCTGTCTTTGCGTCCATGTGGACCGCAGCCTTGACTCCATTCTCCACGCAGTAGGGGCAGGCGAAGTTGCAGGCGTAGGTCGTGAGCACCGTGGCGTCGATCCGGGCGGTGTTGGATTTCAGCGCGTCGAAGTACCTTGCGATATTGGTGTTCTCCTCCGCTTCGTTTTGAACCAGGAAGCCCATCCCGGACAGTGTGGCCAGGGCATCGGCGGTCCTCTTCCCCCCTGAAAAGGCGGGCAAGGCGTTGAGGGTTTGTTTCAGCTCCTCGTCCACTACCACCATAGCCTGGGTGCGGGTGCAGAAGAACAGGTGTTTCCCCGCCTCCGGGTACTCTTCCACGAAGAGGGTATATTTCGATCGCATCATCTTGAAAGAATCCTTCCTCCATCAAATTTGAAAAGAAGCGCTGAAGAGGTGCACCTCCTCAGCGCTCTGGCCCGGTGCGCCGTAGCCGGGCCGGCTACTCAGGCGGCAGTCGGGGGACCGATCACGCGTACGAGCTGCGTATCCACCAGCAGCAGCGGCTGCCTTCCGGACCGGGATTCGGTCCGATACCGATGTCGATGATTTCCAGGATCATGCTCTCACCTCCTCTCTTTTTGGGATTCTTTGATGTGCCAGTCCTTGATGGACTGGTAGAACAGCTCCGGAGCTGCATTGATGCCGTCGAGCTTGGCGGAGGTGGCGAAGAAGATCTTGCGGGCGTAGAGGAAGACCGCCGGACGGTCCCGGGCGATCAGGGCGTGGATCCGCCTGTAGAGGCGTTTTCGCTCCTCGAAATCGAGGCTCGTCCGCCCCGCTTCGATCAGGCCGTCCACCTCTGAATTGCCGTAGCCCCCCAGGTTGGAAGAGCCGATATTTTCCGAGTGCCAGAAGAGGCGGGTGAACTTATCCGGGTCGACCCCGGCGTTGAATTGGAGAAGCACCGCCTGGAAATCTCCCGGAAAGAGCCGCTCCTCGAACAGCTCCGCCGGGGAGAGCAGCTCCACCTCGACCCGGATGCCGACCTGGAAGAGCTGCCACTTGATGCGCCGGGCCGCCGCCTCCTTGAGCAGGTCCCCCCGGTCCGCCAGGATGGTGAAGGCCAGCTCCTCCCCGCCCCTCTCTAAAATCAGGTCCCCGTCCGTGTCACGCCAGCCCAGGCCGGCCAGGATGCGGGAGGCCTGGGCCGGGTCGTAGCTGGACTCCGGCACATCGGGGTTGTAGGGCCAGGTGCCGGGGCGGAAGGGCCCGGTGGTCTCCACGGCCCAGCCGTTGAGGGCCTCGCCGATCAGATCCGCCCGGTCCACTGCCAGGTCCACGGACCGCCGCAGTTCCGGGTTGGAGAAGAGGGGATCCCGCAGGTTGAACAGGAGGGTATGATAGAAAACTTCCAAGAAATCGTAGATCCTGAAGCGCGGATCGTTCTCCAGAACTCGGTAGTCCTCCAGGTCCAGGTCCGTGACCACATCGACCTCTCCCCGCATCAGGGCGGACCAGGCCCGGCTCTGGTCCGGGTATTGCTCCACGATTACCCGGTCCAGGTAGGGCCGGCCTTCAAAATAATCCGGGTTGGCGGATAGGACGACTCGTCCCTCATCCCAGCTCGCGAAGCGGAAAGGCCCTGTGCCCACAGGATTCCTCGCGAACGCTTCCGGGGTAGTCGAACCTGTGAACAGGTGAGCGGGAATGATCTCCAGGATGAGAATATTGAGGAAGGGAGAGTAGGCCTCTTTCAGGTGAAAGCGCACCTGGAGGCTGCCGATCGCCTCGACTCCCCCCAGGATGCTGTACATGGGCGCCAGGGGCGATTCGGTGGCCGGATCCAGCATGCTCTGATAGGTGAAGGCCACGTCTTCGGCGTCGAGCTCCTCCCCGTCGTGGAACTTCACTCCCTCTCGCAGGAAGAAGTCCCAGGTCCTGCCGTCCTCGGAAACCTGCCAGGATTCGGCCAGCTCCGGCACATATTCGAGCTGTTCGTCGATATTCACCAAAGTGTTGAAGATCAGGCTGCCGATATTCGGCGAGACCGTGTCGAGGTAGAAGAGGGGATTCAACCCGTCCGGCTCGTCGAGGGTGGGGAGGACCAGGGTGCCGCCGTACGGGCTCTGCTCCTCCCTGCAGCCTGGGAAGAGGAAAGAGACGGCCAAGATCGGGATGAGGATACCGCGTCTTAACAGGTGAACGGGAGAGAATCGGCAGTGCATGATGGACCTCCTGTGGGCTCCTATGGGGGATGCCTACACCTTAGGACCGGGGTATCAGGAGGTCAAGCAAACAGGGGTTTTCCCGCAGTACGTATTCCTGGTTGCAGTCACAGAGGACTTGTTCTACTTCTCGAAACATCGTGTTCGTCCCTCTTCCTTGGATTGTTCTCTTCAACGACGACCGCCGCGACGGTGCCTTAAGCAATCCCACGGTCCGTTGCGATCCGATCCTAATTTTTCAGGAAAAAGAGGAGGGTTTAAATCGGGACGTTCCCTATTTGTGCTTTCTGAAAACCTGAGTCAGCGGTTCACTTCCGGACTATTCTGCTCGCTGCGGATGGTGAGATTCTCTACATCTCGAATTACCAGCTGCCAGCCGTCGTGGACCTCTTCCCAGTCAAGGATGAGGAATATGATTCATAAACAAGTAGAGCGAGCACAGAGAGAAAACATCGCGTAATATGCCCTGTTGATTATTGAGCGAGGGCTTTTTTGTCCAGAAAGAAGGATAATGGGCTGACCGCTCTTTCACAACCTGAAATCCGATAAATCGTTGACAAGAGTGCGCCTCTATTCTATGCTTTAGAATTGTGTGGGATGTAAGAAAGGCATTTTGCACAAATTTAATCCAAAGGAGGGTACTTATGAAAAAAGTACTCATGGTTCTGCTGGCGTTGGTAGTGACAGGGGGAATCGCCCTTGCCTCTCCAACATCTGAAGTGAGCGGAAAGATTCTCGTATTCGGCAGCAGCGGTGATGCGGTCCGATTGGACCCCGCAGATGTTACGGATGGCGAGTCTATCCAAAGAATGGACAACATCTTTGAGGGTCTTGTAGAATACGAGGCTGGTTCTACTGAGATCAAACCTGCATTGGCTACATCCTGGACCACTTCGGCCGCAGGAACGGAGATCACCTTTAAGCTCCGCAGAGGAGTGAAGTTTCACGACGGGACGGACTTCAATGCCGATGCCGTAGTCTTTTCTTTTGCCAGGCAGTACGACCAGAGCCACCCATTTCACCAGTATGGCGAATGGGTGTACTGGGGCTACATGTTCAGCGATGTCGACAGGGTGGAAAAGATCGATGACTACACGGTCAAGCTGATTATGAAGGCACCTAACTCATCGATAATGACCAGCCTGGCGATGTTCACCGTGGCCATTGTAAGCCCGGCCAATGCGGAGAAATACGGGGAAGATATGTTCCGGCATCCGGCGGGAACCGGGCCGTTCAAATTCGTAGATTGGGTCAAGGACGACCATATCACCCTCGCGAAAAACGAAGACTACTGGCGTGATCCCCCGGAGCTGGATCAGCTGATCTTCAAAGTGATTCCCGATACTTCGGCCCGCCTGCTCGCGCTGGAAGTGGGGGAGATCCAAGGCATGGAGTATCCCGATCCGAATGACTTCGATAGAATCAAGGACAACTCCGATCTTGTTCTCATGAGCGAACCCGGGATGAACGTGGGCTACATGGCCATGAATACGGGGTACGGATATATTGATGACAATGGGAATGGTATCCGTGATGCGGGCGAAGGACCCGACAGAACCCCCGGCTTTCTTGAGGCTCTGACCAAGAAAAAAGTCCGCCAGGCCATCAACTATGCCATAGACAAGAAGTCGATCGTGGACAACCTGTACCTGGGAACCGCTTCGGTCGCCAAGAACGGTATGCCCCCCTTCATGCTGGGGTACAACGATGATATCCGAGATTATGAGTACAACCCTGCCAAAGCGAAACAGCTTCTCGCCGAAGCCGGCTACCCGAACGGGTTTGAGGTTCAGCTGCACGTAATGCCCGTCTCCAGACCGTATATGTTTGACCCACCCAAGATCGGCGAAGCGATTCAAAGCTATCTTGGCGCCGTGGGTATAGACGTGAGTATCTACCAGGTCGACTGGGGGACGTACCTGCAGGAGACCGAATCGGGTATGCACAATATGTGTCTTCTTGGTTGGACCGGAGACAATGGAGATCCGGATAATTTCATGAATGTACTCTATGGTCCGAATTCGGCCAACATCGGTGCTGCGGGCAACTACGCGTTCATCCTGAGGGAGGATCTGCAGGATGCGCTGACCGCTGCTGTGAGGACGTATGATGTCAACGAACGGGCCCGGTACTATAAACTAGCCCAGGAAATAATTCATGAGGAAGCCGGTTGGGTTTACATTGCCCATGCAAACCAGAACCTGGCATTCAGGAAAAACGTGAAGGGATATGTGTTGCATCCTACTTCCCGGAAGTTTTTCTATCCGGTGACCATGGAATAGAGCAAAAATTTCTTCATTCTCTGTGACCCAAATATCGAGAGAGGGGTGGTTTTCACCCCTCTCTTCATTTCTTGACGTTCTTTACTTTTTGTTAACCTCATCTTATAAATGCTAGCATAGGAAGTCTGGAATGATATGGTACATTGTAAAAAGATTATTGATGATGATTCCCGTATTGCTCGGGGCCTCCATCATTGCATTCTCTCTGATTCAATTAGCTCCCGGTGACCCGGCCCGAACAATAGCCGGGGAACACGCTTCAATAAAAACCCTGGAAAGAATGCGGGAAAAGTATGGATTGAACGAACCCCTTCCGGTTCAGTATTGGATTTGGCTGAAACGGGCTATGAGAGGGGATTTGGGCCGCTCCATTGCATCGAACGAGCGAGTCACCACCGAGATCTTGGAGCGTTTTCCCAACACCGTTGAATTGACGATCTGTGCCATGATCCTGGCTGTTGGCGTCGGCTCAATAGCTGGAATTGTGTCGGCGTCGAAACAGTATTCGGTGCTGGACTACACGACTATGGGAGTGGCTCTGTTCGGCGTCTCGATGCCCGTGTTCTGGTTGGGCATCATGCTGATGATGATTTTCGGGGTTTTCCTGCGATGGCTGCCGATCAGCGGACGTATCGATACACTCATCCCTTTTAATCGAATAACCGGATTCTATATTATTGACAGCATTATAACATTAAACTTTCGTGCTCTGGTCAGCTCGATTCGCTATCTGATACTCCCTTCCGTGGCTCTGGGAACAATCCCCATGGCTACTGTTGCCAGGGTCACGAGGTCCAGCATGCTCGAAGTTCTGCGCCAGGATTATATCCGGACAGAGCGAGCGAAAGGATTGTCTGAGCGGCTGGTCATCTACCGTCATGCCGTCCGTAATGCCATGATCCCGGTAGTGACAGTTATAGCACTTAACTTTGGTTTACTTCTCGCCGGAGCATTGCTCACAGAGACTGTCTTTGCCTGGCCGGGTATCGGGCGATACGTCGTGAGAGCGGTGGGGATGCGGGACTATCCGGTTGTTCAGGGGTGCGTGATGTTCTTCGCCCTGATTTTTGTATTCGTCAACCTGATTGCGGATGTACTGTATGTGTACATAGATCCCCGCATCAAGTACAGCTAGAAGCGGGTAGTAAGCAATAAATGGAAAAGAAGCGACAAAACCAGACAGGACAACTCTTTCGCAGGCTTCGGGAGAACAAGTCGGCCATGTTCGGCTTAGCCATTCTGGTCGTGCTCGTCCTGTGCGCTTTGCTGGCGGACGTTGTCGCGCCCAACGACCCGAATCCCTCTCCTCCTAACCTTGCCAACAAATTGAAGCCCGGGTTTTGGAGCGATGTGGGCGCCGAGGGAATGCCTTTGGGCACCGATGCTTTGGGGCGGTGTGTCCTCAGCAGGATCATCTTTGGTGCGCGGGTTAGTCTGAGCGCCGGGTTTGTGGCCGTGAGTATTGCGATGGTCCTGGGTATCCTGTTCGGCACTGTCGCCGGTTATTTTGGCGGATGGGTCGATTCCCTCATTATGCGATTCGTGGACATTATGTTTGCTTTCCCCGCTCTCCTGCTCGCGATCGTGATCGTGGCAGTGATCGGCCAAGGATTGGATAAAGCGATGATTGCTATTGGAGTGGTTTATACCCCCCAGATGGCGAGAATCATTAGAAGCTCTGTCCTGTATATCAAGGAAATGGAATATATTGAGTTTCAGAAAGCGGTGGGATCCTCGAATCTTCGAATTATATTTCGTCATGTTATTCCCAACAGCGTGGCTCCGGTGATTGTCTATGGTACTCTGATGCTGGCTTCGGCAATTCTTGACGCTGCAGCTTTGGGCTTTCTGGGATTGGGCGCCCAGCCCCCGACGCCCGAATGGGGAGCAATGCTCTCCAAAAGCTACAACTATATTGTTGGAGGCGCCTGGTGGGCAGCGACGTTCCCCGGACTGGCCATTCTTTTGTCTGTACTTGGATTGAATCTAATGGGAGACGGCCTGCGGGATACGCTGGATCCCCGTTTAAAAACATGAAAGTTCCATGCAAGAACTGCTGAAGATTGAAGATCTGAAGACCCACTTTTCTACTCATGACGGTACTGTTAAAGCAGTTGACGGTGTGAGCCTGCAAATCAACCGTGGAGAAACCTTGGGAATCGTAGGCGAGTCGGGATGCGGCAAAAGTGTCACCGCACTTTCAATTATGAGGTTGATTGCCGACCCGCCAGGTAAAATCGTCGATGGAAAGATTCTGTTCGAAGGACAAAACTTGCTTGATTTGGGTGAGAGGCAGATGAGGGATATCCGGGGCAAGAAAATATCGATGATTTTTCAGGAACCCATGACCTCTCTCGACCCGGTGTTTACGATCGGGAGTGAGATTATAGAAACACTTCAGATTCATCAGAATCTTGA
>Ga0315547_1003529_pt1 | contig 10143 bp, 11 predicted proteins | sample SalMarSW160240MG_2_FD_202542 | JGI IMG/M metagenome (GOLD analysis project Ga0315547, IMG submission 202542) | Salt marsh sediment microbial communities from the Plum Island Ecosystem LTER, Massachusetts, United States - Salt Marsh Sediment SW1601-240 ... | reverse complement strand
GTAATTACCCCCATCCTGAATCCTATTATTTCCCCTGGTGGATTTAATCTGCAGCAAAAATATTTAAACAGCGACCATCTATACTATTACCGGTAATAGACATGGATGATTTAGAAATTAAGCTTCCTGAGATACTAAAAAAAGAAAAACCTAAACTTGAAAAACGTATAGAGGAGCTAGTCATATTTGAAGAAAAACGTAAGAAATTACTCAGTTTCATGGATGAAATCATGAAAGGTGGAAAAAATCTGAACCAAGGTGATTTAGTCAAACTCGGTAGAGAAATTAAACAAGGTAGGTTCAAGAAGCTTAAGAAGCAAGGGTTATTTTGAATGAGATTAGTAGTTGATACCAACATCCTATTTTCTTTCTTTAATGAAAAATCAAAAGCCCGTGAACTATCTACTTTATCCTCACTCGTATTATATTCACCTGAGTTTGCATTGGTTGAAATAGATAAACATAAAGGAGAAATATTGAAGAGATTCGCTTTATCAGATATGCAGTTCTCCCTCATCCTAAAATTATTACAAACCGTGGTTAACTTTGTTAAAAGTGAAGAATATAGACAATTTTTACCAAAAGCCAAAAAGGTATCGCCCGATCCAGATGATGTAGATTTCTTTGCTCTGTCATTCAAATTGGAATGTGATATCTGGTCTAACGATGCGAAGCTTAAGGAACAGCGTCATGTTAAAATATTTTCGACCAAAGACTTGGTTGAAAAACTCTAAAATACTATAATTTTTGTCAATAAGAAAGTTTTTCTCAGTATTTCATATATAATTTATTGTTTTTTCCATTGATGTCCTTTCATCGAGCAGCTAGAGTAATATGTTCTTTTCTTTATGGTGTTTATTTTTTTGTCTCAACCTTGATCTCCGTTGGGTCAAACTCATAATATTTATTTTCATCAAACCATGCACAACGAAAGCTCTGCAGTGGTATTTTTGTTCTAAAACTAAGACCAGTTGTATAAAGATATAATTGAGACGCGACTTTCTTTTTATTTTCTTTATTTGCATCAGGTTTAAAATCTAACACATAAATCTTACCTCGTCTTATTTGTAATATATCAACGTGTCCGCATATCCCTAAATCCAAATTTTTATCCCAGAACCATACCGGGACTTCACAGGCAATTGTACTAGAGTCATTAATAAGCATGAACTCCTCAACTTTGTTGTGTCTTTCTTTGTTTCCAATACAGGCCTGTAACGCAAGCCCTGCAAGTTTACACGCTTGGTTATAATGTTCTTCTTTTTCAATCCCAACATCAAGTTTTATCTGAGAACATCGTTCATTTTCTTTAAAAATATCACTGGGACATCGTCTTTTCATATCTTTAAGATATCGTATTAACGAAGGATATCTGCTGCTAAGCATCTCAAGCTTAGGCAGATGATGCTGGAAGTTATAGGTTAAACCGCTATGCTGAAAAGAAAACGCATAAACAATGTCATCCTTGTATTTTCTTACAACCTGTGACCTTAGTTTCCTGTAGGAGCAGATATTAGAATATTCTTTAACCCAAGAATGAACTGAACTTTTAGAAACTTTGACTTTGAACCTTCTATTGACTAATTTAGCAGATTCTTCAAGTGTATTTCCAAGATTATAATAGGTGAGAGCACTGGTAATCACCTTTGCATCATAGGTTTTGTTTTTCATTTTCTTCTCCCTAGATTTTTTCCTACAATCGCTACAATAATACACTTGTTCACTGGAATACTTCCCATATCGTATGACATGTCTTCCATTGCAAATAGGACACTTCACATTTTTTATATCTGATCCAGCCATGTTTTTCATAACTCTCAATCCTAATCAAGATCCTTAATGTATCATTACAACTGTTTCATCATAGGAGATTGTTTCCCCGATAGCTTTTTATCTGCTAGATAATATTTAACATATATATTTTTATTGTTGGTTTTTTTATCATGTTGAAACATTATTGCTAGGTTTTACTAGAAAACGTAACAAATTCCTACCTGCCTCAAATAGAATTCTATATTTAATATATAATCAAAACCATTGAATACTTTCAATGACCCAATGTGTTTTTTTATATACTTTTAAGGAAATTTACATCAAAAATAACCTATATGGCATCCCATCTCCAAGGGAGGGGTTTGAGAGAGGAAAAACCTCTGGTTATGGCTCTCAAATAGCTCTATCCATCATTTGTATTCGTTTTCAGGATTATATTTTCATAACCATGATCATGTCCTCTGTAAAACGTCGTCTTTCTCCTAGTTTTAAGGAGTACTTTCAATTACCCTTCCCCAGAGTATATAAGATATGCAACAGATATAAAAAATGTCAAAAGACTCTCGAGAAATTTGGTTTAAAAGTTATTGGTCAAGGGAAGCGTGAACTTCCCAAGACCGAGAACCATGAAGGTAAGTTCATGATTCCGAATGAGAACATAGAAACTGATGCTAATAAAACTTACAGTCAAGATTGGGAAGCGTATAACCAAGCTCAGACTCAGGAAAAACTACTATTTTTTGAATTACTAAACGAATTAACATCTCTATTACCGCCACAGAAATACAAAGGAAACGGTAGACCTCCTTCTGATATTAGGGAAATGATTTTTAGTATCTGTCTAAAAACCTATCTTGATTTTAGCAGTCGGAGAATCGAGTCAGATATTCAAATGGCTAAGCAACTCAGATACGTTACTCATGTTCCACATTTCAATACAATTCTAAAGTATTTGAACGATCCTAAACTTGAGAATGTATTGAATGAATTAATCAGGTTGTCATCACTGCCTTTGAAAGAGGTTGAAGAAAACTTTACAGTTGATAGCAGTGGTTTTAGCACGAGCATGTTTGGACGTTGGGTTAATGCTCGTACTGGTAATTCTGAGAAACGGTTGTTTAAGAAGGCTCATCTTTTCAGTGGAACAAAAACCAATGTCATTACAAGCGTGGAAGTAACAGATGGATTTATGCATGATTCTAAAGTATTTCCTTACCTTCTTATGGATACTCATCTGCATTTTGATATGAAAGAAGTCAGTGCAGATGCAGCCTATTCATCACGTTATAATTTAAAACTTGTAAGTAAATGTGGTGCAGTTCCATTTATCGCATTTAAGAAGAATACAACAGGTAGAGCAAATGGAACGATAATCTGGAGTCAGATGTATCGATATTTTACAGATAACAAAGAGGAGTTTCTACAGCATTATCATTTGAGAAGCAACGCTGAAACAGTTTTCAGCATGATTAAACGAAAGCAAGGTGGTCATCTAAAGACCAAGAATGATATTGCTCAGGTTAATGAGATTTTATGCAAATGTTTAGTGCATAATATCTGTGTATTGATACAAGAAATGTTTGAACTAGGTATGAAGATCGACTTTGAGGAAGTCAAACCAATGGACTTTATGTGCAGAATAGGAGTGTAGAAAGTTTATGTGCAAAGCTTAAATTTTGAGCTTTGCACATTTAATATAGGGTTTGTGTGCAGAATTTAATATTGCACATAAACTCAACATTTGAAAATATGCAAGGATATAGATTAAACCAATTTAATTTTTAATCGCTCCAGAAAATCTTAACTTATCTAAAACAAATAAGGATGCATCAATTAATTTGTCATATTCTTCTTCATTATCTAAACTGTTTCTAGATGTCAAAGAAAAAGTGTCCTTTGTAATTTTTAAAACAGGGAAAAATGAGTTAGCCTCAAGATCCATTAATTTTTCTTGCACTTCATGATTTAATAAATTACAAGAAAAATCCTTGTCATTTGTTTTAATTACAAATTTATTATTGAAATTAGAGTTATCAACTTCCATTTTATGAATTCCAACCATCCACTCCATCATTAACTTTATATCCTTAGAATAGATTAAAAGTTTTATATTATTTGACATCTGAAATTTTACTTTTACAGTTGTTTCTGGTCTAGTGCTATCTTCGCTCATTGGTACTTCTTGATAACCAACAAAAATATTCATTTCCTTGTAGTTAAAAGAAAAATTTGGTTTTCTACTTAAAAAACTATTTTCAAAGACTCCATTTCTTTTTAAAGACTGTTGTTGAAGTAGATCGCTTTGTACCCCAAAACCTCTAGAGTATTTTGGTTGAATAATTGATTCAAGATATTTGTTTTTCATTGGTTTAATAAATGGCTTTTTAGTTTCCGATTCTTTTCCTTTTTTAATTCTATAACCATACCAGAAACCAGCTATAACCGCAATTGATCCCATAAAAACTCCAAAATAAGTAAGAGACATAATCTGCCCTCTTTCTATTGCTGACTCCGAGGGTTTTTCTGGATTATAATAAACAGTTAATTCTGTACCAATGGGGTATTTACTAACCGTATCTCTAGCATAACTTCCTGAAGAAGAATAACCGCCAAACGCATGTATCCTATTTGATGAATAATTTACCCCATTTACACTATAGGTATATTCAATATTGGGTTTTTGTGTTCCCGGTTCAGATCCACTTGATATCTCAGATAGTATCACTTCGCCTTCAGTTGTTTCCCAGCTACTCGTTTGCAAATCTTGATATACAGGCAAAAGTGAAAGACCAATAAAAAAGAAACCTACTAGAATGAATATTATTGCAGTTGGATAGCCTTCCATAATATTGTTAATGTAGCTTTTTGGGTTTAAATCCATGCCTTTTAAGGCGTTTTTTACAATAAACTCTTTTTCTGGACAATTTATTTTTGCTTTGGGCAGGCGCACTCGCCAGAGGCGAGTGCTATAAGAGACCTGCCCAGGAGCAAAAAATTATGGATCTAGTTAGCGGTAGCCATAGCATTGGCCAGAATTTGTACCACTTGGAATGGTGTCCCAAGTATAGGTACAATATGTTTATGAAAGAAGAAAATAAAAAGCTTTGTGAAGAAATTTTGAGGGAAGTAGCTGAACGACATAAAATTAAGATAACTGAGTTGAGTGTGATGCCAGATTACATTCATACGGTGGTTGGGATACCACCAACGATGAGCGTTTCTAAGGCTCTTCAACTTTTGAAAGGGACGTCATCTAGAGAGCTTTTCAAACAAAAACCAAATTTTTGTAAGCGATATCCAAAAGATCATCTTTGGAGTCCAGGTAAGTTTTACAGAAGCGTTGGAGACACTGATGCAGAGACAGCAATACAATATGTGCGTGATCAACGACTTGAACAGACCTCGTTGGATTCACTTTCAACGACAACTAACCGAGCCTCATAAGAAGCCCCGTCATTCATGACGGGGAGTATGTCACATAGTTTCTGCCCAGGAAAAAACCAGTATCATAATATTTTACCAATAAATTATTAATATATAATAGTGTTACCGAGAAAAAGCTTAAGACATAATATCAACCTAAAGGAGAAAAATATATGGTAGATTTCAAGGTAGTAGTAAACGATACAAAAACTGGTAAATCACATCAAGTGCAAGTTAGCGGGCATCATGCCAATTCTCTAATCGGCAAAAAAATCGGTGATGAAGTGGACGGCATCTTTATCTCTCTTCCAGGTTATAAACTGCAGATCGAAGGTGGAACTGATAAAAATGGATTTGCTATGAGAAGAGATTTCCCAGGCGTTGGAAGAAGAAGATTATTACTCAGCAAAGGCAAAAACTTCCATCCAAAAGAAAATGGTATGAGAAAGAAAAAATCAGTAAGAGGAAATACCATAAGTCAGGAGATTGTCCAAATCAATATGAAAGTCATTAAACATAGCTCTCGACCAATAGAAAAATTGATTACTGTTGTTGAAAAAAAGGACGAAGGGGAACAGAAAGAAGAGGAGAAGCAAGAATGAATTTGCCACGTCAGCCCGAGATAAATATTGGTATGATCGGTCATGTCGACCACGGGAAAACAACATTAACACAGCGACTGACTGGAAAATGGACAGACGAGCATTCTGAGGAGTTGAAACGAGGCATCTCTATTAAACTCGGCTACGCTGATGCAGCATTCTACAAATGTCCTAAATGTAAGGACCCCGAATGCTATTCTCCAAAAAAGAAGTGTCCAGTTTGTGGAAGCGACACTGAACTGTTGCGGGTTGTTTCTTTTGTTGATGCTCCCGGTCACGAAACTCTAATGGCTATTATGCTTTCTGGCGCTGCGATTATGGATGGTGCGGTCTTAGTCATCGCTGCAAATGAGACCTGTCCACAGCCTCAAACGAGAGAGCATTTGACTGCTCTTGATATCGCTGGCATAAAAAATATCGTAATTGTACAAAATAAAATTGATCTGGTATCTGAAAAAAATGCTATCAAGAATTATGAGCAGATTTTGAACTTCATCAAAGGAACATGTGCAGAAAATGCGCCGATTATTCCAGTAAGTGCCCATCATGATGTAAATATTAACGTGCTTATCAAGGCTATGGAAGAATGCATTCTTACCCCTGAGAAAGATTTGGATAAATCTCCATTAATGTATATCGCAAGAAGTTTTGATGTTAATAAACCTGGAGCAAGACCTGGTGAACTGAGTGGTGGCGTGATTGGTGGATCACTTATTCAAGGTGTTTTAAAAAAGGGTCAAGAAATTGAAATTGCCCCCGGAAGACGAGTTGAAGTAGAGGGAAGAAAAACCTTGGAGACGATTACTACGAAGGTTGATTCGTTGTTTACAGGCGGAAAATCTGTCGGCGAGGCAAGTCCAGGCGGGTTAATTGCCATTGGTACTAATCTTGATCCAGCAAGAACAAAATCAGATGCTTTTGCTGGCCGAGTGGTAGGAACGTCAGGAGATCTTCCGGTCACATTGGAGAGTTTTTCTTTGTCTATTATGTTGCTTAAAAGAGCAGTCGGAACAATCGAAGAAAAAAATGTCGAACCGATCAAAACAAATGAGCCACTTATGCTAACGATTGGTACTGCTACCACGGTTGGTATCGTATCTGCGTTTCATGGTGAAAAAATTAACGTTAAATTAAAATTGCCCGTTTGTGCTGAGAAAGGGCAAAGAATTGCCATAAGTAGAAGGATTGACGGTAGATGGCATCTGATAGGATATGGAGAAATAGGGACGGAAAAATCGTAATCCTTGACAGTAGTGCCGTCATGATGCTTTTTGAGTTTTCTATTGGTTTAGAGGATGAGTTAACTCGTTTGTTGGGAGCACATCATATCGTCGTTCCCAAACCTATTCTACAGGAGTTGGCTATTTTATCTGAAAAAGGAGATGGTGCTAGGAACGTCAAAGCACGAGCTTCTATAAAACTGATAGAAAAATATGATTCAATTGATGTAAAGGGAAAAACTGGGGATGATGCAGTGTTTACATTAGCAAAACAAAAAAGCGGTATAGTTGTAACTAACGATAGGGAATTGAGAAGAAGATTGAAAGAACAATCACTTTCTGTTATTTTTTTACGTGCAAAAAAACAATTAGTGATTGAATGACCTTATAAAAATCAAGAAAGTTTTTATAAACGACTCCAGTATTCTGCATGTCTGTATCATGTCGGGGTGGCTCAGCCTGGTTAGAGCGCCTGACTCATAAGCTCAGCTAAAGGGTTCGTCATTTAGGCTTTCGCTAAGATATCAGGAGGTCGCGGGTTCAGATCCCGCCCCCGACATGCTTTATATACTCAACAGTAGAAAAATACAATTTTTTATAAAAAATAATCCCTGCTTCTGTTTATCAGTAAATACGTAACAAAATCTCTTTCCTAACATATATATTATCCCAAAAAGCGAAAGAAATGAAGTTTATAAAGGAGTAAGCTATTTGGGAAGAACATCCAAGAAAGCAGATAGAGTTACGAGGTGACATAATGGCTACTAAATTGAAACGTTTAAAAAGAAGCATGAAAAAACAAAAGAAGACGGAAAAAGGCAAAATGTAACTAATCTTCAATATTAACTGTGTAGATAGTTTACAACAGAAAATATAAGAATGATTACTAGATTTGGGCTGAAACCAAGCAGTGATAAACCATGGGGATTGTTTATAATATTGAAATTCTAAAGGATGGGGGTTATTTTGTTGTAAGAGTCCATCTCACAGATGGTTCAATCCGGGAATATCGTCATAAAAACTTTGAGGATGTGCTCACTGAAATGGTTATTGATCTGCAAGATGAAGCAAGTGAATAACAACAACCACCTGTTAATTCCATTTTTTATTTTCCATATGTTGTATGATTCTTTTTGAAAGATTAAACCTGCGTACCTTTGTAAAACCCGGGAACGCATTTAGTTCGATCACATATACCTTAAGATCTTTACTAATCATTACATCTACACCTGCAAAATTGATATCCATCGCCCTTATTGTTCTGATTGCATTCTTAACTGCCCTGTCGACAACTTTTTTAGGAAATCTTTTAAGAAATTGAGTTGACCTACCATATCCACCTTGAGATATATTTGCTGTGATCGCATTTTTCTTATTTGTTCTAGGAAAAATGTATAACACTTCGTCATAGAAAGTATAAATCCTCAAATCAAATATAATACCATCCAGCTTGTAAGAATCTACTGCCTCCTCGATTACAATATCTTTTGTCAAAATCTGTTTCAAGAACTCAACATTGTCTGTGATATCTATAAATGTCCATCCGTAATCAGAACGTGGACTTATTATCCTGCCATCCTCAAATCTGAAATTTGTCTTCCAGTTTTCCTTCTCCAAGTACGTTATACCTTTACCCATAGAACCATATCGAACCTTTAAAAATAGTTTTTTATTTTCTTGGTCAACCAACTTTAAAATATCCTTATAATCCCGTGTGTAGTAGGGTATTGGTATATTAACACCATTTTCAGATAAAATCGTTTTCGTAATTTCTTTATCACGATCAATAGCGATTTTCAATGGATGATTTATAAAATGTATTTTCTTACCTCGATAGACCTTTTTGAGAGCTCTATGGATCTCAGACCAAAAAAATCTGAACTTGTTATAAAATTCCACGTTTCCGTATACGCCTTTGTATCCTTCTTTTTCAATATGTTTATCCCAATATGTAAAGGGGAAGAACAGATAGATTATAAGCGTATCACTATCGATTGAGGGTAGTTCATTTTTCTCAAGGAGATCATATGTAGCCGTAATCCACTTCATTTTTTTTGAACGATGTTTCTGGAGTTGTTTACAAAATCTATTGTAAGATTCCCAGTCTGATTCATCGCCTAACACAAGTATGGTAGCATTCATAGATATATGCAACCCAGATAGACACACGTTTTGGTTATTTCAATGTTTTTATATTCCGGTCTTCTTTACGTCATATTTCGCCGGGTGAAATATTTAATGAAAGATAATACCAAAACAACCAAGTTTAAAAGTGTTCTTTGCGATCTTTCAAGGATAAGGGAGTGGTGGTTATTATCATTTGGTCTCATCTTTTTCGCGTTCATACCACATATATACAGAATCAACAATAGTATAACTTTAGAGAATTTGACAGATTTGTTTACCTCATCTCCATTGTATCTCGCTCTAATTGTAGTTTTTGCTACGCAGATATTCCTTTTTGCTAGTAACGATTACTTCGACAAACACATAGATGCCTTGGATGAGAAGAAACGTCTCAGAAACCCTATCTGCACTGGAAGAGTTACCACAAAGGAAGTCTGGGCGTTGCTTATTGCAACTGCGGTAATATCATTAGCGGTCTCATTATTCTTCAGCTTCTTTGCCTTTCTGTTTACAGCATTTGCTCTGTTTGTATTCTATTTCTATACCGCAGAGCCTCTCAGGTTCAAGAACAAGGTAGGCGTAGATGTCCTCAGCCATGGAATATTCATAAACACTTTTCCATATTTCTTCTGCTTGGTTGCCTTGTGGGATTTTTCAAGCGGAGCTGTATTCTTGTTGACTGTATTGATGATGCGGAGTGCAATAGCTCAATTGCTCCAAGAGATCCGTGATTATGAGGTAGATAAAAAAGTAGAGAGAAATACAGTTGTTGCACTTGGGCAAAGGAAAGCAATCTGGGTCGTTTTCGTCATATACTTGGCAATATTTTTTAGCACATTGATTCTTTTGGTGATATATCAGTTATTCAATGTTGGCATTTCTATATTTTATTTAGTAATACTCTTCCTATGTATAACATACATTCCTACATTCTATAAACTTCTAACTGCAGCAGATAATGGAGAACTCATAGATGGATTATGGATGGGACAAGGGAG
>Ga0315547_1003526_pt1 | contig 10144 bp, 13 predicted proteins | sample SalMarSW160240MG_2_FD_202542 | JGI IMG/M metagenome (GOLD analysis project Ga0315547, IMG submission 202542) | Salt marsh sediment microbial communities from the Plum Island Ecosystem LTER, Massachusetts, United States - Salt Marsh Sediment SW1601-240 ... | reverse complement strand
ACACCTAAATTTTTGGTTTATGGGTGACTTCAACACGTTCTTGAATTAATTAATCATGTGATTAAAGACAACGCTTATATTTAATATCTTGTGTATTAATATATGAGGTGATAAAATGGGAAAAGGCGGTAAAGGTGGTAAAAGTGGCGGCAAAGGCGGCGGTAAAGGAAACCCGCTCTATCCGAGCACAACAGGAAAGCCCTCTGGAAAAGGTCGTGGTAACACTCCGAAATAAAATCGCACAAAACTCCTTTTTTTCTCTTTGTTAACATAGAAAAAATTAACTAATCTGAGGTCTAAAAACTAGGCTTTTCTAAACTGAAAGTTGACGATTGATGTAGAATCACTTATATTCACAAACTATGAATGAATTAAATGTCGGGGGCACTAAATTGACAAATCTGTCAAAGAAAGTGAATTTAAAAGAGCCTATTGACACAAAGAACTTACGTATGGATAAGGAGGACGACTCCTTTCCGTTAGCTTATGCCGTTTATTTTCCTTTAGATTCAACTCCCGATTCCATGTGGGAAACATGCCTTGAGCAAGGATTTTCGGTAGCAAAAATAAATTTTGGAAAAAGAGTTTCAGTTATTGGCAACAATTTAGTTGTAATAACGGCATTAGAAGACGTAGGCGAAAAGATGATTGAGCACTTAAAGAAAATCATAGATGATGTTAATCAATGTGTTGAAGAGCAAAACAAAACAATCATCGAGAAAGAGAAAATGATACAGGCAAGAAAGAAAAAGGAAGAAGAAGCGAAACAGAAAGCAAGAGATGCTCTAAAAAGTTGAACAAATACTAACGATTGTAGGCGGTTGTTTATGAAAGAAAAGACAAAAAAGGGGTATGTTGCAGGGGTAGTTAGCTTATTTGTTTTCCTTTTCTTCGGATTATTTGCAGTTCATAACGAGTTCAATCTGACAGGTCAAATACTTTGGGTAATAACTTTCGTTTTCGGCGTATTTGGATTTGGAAGTTTATGGAAGCCAGATTCAGTTGGACAAATAGTATGGCAAATCTTGGAAAACTTTTCTGAAAGTGACAAAGATACATCCGATTCGCATAATAAACAAATACAGAAAAACTCCTCTGGGTCAGTCCAAGCAATGTCAACGCATGGAAACATAAATATTAGCATGAATTCGAAAGAGAATGTGAATTCTAAAGATTTGGAAGTCTATTCTCTAATACATGCAATGATAATCAGAGTTAATAAGAGCGTTCCACGAGAAGCCGCCCTTCAATTGACTACTGGAGCGTGGGTGAAAGAATCTGTGATGGATTTTGACAAAATATCAGCACTATTCAATCAACATAGTGATAAATTTAGGGATAAGGATTTAGACATGTGGTTAGACATTGAGAATGAACTCAAAAACAGTCATGGCTTCTTTTTGGGCAAAGACCGACAAGAATGGTTCGATTATTTAGAAGCTGAATATAAACGGCGAAAAAAAGGCGGAAAATCATAAGAACCAAAAGAACTAATTAGAGTTAAGCATAACACGAAATTGTGATTTTAACATGTCTTCACTAAAAAACGTCTTTGGAAAAGGAAAAGAAGAGGACTTGTATAACACGGTTTTAAATGTTCTTGAACAAAAATTCAAGACATTAGGTGATGTGCATTTAGAAAACACATCGAAAAATAGATTTAGTGAAGAATTGAAAGAGCAACTTGATGACTACTCCCTTTTCATTTTGAAAGTTGAAAGTATGTCTCCAGACCTGACTGGTTATCTTAATAAGAAAGAGGGTTATAGCGGAGAAAAATGCATTATAGTTGTTGAAATAAAACGAGATAGACCGACACTAAAAGATATCTACCAAACCAAAAGATATGCGGAAATACTCCAAGCCACCTATGCTCTTCTAATCGCACCTAAGAAACTCTCTACAGAAAGAAGAAAATTCTTGATAAAAAGAAAACAAGAAATCACACAATTTTCTACTAACAAACAGGTTCTTATCGGTCAATTAAAATACGAAAAAAACCTTCTTCAGACATATCCTAACGTTTTTCCTTACTCGATTCAAATTGATAATGATTTGTATTGGGGTTTGCCAGAACCTTTTAAAGAGGAATCTAAATAACTACTCTTCCTCTTGCAGTCAATTATTATAAGAAAAGCCTCTGCAAGTTCTAAATTGTGAAAAAGGCGGAAAATCATAAGAACCAAAAGAACTAATTAGAATTGGATTAAGAAAGAAAGGATGGATATAGCCTTGTCACCAAAAACTAAGCTCTTCATCTTTGTATTATTCATTGGATTTGTCCTCCCCTTTCTCCTCTATTTGATTGATATTCCCTTCCCCTCCAGATATAGCTGGATGGCTGTGCTGGCGATTGCATTCATCCTATACGCTTTGCTGGATAGAATTGCAGAGAAGTTGAGACAAAAATAGATAAGACATAACCCCCTCCCCCTAATTTTTTTCCGTAAAATATTTTAACACGAAAATGTTAACAATCTTGTTAAACGGTCTAACCGCTAAAACTTCTATTAAATCTAAAAGTTTACGGTCTAACCGTTAATTATCTAAAGATTGTTGGCGGTCTATGTGTCCAGTCGAAAGCCCGTGGTTAGTCTAGAAAATCCAACTGTTGAAAAGGCAGCCGAATTCATCAAAGCGGCTGTTTCGGAGCATAAAGCCATAATTCTGGTGGGCAACTGTTGGGTAGACTACAAGGGACGGGCAAGCTCAAAACTGGAACCCGGAGAACGCATTGTTATGATCAAAGAGGACGGCTCAGTTCTGGTTCACCGCCCCATTGGATACGAGCCTGTCAACTGGCAGCCCGCAGGATGCCTATTTCAAACCCGTACAAAGGGAGAAACTCTACATGTTCGGGCTATCCGCCGTAAACCCTCCGAGTCGGTCAGCATATCCTTTGATCATGTATACCTCCTTTCCGCCATGAGATTGATTGACAGGGGAGAATTTTCTTTGCACGCCAGCGAGTCGGACATGCAGAGGGCGATTCTGTTTGATCCATCACTTTTGGAAGAGGGCTTCGAGCCTATATCCTACGAGAAGAAGGTTGAACCCGGGTTTGTGGATGTCTATGGTGTCGACAGAAACGGAAGGCTGGTTGTGGTTGAACTCAAAAGGAGGACGGCGGGAAGGGATGCGGCGTTACAATTGGCGAAGTATGTTAAATTCGTGAAGACGATGGCAAATAGAGAACTTAGGGGCGTCCTTGTGGCTCCTCGTTTAGCTAAAGGCGTTCAGACACTCTTGACCAGTTTGGGACTGGAATTCAAAGCCTTGGAACCTAAGAAATGCGCCGATATTCTGCGAAGGTCAGAGAGCCGAAAGCTTGCAGAGTTTTTTGAGAAGAAATAGTTTTCTTGGAAAAGATTTTGTGAAAATTTTCAGTTTTTGTTACCTTACGTAGTATGGCTTTTTTTCTTTTTTCAGCTTATTCATGATTTTAACTAAAACATAGTCAAAGTCTTTGCCCCATAGGAGCCATCGCAAACCGTGGTAGAAACGCAGAAACTCCAGTCCTTTGCTGGTGGTCCGATAAAAATTTTCGCTCTCTTTCTTTACGCTTACCAGCTTCAGAATCATCATAACTGGCAGGTATTTTTCGAGGCTGTTGCGGTCTAGGTCGCATCCGACTATAATATCAGATTCTTTGGAGCCCAAAGCAGCTACCCGCAGGATGTCGGCGACAACATCAAACTCCTTTTTCTCCTCCATCATCAAAGCAGCACCTAGACCTCATACAAAATGGTCTTCAAGCAACTTTAACGCTTGTTTCAAAAGTGGTAATATGTCAAAGCAGATAGAAGAAACCTCTAGTCGACACGGATTTGGAATATTGACTCATATTTCACAAACTTTACGTCCAATTGTACCAAAGTTCTGCTAGACTGGTAATGAACAAAATTGCCAAATACGTAACCGCTGCTTTCTGTATTCTGATTGTGGCTTACGGAGCATGGCTTGTCATAATAACCACTTTTCCCATTGAAGAGTGGTTTCAACAGAATCCAAGTTGGAGAAGCATTTTTAATCTTCTCATAATCATCGGCGTCATCGGTTTCATAGCAGCTATAGTCAAAGCCCAGAGAAAATGAAGTTAGTTCTAGCTCACGTAGAAGGGATGCTGCTCCTTCTTTTTCATCTGTTCCAGAAGACGCATCAACAGGAAATCGTTGTCCTTGCCCAACAGAAGCCATCTGAGCTGATGATAAGTGTTGAGGAATTCTAATCCCTTTTTAGTTGTTCGATAATACATTTCATTGTTATCGTCCACAGTGAGCAAACTTAATTCTGCCAAGGCTGACAGATAGTTTTCTACTGCCATAGAATCCAATTTACATCGGTCCATGATCTCCCCTTCCTTAGAGCCTTTGGCTGCCAGTCTCAGAATCTCTGCGACCACCTTGACTTCGTTTCTTTTTCTCGTTTCTACACACCGCCAGAACAAGATTGTTTATTGAACATGATTGATTTGTAAGCATTTTAATGCTTATTTCAGTCCCGTCAATAGGTAGCTAACAGATAGTACAAAAATCTAGAAAACCAAAACCCCAAGAAAATAGTATATTCCAGCAAAAAGAAAAAATCAGTTCGCAACTACAATGATTTCTGAATAGCGCCTATTTCTTGAAGTAATCTGTGATTCTCCTCTGAAATAGAGCATTCCTTAACAGGCTACTTTTCTCTATCCACTGTTTTATCGGAATCTGAAACTGGTTGGCGATACGGGTTAAAGCTTCGTCCAACATGTTGTATTTTAGCGGTTTTTGCCTCAAGGCGTTCCTCACGTTCTCTCGCACCTGCCAAACTCCAACAGGCATAATGTATCCAGGATGTGCCTCTCTCAAAACAACCACCGATGCTTGCCTTCGTTCCTTCATAAGCAATTCTCCAACCGCTAGACGAGCCGCGTAATAGCAGCCTCCGATACTGGCGTATGTAGTGCGACCGCCAAAACCTTCCCAGTCAGAAAACATGACCACATATCTGCTGCTTGGGTTCCAAACTGTGCCCGGATACCAAGCCTCCATCGCTTCGTAGCTCCAAGCTCTCGGCATCATCAAAACCTCGAATCGGTTGTCCAGATAGCGAGACTCGTAGACGCGATATTCGTTAATTTCAGGAAAGGTTTTGATCTTTTTGTCTTCGTCATATAGTTTTATCTCTATAGGGTAGACTTCTACCCCATAATCTGTTTCAATCCTTGTTTTAATGTACATTCATCCTCCTCAAAGACCGAAGAAATAACTTCTGAAAAGCTTCCTGAACACCTAGAAACAACTATTCCACTACAAAAAGAAGAGAACCCTTCAACTCCTAAACTAAATAGGGATGCCTTCTACGAAAAACTTAACAAGGTTAGTCCTGAACTCAAAACGGTTTTCACAGAAATAATTCGTTTAATCGATGATTTATGGAAAAATACTGGACGATACGAATTCCCATATGAAAAAGAGATTGATTATAGATTACCATCTTCAAAAACGGTTATTGGAATAGAGTTGCAGACACGATTAAAAAAATTAATGATTTTACTAAAATTCGGCGAACAAGAACCTAACGATCCGAATAAACTTACGGAAGATGTAAGTCGATTTGGGTATGGTAAATTAAATCGAAGACTGTATTTTGATCCACTTAAGGACAAAATCGGAGAAGTATACGAAATAGGATCAGTTGCAAACATTATCAAACAAGTACACGAAAGTAACCCTAAGTAATATGGAAGAAGTTTCAACGATTGCATTTCTTACCAATTATTCTTTTGTTCGTTGGTGTATACTCGTTTTCGATCACACATACTTTCTTTGAGTGTATACACGATTTAGCACACACATACTATTCTACTGTTACAGTATGGTACCTTCCTCTTCCTTTCTGAAATAGGATATAGGATAGGTATAGTACCTAAACCGTGTATACCGGTAACCGTCCGTCGTTCGTCGTTTCGCCCGTCGTTGGTCGCCCCCGTATGGACGTCGTCCGTTTCGCCCGTCCGTTGTCCCGTCCGTAGGGGGGGTTAAAATTTAACCCCACAAATACTTGGTTAAATCTAAACTACTGCTTTTTCCAAAATAGGTAGACTTTTGATTGGTTAAGCTGTGCAAGACGACAAAGCGCCCTGGCGAGCTCTTCTTTTTCTGCATTCTCTAGCCATCCTATTTCACATGCAGAGAATCTAAGGGGAGAAAAGGGCATAAAACAATCGGGTAAAAAGACATGAAAAAGGTAGAGACAGATAGGTGAAAATATGCGTGCAAAACGTTAATTATCGTGAGAAACTATTTTTTCCTTTCGGGTGATGGAGTTGCCTGTTGTACAAGTTAATGTTTGGTCTGGTATAAGTTTGGAAAACAAGAAGAAAGTAGTTGAAGGGATTACAAGAGTTCTGGAGGAGATAGGTGTCCCTCGGGAAGCAATAACTGTCATTATCAGTGAGGAGCCAAAAGAAAACTGGGCCTCAGGTGGAAAACTGCATTCAGAAAAGTTCCCAAATCGCGGACCAAAACCTTAGTTGCGTTACTTCAGTCAAGATTTCTTGACTAGCCAAACGATACATTTGGTCAAGGTTTCTTGACAGAAACACTTTTTCATGTCCGTTAACATAGGTATTAGTGGTGCCCATGGTGGGAGATAGAAGGGCAACGCTGATTGTATTTCTGGTTCTCTGTTCTCTAGTGGTTGCTTTCCCAAACATTGAGACAGTTAGGGCAGCTGAGGATTTTTGGACAACCATGGAGCCGATGCCGACTGCAAGATCAAGATTTGGAATTGCAGTAGTAGAAGACAAAATCTATGCTATTGGAGGTCAAGGAGCCGACGGAATTCTTGGTACAAACGAAGAGTATGATCCTGCATCAAATACTTGGGACACTAAAGAACCTATGCCAACTCCAAGATGTGATTTTGCTATAGCTGTCTATGATGATAAAATATTCACTTTTGGGGGACGAATAAACCCAGAAGAATATGACAATCCCACGAATTATTTAGGAGTCACAGAAGTCTACAATCCAAAAACAGACACTTGGGAAACCAAAACTTCAATGCCCACGAATAGATCGGCGTTGTCAGCAAACGTTGTTGACAGCAAAATAATTCTCACAGGCGGGATAAAATACTATAACCGTTTTCCATATGCTTCACTCGTTGGTGAAACCGAAGTATATGATCCAGAAACTAATTCATGGACCACAAAAGTCCCGATACCAAACCCTGTTTCCAATCATGCCTCCGCAGTAATTGACAACAAAATGTATGTAATAGGAGGTTCGAACATAACTCATAAGGTAACTCTTAATCAAGTATATGATCCTGAATCCAACACTTGGGCTGAAGCAAAACCTATTCCCACTGGAGTTCGTTATGCAGGTGTAGCTGCGACAACTGGCGATTTAGCACCAGAAAGAATCTACATTATAGGTGGGGACACTACCGAATTTCTTTATGGTATTAACCTGACCCAAATCTACGATGTGGAAAACAACGTTTGGGTTTATGGGACGCCAATGCCTACCCCGCGCAATCGATTAGCCACCGCTGAAGTAAATGATATATTGTACACAATCGGAGGTAGAAACGGATATTCAAGCTCAGATTACTTAGCAACGAATGAAATGTATACTCCAGTTGGGTACATTCCAGAGTTTCCATCATGGACGCCCTTTCTGATTATGTTGCTTTCTGTAACTATGATAGCAGTAATTTACAGACGTAGAATCCACAAACATAATCAGGGGGAAGGAATAGAATGAAAAAATTCACGTTAACAGTTGCTCTTTTTGGTTTGCTTATGTTTTCGTTAGCTATTCCGGTTGGAGCATCTTCGACAATGTGGAGCCAAACATATGGAGGAACATTAGACGATGAGGCAGCTACGCTTGTTCAGACAGGCGATGGAGGATATGCGATAGCTGGCACCACATACTCTTTTGGTGCGGGCAGTGCTGATTTTTGGTTAATTAAGACTGATGCGAATGGAAACATTGAGTGGAACCAGACATACGGAGGAGCAGAAACTGATGTTGCTCAAGCTATGGTTCAGACGAGTGATAGAGGGTTCGCCCTGGCAGGTCAAACCTATTCTTTTGGTGTAGGTGACAAGAATTTTTGGTTAGTTAAAGTCGATTCCTCTGGAAGTATACAGTGGAACAAAACATATGGACAGACAACAGACGATGGAGCAATTTCTGTGATACAGACGAACGATGGAGGATACGCCCTAGCAGGCTACTCGACAGATAACAGCTCAAGTAAGGATCTTTGGTTTGTTAAAACTGATTCTTCGGGTAATATGCAGTGGAATCGAACATATGGAGGATCCAGATCAGATAGTGTATATTCAGTAGTTCAAACCAGTGATGGCGGATATGCGTTGGCAGGATCAACAAATTCTTTCGGTGATGCAATACCCCACGCATGCTGGCTCGTCAAGACTGATTCAGACGGCAACATGGAATGGAACAAAACCTACGGAGGATCAAGAGAATATTCAGCAAGGTCTCTAGTCCAGACAAGTGACGGCGGGTACACGTTAGCAGGCGGAACCGGTTCAATAGTAAACTATGATGTTTGGCTAATCAATGTAGATTCAGCCGGCAACAGGGTATGGGACGTGACTTGGGATACTAACGAACCCGCGCACACAAACAGCCTGATTCAGACAAGTGACGGAGGATACGCAGTTTCGGGATGGACAAGCTCTCTTGATGGCTTATTTGGTTTCCGCAACTATTTGTTCTTGGTTAAAGTAGATTTGAACGGAAACATACAATGGAACAGCACCTACGAGGGATTAGGCGACAGTAAAGCACTTTTTGCCGTACAAACAGATGACGGCGGCTACGCGATGGCGGGGACAACACGATTCACTGATGAGGGAACGCATTACAGTATTTGGTTTGCCAAAGTGGACGCCTCCGGCGAGATCATCCCAGAGTTTCCATCATGGACACCCCTACTGATTATGTTGGTTGCTGTCATTGCAGTCGCAATCATTTACAGACGTAGCCTTCACGCCAAATCGAGGGAAGGAAAATAATGAAGAAATTCAAATCAACAGTTGCTTTAATACTGTTTCTTTCCTTTGTTCTATCAGCTTTTTCTATACCTCTAGTTAGGGCAACTGAGGATTCTTGGACAACATTGGAGCCGATGCCCCTAGCTAGAAGGGGGCTTGGGGTTGTGGCAGTAAACGATATAGTGTATGCGATTGGAGGTTACAGCGACAGTCAGTTGAGTACTAATGAAGCGTATGATCCCACCACAGATTCGTGGACAACAAAGATGCCCATGTCCGCTCCACGAAGTAATTTCGGAATAACTGTCTGTCAAAACAAAATATACGTTATGGGCGGAGAAGGTTCTTTGGATGCACCTTCAAGAAATGAAGTTTATGATCCCTCAACAGATACTTGGGAAACGAAGGCGCAACTGCTTACGCCTAGGGAGTGTGCATGTGCAAGCGTCATTGACGGCAAAATCTACCTAATAGGTGGAAACACCTACAATAGCATGGGTTGGCCTGTTCTTATTAATTCAACTGAGGTTTATGATCCGTCAACTGATTCGTGGACTACTAAAGCGATGATGCCAGATTTCGAAGGCGCTGGGTTTGGGCAATCTATGGTCACGTCTGCAGTTATAGCTGACATGATATATGTGATAGCCAATAACGGTTCTTACAGTTCTAGCGACAAACTTCTCATATATGATCCAGTGAATGACATATGGAGCCGTGGACCTCCAATGCCAAATAAAATTTCTGGCGCTGCGGCGGCCACAACTACTGGTGTCTTAGCTCCAAAAAGACTCTATGTTATAGGTGGTGATCCACAGGGAAACCTAACTCAGGTGTATAATCCAGAAAAGGAGACTTGGACTATAGGCATTCCAATGCCAACCCCACGTGCTCGCTTAGGTGTCGCTGTCGTGAATGATATATTATACGCCGTTGGAGGATCCTACGCAGGTAGCCGTCTAGCGGCAAATGAACAATATACGCCAATTGGTTATATTCCAGAGTTTCCATCATGGACACCCATGCTGATTATGCTAGTCGCTGTCACAGTCTTAGCAGTTATTTACAAACGAAAACTACAAACTAAGTCAGGGGGAAATCTGAAGTGAAGAGAATTACGTCAAC
>Ga0315547_1003525_pt1 | contig 10145 bp, 13 predicted proteins | sample SalMarSW160240MG_2_FD_202542 | JGI IMG/M metagenome (GOLD analysis project Ga0315547, IMG submission 202542) | Salt marsh sediment microbial communities from the Plum Island Ecosystem LTER, Massachusetts, United States - Salt Marsh Sediment SW1601-240 ... | reverse complement strand
GGCAGGAGGTCGAGAACTACCGGAGATTCCGCGGACTCACCACGAAATGGGTTGAGCTTGCGATCAAGTTGGCGAAGCTCAGACGTGATGGAGACAGATTGAAGCACAAGAACACGGGAAAGGAGCACCGACACACTCGGTGAACTACTACAGGCAACCGCCTATGCGAGGCTGATTTCGTGGATCAGGAAAATGCTGGAAAGCGGCGTCTACGGGTGGGAAATGTGAGTTGATGCAAGGCGCACGCTTCAATGTCGTGAGGATTCCTCTTCTAAAGCGGGGACAACCCTCGTCGCATCGACGAAGTCGTGAGATCCACCAGGAGGAGCGACGACAGCAAAAGACGACCGATCTCTACTTGCAGGTGGTACAGTCTTAGGGGCCAGGCCACCTAAACCCTACGAACTCCACAAACCCAACAGACCGAGTCAACCCCATGAACTCACCGACTCTCGCCTGGTTTTTAACCCAACGAACCCTACAAACTCAACGAACCCTGCTTACCTCCACACATACAGAAGAATTGCCGCTACCCCGAAGACCGCCTCGAACCCCATTAGTGTTAGAGTCAGGTTCCGTTCTTTTATCCCGCCGGTGACCTTCATTATGAACTGGCACAGGCTGATCGGACGAGGATGAGGACAGCGCAGTTTACCATCATCACCCAAATAGCCCCACCATTTTGTCGTTGGGAAGCCATGTACTGCTTTGAACAGAAAATCGATCGCATACGGGATGATCACTATCACACCAGCCGCCTCGAAGTTTCCCACGATCACCGCGGTGGCGATGAGCGCCCCTATGGATAGCGTCCCCACGTCCCCAACCATGATCTTTGCCGGATACCAATTGAAGAAGAGCACCCCAAGAAGCGCTCCAGCCCCGGCAAGGAGGATGATCAACGCTGTCGTCGCATGTATATGGGCGGCGATAACCGCAAGGCTTCCCATGGCGATCAGCCCTATCCCTGCCTCCATCCCGTTGAACCCGGCGAGCATGTTCACTGCATTTGCCGCCACCATTACACCGGCAGGCACCAAGAAAAGCGGGTAGAAGATCCAGAAGTTGATTTTCCCCACAAACGGACCACAAGCGATGTCTGCCCCGCCCGGACGGCAACAAGGGGAAGCGCAGCCATGGCGGGCAGAAACGCCTTCACCTATTGGCGCATTCCAAGGAGATCGTCGATGATGCCAATAAGAGCCGTAAGCAGGATTGCTGCCAGGGCGGCGAGAAGGAGAATCACGCTTGCATCCTCAAGCACGTGGAAGAATCTCATCATCGCCAGAGCGACCGAGATTCCAACTCCTGTTCCAGCCACGATCGCCAGCCCTCCCATCTCAGCCACTTCAGGGTAGACGGCCCCGCCCCGTGGAATGTCTTCAGCATTATCTACACCATCGGGCCTACCCTGCATAGTCTCTAGCCCCGCCTGCCCTGTGCAATCTGATTCTGCCACGTATTTCACGGGGGTGCTATCATGCATGCCGGGGGTATTCCTACGGGGTTTGTTCCTGTCTTTGCCTGTAATCCCCGCCCGGTGCAACCGGGGAATGAGGAGAAGGGTTACGAGGACCGCAGTCAACAAAGATGCCGCGAATACCGCCAGGATCATATATCCTCCTCAGAGCTCACCTTACATCGTGATAGCATGGATGCCTTCGCCGATCAAATGGAAAGACCATTTCAGTGGACAGTCACCAATCACAATTCGCCACTCATTATGCACGATTAAAGGTCTGACCTCACTGATGTTCTTACGTTCCAAGTTTGTGTATCAAGTTCGAAAGATGCTCGCCGTTGGCAAGGTCACCATAATGGAGAAACAGGCGCGCATCCGGATCGTGCGGATCACGGTAGATGTGATCGATCCGCTCCGTATTGAATGTACTCGCACGCCGGATAAGGCCGTGCACTTCGTAGCGTTTCGCGAGCAGAAACTCCGCCAGATATGAGCCGTCTTGCCCTGTGATGCCAGTGATCAGTGCTTTTTTCATCGTCGCTCATCCCCTTCTTTGCTAATCAGTCTTGATCTTATCCATTCCATGAACTCTCTGAAGCCTTCCGCAAAGGCACGCTCAAACCGGGAAGAGTCAATCACATTGTCTTGCGAGCCGTAATGAAAGTGATATGGATAGGTGGGAATGTGCTTCCACTTGGTATCAGGGAAGTTATCATAACGATAAGATCGACCAGTATCCTTATGTTCCCAATGAAACCCGAATCGCCCCTTCAGCTTCCTGGACAACCAGACATCAACAAAGCTACCCCCAATAAGTATTATGCGCAACTTGGTTGCCAGCTTCTCAGTACTGTCCACAATGTCGGCGAATTCGACCTCGGCGATCCTTGTCAAGTCGTCTAAAGAAACCATTTATATCTTCTCAAGATTTTCCAATATCAAATCCCTCTCCGCCTCAAGATTGTCAAAGTTAAAGTAGTCTTCAAAAACATCTTCTTCGTGGAACCTTCCTTCTCTGATCATTCTATCGAACTCAAAGACGTCCTTAACTCCATATCTTTTAGCCAAGAGAAATAGTTCCGCTTCAACGACCTTTAACTTCCGCCCTAGGAACACCTCTAAGCTCTCCCTCATCAAATCATCCGGCTTCATGTGCAGGTCTTTCGCAAGCTTTTCCAGCGTTGCCATATTGCACCTCCCAACTTGAACTCCTGGCCTTAGCCGGTTTCACTTCGGACCACTGACCACCGACTCCCGGCCTATCCCAAGTATAGCGACCGAGGTGGAGGACACCAACTCGTATTGGCAGAGCCCAGATCCTGGTACAGATGATCGATCCTATCAGTATTGAACGTGCTCGCCCAGCGGATAAGCCCGTGCACCCGGGCACCTCTTGCAATCAAGACCTTTGCGAAACGCAAGTATCTTCAAGGAACAGTGACAAAGCCCATTCCCACCTGGACGAAGTGAGTGTCTCCGGTCAGAATATCGGCAATGCCAAGTTCCTTCATTACCACCATCGAGGTGAGATCAGTGAAAGAGATCCGCGGCTTGTCCTAAAACCTCAACCGCAATCTCTTGGCGTGTTCGAAACGCTCAGGGGTAATCCGCTCCAGGTAGAGATATCCATCTTGGATGGCCTGTTCTATCACTTCAAGCGATTCTCGAGCTTCGGGAAACGGCAACCTCTTGAAGAACAAGGTGAAGGTCTCATCCAGGACGTAATCTGTAGTGACGAATCTTCCACTCTTATCTCGAAATCCATGATAATAAGCTTGGGTCTCTCGATGTCGCACTTCCCGTTTATCGCGTAGGGTAAGCCATCCCCAGGTATCGACAAAGAGCTTCACGGTCCATACAACTCCTCATCGATCTCCTTAGCCAGGGACCCATGGGATACCCCACCAACAAACTTTAGCAACGGATCTTTGTCAGGGTCGAGACCTTCCGGTGACTTTGTCACAGCTCCATTTCCCTCTCTTGTTCGGAGATACCCTACGAAATCGAGCGCCTCGCGAAGGCAATCTTCCGGAAGCTTCCCTATTTCCTCGATCAGACGATCCTTTAGAGCTTTCGCAACCATGGCAATCCTCCTGTTCTCAACGGATGGAGAATCCTTTTGCTCCACTATAGCAAGACACAAAGGGCCGCGCAACTCTGTACATAACAGTGGTATCGAGCCGCACATTGCGGTCATGGGGGTCCTGATAGATGTGATCAATCCGGTCGGTGTTGAATGTGCTCGCCCGCCGGATGAGGCCGTGCACCTCATAGCCTTTGGAGAGCAACAGCTCTGCTAAGCAAGAACCATCCTGACCCGTGATACTGGTGATCTCCCATTCACCAATCTCTCGACCCTGGACTTTGGACACTCGACTTTGGACCTTGGACCTTGGACTTTGGACTCGCTTCTACCATTCACCATTCACGCTTCACCGAGCTCTTGCCCTTGGACTTTGGACTCGTCACCCGTCACTCTTCACTCATCCCTGCTTTCAGGGCGGTACGTCGGCACCAACGCTTGCAGTGCAGCCACTATCTCTGCCTTGTTGGAATCCTCTGCTGCCCGATACAAACGCTCCAGGGCGGAACCCTGTTCTTTCTCATCTAACTCTCTGTTCATTCTAGCAATAAAGATCTTCTCGTGAGTGGTCGTATCCGTTCCCTCTTCTGCTGTGAGCAGCTCCTCGTACAGCTTCTCTCCTGGGCGCACTCCCGTGAACACAATTGCCATATCCTGATCCGGTTCATAACCGTGGAAGCGTATCAGTTCCTTGGCCAGATCCAGAATCAGTACGGACTTACCCATGTCCAACACGAAAACCTCTCCTCCGCGTCCCATTGCCCCCGCTTGGAGCACGAGTAGAACCGCCTCGGAAGTAAGCATGAAGTAGCGCCTCATGTCGGGATGTGTGACCGTTACCGGCCCTCCGCGATGGATCTGGTCAACAAACGTAGGTATTACACTTCCGCGGCTCCCCAGCACGTTTCCGAAGCGCACCGCCATGCATCGCGTGCTTGACAAGCCATCTGGCGAACGGACGATCGTTTCCGCAACTCGCTTAGTCGTGCCCATCACCGACGTTGGGTTCACGGCCTTGTCGGTCGAGATGAATACGAATGCCTCCACGCTCTGTCGCCGCGCCTCTTCGAGCACCGTCCTTGTGCCAAAAATGTTCGTCTTGACCGCCTCGGCAGGGAATTCCTCCATCAGTGGAACATGCTTGTACGCCGCCGCGTGGAAGATCACCTGGGGGTGATAGGCACTGAAGACGTTCCGGATTCGCTTCCGATCGCGAACGTCTCCGACAATCACCCGCACATGACGCTCAGCGAAACGCCGCATTAGTTCTCGGTTCAGGTCAAAGAGACCTGTTTCATCTATATCCAGGGCAAGCAATTCCTCTACCCCAAACCGCAACACCTGCCGGCAGATCTCCGATCCAATCGACCCTGACGCTCCGGTAACGAGCACACGCTTTCCGGAAAGCGCTTCCTTGATCAGCTCCGTATCGATCTTGATTGGATCGCGCGAAAGGACGTCCTCCGGTTCCACCTCGCGTACGTCCGTGGCCTTGATCTCACCGCTGTACAGTTCGCTCAAGAAGGGGAGTATCTTCACGTCCTTTACGGCAGCCGCGCGCGCCAGTTCAACCGTCTCTCGCAGCACGCGTGCCGAGGCTGAAGGCATGGCAATGAGAATGCTCGCCACGTTTCTTTGCCGAATCAGGTCAGGAAGATGGCTACGCGAGCCGAGAACGCGCACCCCGTGAATCACCAAGCCCTGCTTCGCTGGGTCGTCATCGACAAATCCCACCGGAAAGAATGGACTTTGCTTCTCATCCTTCAGCGCACGCACGAGCTGCACTCCGGCGTCCCCTGCCCCGACAATGAGCGTCGGCTTCCCAACCTGCGTTCCTCCGCGCGCGTGATGGAACGCATGAGAGAGCGCTCGTTTGAAGAACCTTATTCCCGCGATTCCAAGCACTGAGAAGGCAAAATCCACAGCGATGATCGAGCGCGGCACGCCAACCGCGGCCGGCCAGTGACGCAGAGCAAGCAGCATCCCGGCAAAGGCCAACGACCCTCCCGTACAGGCGAGCACCGTCTTAACGAGTTCCTCCATCCCGACGTAGGCCCAACTGAAGCGATACATGCCGAGGGAAGCGAGCACGACCACCTTCACCCCCACGGCAAGCGGTAACACTGACAGGAGAATCGACAGATAGCGAGGCGCTATTTGTCCATCAAACCGGACGAGAAATGCCAAGTATAGCGAAAGCCCAAGCACAGCCGCGTCCGCCAGCACGAACACTACCCTTCGACTAATCAACAACCTTGTGCGCAGCACATCAAGCTCCTCTCACTCTATCAAGAATAATAAGCCTTTAGAAAGTCATCCCTGGGAATTCTACCTTGAGTCAAGATCTCCCGCAGGGTGCTGCTTTTATAGGTTCGATGGTTGGGGATGGTCATCGGCATCGTGGACCCATCAGGGTTCTGTCGCCTGAGGGCAATGTGCTCAGCCTCTCTGACGACTCAAACCTCAGCTCCTGGAAAGCTCTAAGGCCCTTCCTCTTAGGTGCATCTCGGGGGAACTTAGACATCTAAAACGACTTCTGCCTCCGCGACGTAGATGTTCTCAGGCTCGGCGAGTTCTTCTAACACCTCGTCTCTGAACGTCGCAATATGAAAGTTGATCGCCGACTTGACGTTTTCCAGGGCTTCCTCGAATGTATCTCCATCGCCCACCACAACGCCCTTTAACCCCAGAGGATAAGCTACGTAGCCCTCCTCGCTCCTTTGGACAATGATCTTGAACCTTCTCATCATCTCCTCCTTCAGTCGATCGATCTCAGTATATCATCTAAATTCTCCACAACATACTCTACCTCCCCCTTGGTCACCTTATTGTAGAACGGCAAGGCGATCGTGCGTGCGGCGATGGATTCTGTCACCGGGAAGTCGCCCTCTTTCGTTCCCAGAATCTCCCGGTAGAACGGTTGCAGGTGGATCGGGGCAAAGTAGTTACGGCATCCAATCCTCTTCTCTTGCAGCCCCTGCAAGATACGATCGCGGTCCTTTTGCGTGAACGCCTCGCTCAGCCGCACAACGTACACAAACCAGCTCATCTTTACATTAGGAGACACATAGGGAATCTTCAGAAACCCTTTCTCTTCCAGGGGCGCTAGGTATTCGTTGTACACCCGGGCCACCCGGTCGCGCTTTGCCAGGATCTCCTCGATCCGCTCTAGTTGAGCAATCCCCAAAGCACAGTTGATGTCACTCAACCGGTAATTGTAACCAAGACGCTCATGCTGAAGCCATGTACTCCCTTCCCCTCGTCCCTGGTTGCGCAGGCTCCGACAGAGTTCCGCCACCTTCTTGCTGTTGGTCAGAACCATCCCACCCTCGCCGGTCGTGATCTGCTTGTTGGGGTAGAATGCGAATACAGCGGCATCACCAAAGCTCCCCGCCTTCTTCCATTCGCTATGTGCTGGGTTTTCTTGCTTTTCCGACTCTGGACTCTGGACTCTGGTCTTTGGACTACGCCATTCCGCCCCCAGTGCTTCCGCCGAGTCCTCGATGAGCCTCAAGCCATGCTTGTCAGCGATCTCTTTCAGCCTATCCCATTCAGCGGGATGACCGAACACATCCACTGCCAGGATTGCCTTTGTGCGAGGCGTAATCGCCGCTTCAATCAGCTCGGGATCGATGTTGAGCGTCTTTGGATCAATATCAATAAAGATGGGTTTGGCCCGCTCAAACAAAATGCAGTTGGACGAGGAAACGAAGCTAAACGGGGTGGTTATCACCTGATCACCCTCACCAATCCCCAGAGCGCGGATGATCAGGTGCAACGCGCTCGTGCCACTGTTCACGGCAACGGCATAGCGAACTCCAGCATAGTCAGCAATCGCGTTCTCAAACTCTTTCAGCTTAGGGCCGAGAGCAAGGTGAGAGGTCTTAAGAACCTCGACGACAGCCTCGATCTCAGCTTCAGTAATATCAGGCCTAGCTAGCGGAATTTCCATCTAAACTCCTTTACAGACTTATGTAACCTCATTTCTGATCCACCGCTTGAAGAAGATATCCGTGAACTGGTATCCGCCGGTTAGCTTCTCCAGGATCTCCTCGATCATGAGGCGGGAAACGGCCCGCTGCACGCTGGACGCCGATCCTAGATTATGCTTTTGCAAGAAGTCACTGGAATAGACCTGCACCTGGGAGTTCTCCTCTTTGGCCAGCGCCACCAGCAACTGCCGCACCTTGAGGGGCAACATGTCCCACAGATCATGGAATGCGTGCGCCTCCCGCAGGAAGACCTCCTGCAAGGCATACGAGACATCATCCGCCGTAACGGTCCTCACTTCGCGGGTCCGGTCCCACAGGATGTGGCAAAGGAGTTGCGTGTAGTAAGGATGGTCCTCAGTGACGTTGAGAATTTCATCGACGGCAGACGCAGTTATCTGAAAGCCGGTCTCCTCGAACCGCTTCTGAATAAACGCGGCGAACTCATTTCTGGGGATCTTTCCCAATGGGAAATGCTTTCCGAACCGATAGAACGGGCGATTCTTGCTCTGAAAGATCCCCTGCATCAGGTGGCGTTTACTCCCCATGAAGATGTAGGAAACACTCTGGTGCAGTTGAAAGTGCGCCCGCATCTGACGCTCAACGTTACCGGCGCCGTCCCAGTCCGCGATCTCCTGGAACTCATCGAAGACCACGACAGCCCTCTTACCACTCTTCGTCCCGATGGTCGCCACCGCATCGAAGAGATCGTCGAGCAAGGGAGCTCTCTCACTGCGCGGGTCGAACTCGAACTCCACTTCCACTCCGGCCTTCTCGCTCTTCAGCACCACCTTGGGGACCAGCCGGGGGAGGAGTTCTCTCAAGCTACGGAGCACGGAACGCACCCCGCCGGCCTGGAGCTTGGCCAGTTCTTTCGCGTAGGTGGCGATGAATCCTTCCTCCGATGTCACCTTGAACAGGTCGAGATAAACAGCAAGGAGGCCTTCTCCCCTGGCGCGGTCCAGCACCTCCAGGATCAGAGATGTCTTCCCATACCTCCTCGGGGAGAAGATGATCACACTCTGCCCCGAGGCGATGTCGGCCATCAGTTCTTCGCTCTCCGCCTCGCGATCGGCGAAGAACTCGCCCCGTGCCACCTTCCCATAGATAAACGGGTTCTCCATATCCGCTCCTTTGTTACGCAATACACGTTACGCAAATTGCATAATCATTATACGCTGATGAACTGCCAAAACAAGAGGGATAACGACCGAACATATCCCAGGCTGCCCTCTTTGGGACCTCTGGCTGATCCAATTGCATTCTTCAACTGCAGGAATCGTGCGAAGAGTAAGACCATCGGAAAAAGGCACTTGCAACAGCTTCATCTCCTTCCTATCTGACCGGGTGTCACCACTCGAAGAGGCAGCTTGTCCGCAAAGTGAACTGCGTTCCAAGTCACAAAAAGATCCAACCGCCCTTTGTACCTCTGGGCCAGCTCTGCAATCAAGGCATCTCCAAAACTGAACTTCTGCTCCATCGTCTCCAAAATTCCCACAGGGTCAAAGCCGATCCTCTCGTCTTCATCGGGAGGAAAGAGGATCGCCACATTGTATTTTGCCGCGAAGCCGATGAATAACTCCTCCAAACTCTGGGGGCTCAGGTTAAAGGAGAGGATGCCGCACACCTCCATCAAATTGTACACGGTGATCCGGCCTACGAACTCCCCTTCCCTTACTCGCTCTAAGAAAGCGCGATTCTCGGAATACTTGGGATCCCGGTGGTAGCGGAGGTCGATGACGAAAACGTCTGTATCGATCAGGATTCTCGCTTTCCTAGTCACTTCACCGGGGTTGGTCTTCTTCGTGAGTGGGCGATCGCTTCCTCGACTGTAGGGAACTGCGGTTTAGTTTCTTGAAGCTCCCTTTCGATCTTTGCCCAATCGATCTCTTTACCGGGCTTTCTCCCTTGGCGCAGGGCCAAGACAGCCTCTCGAACGTGACTTGCAGAGCGGCGCTCTACAGCCTCTCGCAGGGACTGCTTAATCAATGCACTGCGTGTTACCCCCTGCAACTTGGCCAGTTCCTCAACTCTACGGACCAACTCTTCGTCCATGCGTACGGTGACCACCGGCATAGAACCACCTCCCTGTATTACTTTGCGCCGAGTATTGTAATACACAAGAAAGGAGAAGGCAACAGAGGGATGCTGTAATCACCTCGTCCCCTTGCCGATACCCAGAGCGCGGATGATCAGATGGCAGCGCACTGGTGCCGCTGTTCACGGCAACAGCATAGTGGGCTCCAGCGTACTCGGCTTCCGTAATGTCCGGCCTAGCTAGTGGAATGTTCATCTGGCGCCTCCGGCAAAAAGCCTTGCTCTGCAGTAACGCTCTTTATTTCCAAGAAGACCTCTTCTAGAGTTGGTTCCTCTATGGCCTCATGTCGCTTAACTCCGCCAAAGGGATGACGATGCCACCCGTTAAGGTTATCGATGCCGAAAATCCTCTCCGTTGCCTTGATAAGCGCGAAATCAATCCTCTTCTTGCTCACACCGTAAAAGATATCGATAAACAAGTCCGAGGAGAGTACAATCCGCATCTCCAGCCGCAATGGGTTGGCTTCTTGAAGTTCCGGTTTTGATGTCGGAAAGTACTGCCCAGCAAGATCTT
>Ga0315547_1003524_pt1 | contig 10146 bp, 7 predicted proteins | sample SalMarSW160240MG_2_FD_202542 | JGI IMG/M metagenome (GOLD analysis project Ga0315547, IMG submission 202542) | Salt marsh sediment microbial communities from the Plum Island Ecosystem LTER, Massachusetts, United States - Salt Marsh Sediment SW1601-240 ... | reverse complement strand
TTCTGTTAAAGGAATTCTGAACTGATTCCCGGCTCTTAAATTTGATCTGTTTAGAATTGAGCCATAAGCAATACGTCGAGTAACAACCTCCAAAGGAAACTTGTATGAAAGTTCTTTTGCTAAAAAAGAATTTTCATCAATTGGTTCAATAAAATGCGTTGGGACTTCTTGTTTATCAAGAAACTCGAAAATATACGCATTAGTTCTGGCGTCAATTTCTCCCTTACCAGACATAATATCATGCTTTACTCCATCACCGGCAGTAATATCATCCTTAAACTTGATGATTACCGTATCACCCTCACTAAGATTTTCATAAACTATCTTTGTCTTTCCTTCTACTTTCTTTACTTTCATTTACATACCTCCTCCGTTCTTCAGGAATAGCAGACTTTAGTCTGCGTCTTAAAATCTTTCAAAGATTTTATTAATATATCAATTTTAAAAGTGCTTTATCTTAGATTATACGAATAGAAAAATTTTGTCAATTATTGTTGTCAAAAATTTTTATTTAAGGTATATTAAAACAAATGCTCTTTTAAAATTCCAGAAATCTCAAAATTTTAATTTTGTAAGATTTTTGAGAATCCGCCGAAGCGTAAGCGTAGGCGGATAGCCCGCCTACATTCACTACGTTCATTTCGGCGGACACTCAATTTTCTAGCAAAATCAGAGATTTTGAGAAAATTGGTGGAGGACAAGATGACCAAAAAAGAGGCAAGGAGGTTTATTGAAGAACAGGAGAAAGTGATTAAAAAAACGGTGGGCGGAGAGATAGCTTTGGTAGCTCTTTCGGGTGGAGTGGACAGTTCCACAGTGGCCGTTTTAGCCCACCGAGTTATTGGTAAACAACTTAAGGTTGTATTTGTTAAGACTGGATTAATGAGAAAAGGGGAGCCGGAAGAAATAAAAGAGACATTTGAAAAATTAGGTATCGTTGTCCGGGTTCTCACTAGCCAAGAGAGATTTTTTGAAACTCTAAAGGGAATCACCGACCCCGAAGAAAAAAGAAAAAGAGTCGGAACAACCTTCATAGAAATCCTTGGAATGGCAGCTAAACTTCTCCATGCCATATATTTTCTTCAGGGAACAATAAAAGCTGATAAAGATGAGGTTAAAAAGGGAATAAAAACTCACCATAATGTTTTAGCCCAGATTAGAGTTAAGCCCGAAGACTATGGAATACACAAAACCATTGAACCATTAGAAGGACTATACAAACACGAAGTAAGGGTGGTGGCTAAAGTATTAGGGTTGCCTAAGGAAATTTATAACCGAATGCCTTTTCCCGGACCGGGATTGGCCGTTAGGATTAAAGGAGAAGTAACACCAGAGAGGGTAGAGATTGTAAGAAAGGCAACTCCGATAGTCGAGAAAGAAATTTTTGAAGCCGGTTATCGACCATTTCAAGCATTTCCCGTGCTTCAAAATGATAAAGCCACGGGAATAAAAGCGGGCATTCCTATTTACGGAAACATTATTTCTATTAGATGCGTGGAATCAAAAGATGCTCTGACAGCTCAACCTTCATGGATTGCTCGGAGTGTCTTGGAAAGAATAAGAGATGAGATTTTTGAACAAATACCCTCGGTGGTGAAAGTAACTTATGATATTTCAACAAAACCGCCCAGTACAATTGAGTGGGAGTAAATTCCAATATAAAAAAGCCCCGTTTAACTTTGGGGCTTTTAAAATGTTTAAGTAAATTTTATCATTCTTTCTCCTTCAACTATTTCTCCAATTAAATAACTTTCGAGACCCAACAATTCTTGCTCAACCTGAAAACTTAAATCAAGCGGCAGCTTTCCAGCTTCATAATATTTTCGAGGAACCACCAAAACCATTCCGATACCCATATTAAAAGTGCGAAACATTTCTTTTTGGGGGACCTTACCCTGTTTCTCGATCAGTTTAAAGATGGGTGGCACTAGCCAACTTCCTAGTTTAATTTGGGCTCGGCAATTCTCGGGGAGAATTCTAACAACGTTTCCCGGCAGTCCTCCACCGGTAATATGAGCAATACCTTTTATCTCAAATCTCTCCAGTAATTTCAAGATTGGTTTTAGATAACTCCGATGAGGCCGCAGAAGTTCTTCTCCTAAGGTTCTACCTAATTCTGGAATATACCGTCTAATTGACCATTTATGGTGAACGAAGTCGAACCATCTTTTAAAGAAAACCTTGCGGGCCAGAGAATATCCGTTAGTATGAAGTCCATTTGAAGCAAGTCCGATAATTTTATCACCCGGTTTAATATTCTCGCCATTGATGATCCTGTCTTTTTCAACTATGCCAATGATAATACCAACTAAATCACACTGGTCCTTTTTATATACTCCAGGCATTTCAGCAGTTTCACCCCCAATAAGACTCAAACCGTTTTCTTTACAAGCTAAACTTATCCCTTTAATAATTTCTTTTATTTCATCTGGTTTCAGTTTCGGTTGAGCAATGTAATCCAGAAAGAATAGAGGCTCGGCGCCTTGACAGAGAACGTCATTGACACAGTGGTTAACTATATCTATTCCAACCGTGTCAAATTTTTTCATCTTCCGAGCAACCATTAATTTAGTTCCTACTCCATCAATGCTTGGGACTAAATCTGGCTTTTTATATTTTTTAAGCACCCCTGTCAAATCGTATATCGCTCCGAAAGGTCCAACTCCGGCCAAAACAAATTTAGAATAAGTTGATTGAGCTAAATCCTTAATTTTCTTTTTAGCCTCATCGGCTTTGGAAATATTAACTCCAGCATCTTTGTATTTCATTATTTACTCCCTTCTACTAGCTTTCAAAGAACTGTCTTTTTAAGATAGCAGATTTAGGAGATTTGTAAACCCCGTTAGAAATTTTGATTCTTTCTGATTCTTACAGGGTTGGAACATTTGAAAAATTTCTAACGGGGTAAAGCCATTGACATAGGGATAGGTTTTTGGTAGATTTAGTTAATTGGTACTTTGACAGGAGCTATTAGAAGTTTAATTTCAACAGCTTGCTGTTGAAATTAAACTTCAACAAAAAGGAGGGAGAGATGGTTATTCGTAATCCTTCGGATGAATGGTATGTTCAGTATTTAAAGCCCTATTACGTTAAGACCAAGGAGAATCAGTATCTCTTTGGGTCTATGCAGCCGGGACGGCTTCCGAGCAGAGCTTTTTATGTTGTGCCAAAGGGTTATCGGTTAGGTAAAAGTCAACAGTACTTTTGGGAAAAGACAGAAGTTTGCAAAGATTTTTATAAAATAGTCAAGCAGTATCTTAAAAAGGTAAATACTCTTATTGTTGATGGTATTCAAGGCGAAGCCGGTTATGAAACAGGGCTTCGGATGGTTTTCAGTCTTCAAAATCCCCACTCTGCTTATATGGCTTGGATGGCTAAGCAAATGGTTTTTCCCTACAAAAAGGGGGTTGATATTCACTGCTGGAACTATATTGTGCCAGAACCATTACCGGATGATATATTAAAAGAAATCAAAGAATTTTTTCCTGATTTTGAACCGCCAATAACTCTCTATGATTTAACAGACATAGGCAAAGATATACGCCGGGTTGTGAGTGTCGGTATGGATTATTTTGGCGGAGCAATAAAGAAACCAAATTTAACCATGGTCTGGAATCGAGGCGAAGAAAAGGAAATGATTTCTTATCATGCCGGAGCAACTTCTGATAGAATCTTAAAAGGCCTTTCCGGAACCGGTAAAACTACCCTTACGGTTGGGAAAGACCTTGAACAGGACGATGCTTGTTTGGGTAAACCACATTATGTTGGAGGCAAAATTTCTAAAGTCCAGATTATTGGGTTAGAGGCAGCCAGTTTTGCTAAATCAGAAGGTTTAATTCCCTCTAGCCCCGAATGGCCAGGAGTAATGAAATCAAAAGAAATTGATTCTCAAGGCAAACATCCAATAGTTTTAGCCATGAATGTAGATTGCGAGGGCGTAGGGTATCAAGAAGAGGTGATTAGTGGTTATAAGGTTAAAGTACCTCGAGTCATTAAAGGTGAAAGGGTCGGTTCGTTGGATTGTACTCACTATGAAAAAAGTGGAACCACTAACGGCCGAATAATATTTCTTTTTAGCGTCTTAAACAAAAAATGGGGCTCTAAAAAGAAAAAGTGGCTTAGTAGCGAATCCCTTTCTTTTAAGAGATTTGATGTACTGGAACCTATGTTTCGAGTTACTGACTCCTTTATGGCTGTGGCACTGGACTCTGCCTGTGAAAGTATTATTACTTCCGCGGTGGGCGACAAACCAGCCGGGACAAGAGTGCGCTGTTATGCTGCTACGGACTTTATGGCGCGCGAGCAGTCCGAGCAGGCGCTGCTTAAATTAAAGGTATATTCTGACCTTGGTTTAGGGAAAGATGGAAAGCTGGTGTTTTTTATAAATAACGCTGGTTATGTGGGGAAACTTGCTCTTGATGGTAAAGAAAAGTCCGCAGGAGAAAAAATAAAGGTGGAGGACTCAAAAAGATTAATTCATTTGGTTGAAACCAAAAAGATTAAAAAGTGGATTAAGCATCCGATTTATGGCTATCTTATTCCTGACCCCAAAGAACTAGAAGAAAAGCACGGGATGAAAGATTTTCGCAAACGCTTTAATCCATTAAGATTTTATACTCCAGAGGAAATCATTGAGTTTGCTAAGAGAGACATTAAAGAAAGAACTGAATTCTTGCAGAATCTCTTTAATGGGCAAAGAGGTGAAGGGAAGCTGCGACAAGTAATCAAGGTATGGGAGAAGTGTCGTATTCCTTCGGTGAGAAAAATTCGTAAGTTCTATGAGAAACATTACGGTAAATAAAAATTTAAAGGACAGTCCTTAAATAAGGACTGTCCTATTTTGTTTAAATAAAAAGTTTACTCACCGAGTCGTTCTCGTGGATAGCTTTTATCGCTTTAGCCAAGAGTGGTGCTACAGAAATAATTTCAATTCTAGGGACTCTTTTTTTGGGAGGCAGATAGATAGTATCAGTGATAAATACTCCGGAAATCGGTGAGGAGATTATTTTTTCTACCGCATCACCTGAAAGTACGGCATGAGTACAAGCAACGAAAATTTCTTTAGCACCTTTTTTCTTTACTGCTTGAATTCCGGCAACTAAAGTTCCACCTGTATCAATCATATCATCAACCATTAGAACATTTTTATTTTGAACTTCACCCACTACCTTAAATACCTCTGCTTTATTTGGTTTGGGACGTTCTTTATTGATTATCACCATACCGCATTTAAACCGTTTCCCATAGGATCTAGCTAGGTTTCCTGCACCCATATCAGGAGCAACGATTACTAAGTTTTTTGGAAGTAAGCCCTTAAGATGTTCCATAAATACGGGTTTGGCGTATAAATGGTCCACCCTGGTTTCGTCGAAAAATCCCGGGATTTGGCCGGAATGGAGGTCCATAAGTAAAACTCTTTTTGCGCCGGCTGCGGTGATTAAATTAGCCATTAGCTTAGCACTGATTGGAACTCTACCCTCGGCTTTTCTATCTTGTCGGGCATAGCCGTAGTAAGGGATGACAGCAGTGATTCGTTTGGCTGAAGCACGACTGGCTGCATCAATCATAATAAGAAGTTCTATTATATTTTCTGCTGGCGGGTTAGTCGGCTGAACAATAAAGATATCTCGTCCTCGGAGATTATCCTCATACTTCAATCCAATTTCACCATCACTAAAATCTTCGATATTTATCTTTCCAAGACAAATACCGAGCTCTCGGCAGATTTTTTCTGCCAATTCAGGATTAGCTCTTCCAGAAAAAACCTTAAGCTCTCCGGGAAAAGGGGGTTGATAGTTCATTTTTTCACCTCGCTTTTTAAAGGACTTTGATCATTTTATCTTAGCATTATTTAAAATTTATGCAATAGTATTGACAAATTTTCGTAAAAGGTATATAATAGAATGATAAGAAATAAAATTGTTCTTTTGGAATAAATTGCGAACTAAAGCTTGCCCCATTAGATAGCAAGCATCTAACGGGGTGAACTACTTCACTTGGAGTAGCAGACTTCAGTCTGCGATAAAATAAAATTAAAGGAGGTGAATTGAGTTGTCTTTACGAAACCACAGAAAGAAAGGAAACAAGAAAGAATTTTCTCCGTCTTACGGCGACGAAGGAGGATTCGGGTTTGCGGATTTAGGAAAAGATATAGGAGAGAGGTTGATGAATCCTCTTTCTGAAAAGGATAGGAAGAAAGTGGAAAAACTCCAACAGGAGAGAAGAAAGAAAGAGGAAAAAGAAAGGCGGGAAAGAGAAGCACAGAGAAACAAAAATTATCAAAAAGGAGGTAGTAAGATGTACAATCGAAGACCGTTAAGACCTGAAGATGCTCGTTCTGTTGCTTTACAGGAAGCAGCGAAAAAGGTAGTTGAAGCCGAGCCAAAAGGGAAGGAATCCGAGGAATACAAAAAGGCCAAGTCGGAGTTTGACAAGGTCCTAGGTATTCAAAGGATAAAATCTCCCCCAAGGTTTCCTATTAAGGAGACCCTAAACACGGCGCACTTTGTTCAAAGGATGGTAGTCACGGGTAAGATTAACCGGAATGTCCTTTTCCTAATCGTCAACGCGATTGATAAGAAACATTTAGGCTATCTTGCCGTGGCGATTAACAATGTCAGGCAGGCATTGATGGACAAGGACAAGGACATTGATTTTGCCAAGGAGGGGGTAAGCGATAGGGCAGATTACGAAAACGTTGAAAGGCTGCTTGAATTGCTGACCGCTAATGAGCTGAAAAGGGAACGTGAATATCTAGCAAAGAAGGTTCCCTTCCAAGTGTACCAAAAGATAGAGGCTAGAATTGCCAGGAAGCTGATTCTGGAGCAAAAGCCAGAATTGGCGGCAATGTTGCCCGAATTGTCTCTTGATCGCAAGGTTGAGCTGACCAAGGAGTATGTTGGAAAGGTTTTAGGAGGCTTGCAGGCGATTGGTAGTGTAAAACAGTATGGTGTTCTGACAGGATTGGTTCCCGAGGGTTGGAGACGGCCTGTAAAATTAACGGTTCCCAAGGAGAAGGTTGAAAGACCTTCTGAGAAAGAGAAAGAGACTGTTAAGGAAAAACCGGCACCGACTGCCGAGAAAAAAGACGAGAAACCCAAGGATAAACCCGCGCCTGTAGTTGTTAAAGTAGTTAAAAAGGTTCCTGAAAAGAAGGAAGACAAGCCCGTTAAGGACAAGTCGGTTGAGGTTGACGACGAGACCCTGATTGATAAGGTGAAGGGATTGCCCGCATTGGCTGCTAAATCTTTGAAGGCAGCGGGCTTCAACACTGTCGGTGACCTCCGAGAGGTACCCTGGGAAAGAATCGTAGTGGTCGATAAGGTGGGGAAGAAGAGCCAGAAGATTCTTGAGTCTTTAGTCAAGGTCAAGAAATAGGCTCATTTGGGTCCGGCTAGTGGCAAAACCACAGCCGGGCCTTTTCATTTTTAGCAAATCGTGGTAGAGTATAAGAAGAATATGTCTGAAAATGAACCAAAATTTAATCAATCCCTAGAAGAAGAATCGGAGGATGATTTTTCTTTGGAATCACATATTATGACTAAAGAAGAAATTGAAAAAAGAACTGAAATTTTGGAGGAGAAAATTGAAGATTCTCCTGATTTAAAATTTACTAAAGAATTCTATAAAGAATTTAAAAAACACGAGCAAAACCCAAGATTATATTTAGTCGGTGGCGCTGTTCGGGATGGGCTTTTAAAAAGAGATACTGAAAATTTTGATTTTCTAGCAACCGGACTTAATAAAGAAGAACTAGGTCAGTTTTTAGGTAAGCACGGAAAAGTGATAGAAACCGAAAAAGAAGATTTTCCAATTTTTAAATTTATTCCCGAAGGTTCTGAACTTAAGGTACCCATTGATGTTGCCCTCCCTCGAAAAGAAAAATGGATACCACATAAAGGTTATCAAGACGTAGAAATGAAAACCTCTCCTGAACTTAGCTTAGAAGACGATGTTGGCCGGCGTGATTTTACTATTAATGCTATTGCTTATGATTTTAAAGAGAATAAATTAATAGATATTCATAATGGGGTAGAAGATTTAAAGAAAGGTATAATAAGAGCCGTGGATAAACCAGGGGAGAGGTTTGATGAAGATCCCTCTAGGATTTTAAGAGCGATTAGATTTTCTTCTCAATTAGATTTTAAGATTGAAAAAAATACTTCAGAAGCGATGAAGGAGAAGAGGGACGAGATAAATAAACTTTATGATGATAAGGGGGTTGAAAAGTCAAGGGTTTCCCGGGAGATAATAGCTAAAGAGTTCTTAAAAAGCTTTGACGCCGATCCGGCGGGGACTTTAGAGCTTTATGATAAATATGGAATTTTAAATCTTGGAGTAGAAAAGGAAAGAGAACAAGATAAGATTTTGCCCGAGGTGGATGCAATGAAGAATACTCGTCAACCAAAAAATTTCCATAGCGAAGGAGATGTTTGGGAACATACAAAGCTTGCCTTAAAGAATCTTCCTCCTGATGCCTCAATCGATTTAAAATTAGCTGCCCTTTTTCATGATGTTGGAAAACCTCCAACTTATTCCAAGAAGCCGGGAGATAGAATCAGATTTAATGAGCATGATAAAAAAGGAGCAGAAATTACTCGAAGAATTTGTAATCGTCTTAGGTTTTCTGCCACAGGGGAGATTAAAGTTAATGTTGATAAAATAGTTTGGCTGGTAGAAAACCATATGATTTGTCTTTCGGATAAGGTTGAGAATATGAGAGAGAGAACCATTGAAAAATATTTTTTCCGTGAGGACAAGTGGGGAGATGACCTTCTGAAGTTGAGCTACGTTGATATTTCGGCAACGGTTCCTCCTAGTGAAAAGTCAGACTTTACTAATTATAATAAGCTTAAAAAGAGAATTGAGGATATAAGAACTAAGGCAGCTTCACCTGAAGTTAAGAAAAAACTGGTGCCAGAGCTTCTTAATGGAGATGATATTATAGAGATTACCAATATTACTCCCGGTCCCTTGGTTGGTGATATTAAAAACGCCTTAAGGGAGTTGCAGCTTGGCGGTAAGATTAAAGAAAGAGAGGAAGCAGAAGAATTGGTTCCAAAATTAAAAGAGATTTTTGAAAAACTGTTTGATTATTCTTTTGAAAATCTTGAAAAGCTTGAGGATAAGGAGAAGAGGGTGGATAAAGCCCTGAAACACATAACACATAACACATAACATGTAACAATAATTTGTTTCATGTTCCATGTTTCGTGTTCCATGAAGAGGACTATTGTAATTTCCCTCGGTGGTTCCATTGTTGCCCCCGATAAAATCAATATTAAATTTTTAAAAGAGTTTAGGCGTTTTATTTTGGGATACCTAAAGAGAGGTTGGCGATTTATTATTGTTGTTGGTGGAGGGGAAGTTTGTCGGCATTATCAGAAATCCGCCTCTGAAGTAAATAGAGTAGGCCAAGAAGATTTAGATTGGTTAGGAATACAGGCGACTAAGCTTAATGCCTGGCTTCTTATGGCAATTTTTAACAAATATAAGCCAATATTGCTTGAGAGTCCATATCAAAGGATAGATAAATCTAACAAATTATTTATTTCTGGCGGTTGGAAACCGGGCTGTTCTACTGACTACGACACGGTACTTTTGGCTAAGAGATTTAAAACTGGGTTTTTTGTGGAAGCAACAAATATTGATTATGTTTACGAAAAAGATCCTCGGCGCTTTCCCAAAGCTAAACCCTTACCTAAACTTTCTTGGAAAGATTTCAGAAAAGTAATTCCCCGAAAATGGCAGGCGGGGATGAAAACACCAATTGACCCGATGGCAGCTAAATTAGCAGAAAAAGTAGGGCTTAAGGCGGTAGTTCTAAAAGGAACTGACCTTGCCAACTTCAAAAATTTCCTTGAAGGGAGAAGGTTCAAAGGAACTATTATTGGCGATGTTTAACCTACGAGGTTAAACAAGTCTTGTAATTTTTTAAAATCGTAGTATAATAAAAGTCTATGGCAAGAAACAAAAAACAAAAACAAAATTTTAATCTAGTAAAAAACCTATTATTTGTCTTTATTATTTTCCTGATAATTTCAGGGCTTTTTACTTTACTTAATCCTCCAACTGAGAAAGCCGAGACAATTAGTTTAACTCAATTAGCTCAAGAAATTGAAGCAGAAAACGTAGAGAGAATTATTA
>Ga0315547_1003522_pt1 | contig 10151 bp, 9 predicted proteins | sample SalMarSW160240MG_2_FD_202542 | JGI IMG/M metagenome (GOLD analysis project Ga0315547, IMG submission 202542) | Salt marsh sediment microbial communities from the Plum Island Ecosystem LTER, Massachusetts, United States - Salt Marsh Sediment SW1601-240 ... | reverse complement strand
CAAAAAGCATGCGTAGTTATAATCAAAGGCAATTTACCTAAAAACTTCCTCGTCTTATTAATTTTTACTTTCATTATTATTTGATATAAACTTTAATTGTTAAAAACTGCTTGAAAGTTTTAGCAGATAAATTTTGAATTTCAATCAAGTAAGGCGCTGTTTCAATTTTTTCAAGAAATTTTAAAAAATCAGAAAAATAACCAGTTAAGCTTAGGCGAAATCCTATGGAATCCCAAAGCGCAGTTTCGCTGGTCTCCAATGAAGTAGGAGAAATATCAATTAAAAGACCGGAATCTTTGGCTGTTTCTCTCCAAAATTTAATCAAATCAATTGGAACGTCAGAATTAATAAAAAGTTCGTCTATTTTCTCTAAGTCCGTTTTTAAACTTACGTATACTTTTTTAGATTGCTCAAACTTCTTGCTTTTAGTTTTAAATGAAACCAATTCTTTTTTAGCAAGAATAAGCTCTTGAGAATTTTTCTTAACTCCGCTTAACAAAGGGCGTATCACAAGAAAAATCAAAGACAGAGTTACTGCTCCGAAAACTATTGAAATGACAATTATTTTTCTTTTTGAATCCATGATTTTAGATATCTACCCCGTTAGAAAGATTCATCTTTTCTAACTGGGTCTATCTTGAATATAATAAAAAAATCAATATCAGTAATATCGACCCAATTCGCTGGCGGAAAAGAAATCTCTTTAAAGCTGGGCTCTTTTTCAAGGTTTTCCTTAAATTCAAATAAAGTTTCCGTAGTTGGAGCAAAACCAAAAAGAGAAACAGAAGGAAAAACAATAGAAAGATTAGTCAAATAGAGCTTTTGGGGAAGCGTCTTGGAAATTTTCTCTAAAATCCCGGAAAGATAAATTCCGTTTTGATAAAAAGAATCTAGTTTCGTTAAGTTTGAATTGATTGAATTAATTTCTTCCTGAAGATTTTCAACTTCAGATTGACTCTTTTCTTTTTTAGCTTCTGTTAAAAGATATTGCTGCGATTTAACTTGAGCCTGGATATAAGTTTTAATTGAAAATAAAATTAAAATTGAACAAGTAAGAAAAAATAAAACCAAAACCCAAAGAATTATTACTATTCTTTTGTTTTTTTCCGATAAAATCTTTTCTTTTTCTATTGAAGGCAGTAAATTAATCATCTTTTTATGCCGCGTAATGCCAGACCTAAAACGGTAGTATAACCCAACGATTCTTTAAACGGTAATCCAGGCGCTTCTTTTAATGGTGATAAAAGAATATTTACCCAGGGATTAGCAAGCTCAACCGGAATCTTAAGTTCAGAATAAATAAAATCACTTAAACCTTTCAAGTTAACTCCTTTACCGCAAAGAAGAATTTTCTCTATTTTACCGTTATGACTATGATAATAGTTAATACATTTTTTAGCCTGTTCGACTAAATCAATCAGTAAAGGAGTAGCTGGTTTTGAAATTTTTTCATCTTTCAAGCCATATTTTAATTTTAACTCTTCTGCTTTATCTAAGCTTAGTTTTAAGGTTTTGGAAATAACTTCAGTTAGTTTTTGAGATGAAATAGAAACTGAAGAAGTGAAACGGAGGGAATAATTAGAAAAGACAATAAAACTGGTTGCGCTTCTTCCAAAATCAATTATTAATAAAGGAAAAGGGCCTATTTCATTTTTTACCACTGCTCGGACAATAGACTGAGATTCAACTTCTAAGGCCATGGGAATAAGGCCTGCTTTTCTAAAACAAGATACATAAGGGTCAACAATTTTTTTAGGAATAGCGGCAATTAAAATATCAAGATGGTCTATTTGATTAGAGCAAGGAACTGTTTGAAAATCTAAATAAACTTTTTCAATCGGCAAAGGGACATAGTTTTCCGCTTCAAAGGGAACAGCTGTTTTCAACTCCTCTTGTTCCATTTTAGGCATCTGGATTACCTGTAAAAAAGCTTTTTTTTCAGGCAAAGAAGCAACCACATATTTTGTTGTTATTCTCTCTCCTTTGACCTTAGTTAATAATTGCTTAATAATTCCAGCTAAAACATCTTCATTTTTTATTTCTCCTTGTTCAACTATTCCTGATTTTATCTTTTCTTCTCCCCAAGAAACCAAACGAAAAAACCTTCCTCTTTTCTTAAGTTTTGCGATTCTTAAACACAAATCAGAAATATCTAAACCAAATGCCTCGGGTTTTAAAGATAAAAAATCCATATTAGTTTATTTTACTCTACTTCTTCCCACCTGACAATTTTAAAGTCGTATTCAGCATAAGGAGTAAACGGAGGAGGGTTGTAGATTAATTTTGAATCAATATAATTCTCTCTTTTTAAATAACCGGAAACTATAACACTTCCTGAAGTCCATTTAGTTCCCACCCTGTCATTGCTGACTATTGAGCCGGTTATCTCTAATTTTTCCCTTATATTTCCAACATAATGATTTCTTCCGAAACGACCTTTTTGGGCAACAAAAATTCCTCTTATTTCCATCTGGTCAGGCGAATCAGGCCCAATTAAAATATTCCTTTCTCCAATCACTGCCAGCCCATCAGAACCATCTTGCGCCGTATAGTCAATATCTTCTAATAAAATCACGTCGGTATCTTCATTTGGTTCAATTAAGTTAGCTGAAGCAACAGTAACCTTTCCTTTAACCTCGCCTTCTATCCAAAGATTGTCTTCAATAAAAATAACTGAGCAATCAGAACCAATAGAATAATTATTATAAAAATATTCATCTCTAATTCTAAAATAATCATAATGCCAGCCCTGTTCCAAGCTATAAGCCCAGTCAGACCAAAGCCGGGTAATGAGCCAAACGTCAACAGTGCCGTTATTTTTAAATATTAGATGATATCCATCTCCTTGAGGGTCAATATCAACAACCGGAGGCAAATAAACAGAACTTAACTGGGCGTTGCTTTTTATCTGAGCTAAATCAATAGTAATTCCGTCAAAATCAAATGGAGGAACAGGAAATTCAAAAAGGTCTTCATTGGCATTGCCGCTTGTTGTAAATACTCCCGGCTGAATAGAACTAGGACTGCACCCAAAAGAACTAGTGCATAACCATTCTTCCAAAGAAGAAGTTACCAAGGACTGATTCTCCCCATCCATTCTGATGCCGCCGTTGGAATGATATAAGCCGCGTATTTCCCGGTCAGCTCCGGCCCAGACATTATCATTTAAAAGATAGGCGTATTCGGCTACTGAAGTTCTGGCGTATAAAACGCTGATTTTTCTTTTTATTTCAGGGAATTTATTGGTCCAACCAATAGAAAAAATTTCTCTGGCAATGGTTTCTCCGCAGCTTGTTGCCGAAGATGTTTCTAAAGAAAACGCGCCTATTGAGCGTCCTTCCGGGTCAAAATATTCTTTTTCAGCAAAACAGACATCCTCAGCATCATTATTAAGACACCAGCGATAATAATTAATACCGGCCTCAGTAATATGAATGGCTTGACTCCAGGCGAGTTTCTGCGCGCTTTGCCTAAGCTGCAACAAAATAAAACCGAACAAACCGCCAAGCAAAATCAAAAATATCATCCCAAAAACTAAAACTAATGTTATAATAGAACCTTTATTATACATATTAATATTCTTCTTTTAGATTTCTCAATTGGACATATGATTCTAATTCAAAATCCTGCGGGGGCCGGTTGGGATCAACATTAATTACTAAGAAAACTTTCATCAGCTTGGTGTCAGCTAATCTAGCCGGGTAATCCATTATTTGATTCCCTTCAGCATCAAAATATTCAAAAATTGGCGGGGCATTACAGATATAAGAACTCAAAATAGAAACCTCCTCCTGGTCTAAAGGATATCTAATAGGAGAAAAAATAGGATTAATCACTCCTTTTTTAAATTGATGAGCATTTTCAATAACTTCCTCTTGCCAAAAAAATTCAAACCTTACTTTCATGGCATGATTTGGCTCTTGCCAATCACAGGAATTATCAACTTGGGAAGTAGCATCAGCTGTAAATTGAATTATATTATCTGCGGCTTGTCCAATTATGTCAAAAATAACATCTCCTTCCCAAACCCCGGCGCAATCTAAACAACCTGTTTGGCAAACTCTTCCTAAGTATTCTCCATCAGCATAAATTTCGGCATACTCTTGGTTCCAGCCGAAATCTCCTTCTATGGAAACTTTTACCTGGGCCGACGTTATAGCGCCTTGTAAAAAATCAGAGAAAATAACATTGCAGGAACCTCCGTCAGCAAAAGTAACACATTCTTGGGTCTGTGTTCCTGAACCGACTGTTGCTAAAAAATATCTAACTCTTTCAATGTCTCCGTCTTTATCAATATCGCTGTAAAAAATGAATTCCTTATCCCCGGTTTTTTCAATGGGATAGGAGCCGTTATCTCCTGACATAGCTTCTCTTATTTCTCTGACCATTATCCTAATTCCCCGGCTAGCTTCGTCAATAGCTGTTGACTGCTGCCAGGCATAAGTATGAGTTTTATAAATCCTGGTCACAGAAGCAAAAACCGCTCCCATAATTAAACTAAAAATAAGAATGGTAACTAATGTTTCAATTAAAGTGAAGGATTTCATAAATTATTCAATTCTTTGTAAATTAATTATTTTAGATGTGTCTCCTTCAACAAAAACACTACCTGAATAACTGCAATATCCTGAAGCTTGAACTTGTATTGAGTAATTAGATACTTCTAAAGGAATAAAATAGGTCTGGCCGTTTTCGTCAGTATACTGGGTATTGCTGTCTAATATAACTTCAGCTGAAAAAATCGGTTCTCCGGTATCAATATCCTGAACAGTCGCTAAAAGAGAATTTTCTGCTGATAAAACTAACCGAACATTTTGATGAGTGTCAGGCGGCAAACCAAACGGCTGCTCAATCTCGTTTCCCAGCGGAGATTCAATAGCTACCAAATCCAAACCAGCGGCTTCGCTTACTGAAAAAGTATAAGAATCCCATTCTAAATTAGGGATATCTACTTGGCCGGGTGGACTAGTAGTGTGGTTTTGAGAATATTTGTAAACTGGCTCTTCGTCAGAGTCCAAACCAATTGTCTTTGCCCCGGTTAAATTAAAAGTTACGTTGTGAATTGGCGGATAGCCAGCGCCTTGGGTCCCTCGTGTTTCAACAGTTATTGAGCTTAATTTATCAATAGAAAAACTAATCTCCGTAAGCCCTCCTTCCAAAGCCAAAATATGGGGCTTTTCCGGAATAGCCACCTCCTCAATTCCATAAGTTCTGGAGCCGCTGTAATTTGTTTTAGAAATCACCACTTTATAGTTATCGGGAACAAGCAGAAAAAAATGGCTTCCTTCAACTGGACTAGCGCTTTTTATTACTTCATCAGTTGCAGGATTTCTTATTTCAATTAATGGCCAGGGAACCATTATTCCATAAGCATCAAATACAGAAATCGAAAGAATCCCTCCTATTTCAGCGCACTCTTGAGCTAAAGTTTCTGGAGAAACATCGGTAACGAGCTGGACTTCGCCTGCAAAAATCTCTGACCAGGAAACCTTAACCGCTACTCTTTTGTAATCATTAGGGCATTCATCCTCAGGAGACGAAATCCCATCTGCTGAATCTACTACATAATCTACCCTGGTTTCAATCGTATAATCAACACCATTAAGAAAAGTGGTCTTAGAGGACTGTAAAATCCCGTCTGGGAATCCCCCTTCTACTCCTACTGATTCGTAAGCCAGATTTCTAATCTTTTCTAATTCTCCATTAACAATAGCAGTAGCAGTAATTCTGTTTTTGCTTTGGCTTACTACCTTTAATCCTAATTGGTAAGCAAGAAAAATTCCTAAAAAAACAATCAAAAATAAAAAAGTCCCGACTAGAACTTCAATCAGGGTAAACCCTTTTCTTGAGATTTTAACATTTAAGCATTTAAGCATTTAAGCATTTTAACATTTAAGCATTTTAACATTTTAACAGATGTTTAAATGTTAATATATTAATATAAATTATAATGTTTGCATCAAAGAATATATTGGCTGAATCATTGAAATAGCAAAAAAACCTACTGCTGCTCCAATAATAAGCATTAAAACGGGCTCAATAATAGCTGACAAATTTTTAGTGGCATTGGCAACCTCTTCCTCAAAAAAGTCAGCTAATTTTTCTAAAATATTTGCTGTCTCGCCGGTTTCTTCTCCAACTTCAATCATCTGAACCACTAAACTGGGGTAAATATTTTCATGCCCCTTAAGAACCTTGGCTAACTTGCCTCCTTTCTTAACCCTTTCAGCCGCTTCTAATATTGCTTTCTTGTAATAAACATTGGTTAAAGAGCTGGAAACAATTTCCAGAGACCTGACAATAGGAACGCCCGCAGTAATAAGAGAAGATAAGGTTCTAACCGTGTGGGCAGAATTTGTTTTTTTTATAATCGGGCTCACAATAGGGATTTTCAAAATAAAACTATCAAATACTAATTTACCAATCTTGGTTTTTAAAGCCGCTCTCAATAAAATTATAAGAAATATAATCCCCAAAGGCAGAGTATACCAAAATTTCTCTAAGAAAAGACCAATAGCAATTACTAATTTAGTAGTTATTGGAAGTTCAACGCCTAATTCATTAAAAACCTGAGATAATTTAGGAACAACCATAATTAACATTAATATCCCGATACAGACCATAGCGAAAACTATAACCAAGGGGTATATCATTGCCCCTTTTATTTTTGATTTTATTTGATGCTCTTTCTCCATTTGCTGAACTACAACTTTTAAAACTTCCTCCATAGTTCCAGTTTCTTCTCCAACTTTTACCATACTGATGAAAAGTTCAGAGAAAACATTAAAGTATTTACTAAGAGCATCGGAAAAAGATTTTCCTTTAATAACTTCTTCTCTTACGTTTAAAAGAATTTTCTTAAATTTTTCTTTTTTACTTTGACTAGCTAAAATCTCCAAACCTCTGGGCAAAGGAACCCCGGCAGCGATCATAACTCTAAGATTTCTGGCAAACATTATCTTTTCAGTTAAAGAAATCCAGCCTAAAGAAGATATGGAAATTGTAAACTTTCTTTTTTCTTTTTTTGCTTCTCCAGATTCAGCTGAAATTAAAATACATCCTTCTATCCGAAGGATTCTGGCGAGTTGGTGTTCGTTTTTAGCTTCCAGAGTTCCTGAGCGCGGTTCTCCTTGCAAGGTTTTACCAATATAATTATATTTAGGCATTTTATTTTATTACCAATCCCTTTTCCCTCGCTCCTTCTGCGTATAGCTTCTTAATCTGCGCCGAAGAAAGCGCTTGCTCGTAGATACGGACGTCGTCTATAAAACCGTTAAATTGATAAGTTGTTCCATTTGAAGATGCCCCAAATCTTGTAGGAGTTGTTAGATTACTATATGACGTTAAAGAATACTCTTTGATATATTTACCATCTATATAAACTCTAACAACAGACCCATCCCAACTTGCTACTAAATAATACCAAACTCCTAAGGTCGCCTTAATTGTAGTTCGCCCCGCTGCCCAACCTACTCCAGTTCTAGCCCCAATAGTAGCGGTTAAATAATCATTTAAATCAACGCCTAGCCAATATTCGCTACTACTTATAGAGGTGTTAGAAGATTTATGCAAAACACATTCGTAGTTGGCTCCTTCGCCTATTTTTTTGAACCAAGCTGATATTGTTAAAGATGTAGAATTAACAACGAAATTATTATTTACGATTACGTAATTATTTGTTCCATTAAACTCTAAAGAACATCCTTTTCCGCTCGGAGTATAATCTGAATCATCACTAGCGCATTTCCATTCAGCTCCGTTGATTGTTCCGTCATTGCCGTAGCCGCTGGCGTCTGATGTAGGGTTTACTTGGTCGTCAAAATCCCAGATGCCGACGGCATAAGCGCCAAGGGCGTGGTGAATGCTGGAAGCAAACTGAAGTCCTTTAGCTATTCTGGCTTTGTCTCTGGCTGATTTGGTAGCTACTAAAACAATACTTGCTATCATTCCTATAATAGCAATCACGACCATTAATTCAATTAGGGTAAAAGCTTTATTTTTTCCCTTCATTTTTATTCACTACCGTGCGCTAGCGCACGACAGTGTTTTGATTTTGGATTTATTCTATAATAACTCTTAATACTTCCTCTAAGCTCGTTATTCCCTGGGCTGCTTTGATAAACCCATCTTCAATCATTATTCTCATGCCTTCTTTTTGCGCCTGCTCTTGAACTTGGTCAGTGGTGCCCTGTTTAACAATTAGTTCTTTAATTGTTTCAGTTACATTTAACACCTCAAAAATTCCAATTCTCTTTTGATACCCCTCAGGACATTCTTTTGTGGCTTTTGGCCGGTAAAATGGAATATTTTTAAAAGTATCTTTTGCTCTTACCACTTTATTTTCTTTCAGCACTTTAAGCATTCTGTCTAAATCGCAATAATTGGCTAAATTTTTCAATTCCGAGTCCTTTAGAAAGTATTTTTCATTCTCTGGAAAAAGCCGACGCACTAACCTCTGTCCTATAATCACGCTTAAAGTTGAAGAAATTAAAAACGGTTCTGCTTTCATATCAACTAATCTAGGAATAGCTCCAGCAGCATTGATTGTATGCAAGGTAGATAAAACCAGGTGACCTGTTAAAGCGGCGTTAATAGCCAAACCGGCTGTTTCCTTATCTCTAACCTCTCCAACCATAATTATATCTGGGTCCTGCCTGACTAAAGACCTAAGGCCTGAAGCAAAAGTTAATCCAATTTTAGCGTTAACCTGCGTCTGATTAATCCTGGGCATTCTATACTCAATAGGGTCCTCAACAGTCGAAATATTTACCCCTGGAGTATTCAAAATTTCCATCATAGCATAAAGAGTGGTGGTCTTTCCTGAACCAGTTGGACCAGTAATAAGAATCATACCTACTGGTTTTTTCAAATTATGGTGAACTTTTTCCAATGCTTCCCCTCTCAAGCCCAAGGCCTCTAAATTAAATGCCTTGGCTGTTTCCGGCAAAAGCCGCATTACAATTTTTTCTCCGTCAAAAGTTGGCAAAACCGAAACCCTGATAGAATATTTATACTCTCCTGTCTCAATTTTAAACCGACCATCCTGAGGAAGACGATGTTCGTCAAGTTTTAAATTGGAAAGAACTTTAATTCTGGCTACAATTCCTGAACTAACAATTTTTGGCAAAACCATAGCATCATGGAGAATGCCGTCAATGCGATAACGAACTATAACTTCTTTTTCCACTGGTTCAATGTGGATATCAGATGCTCTTTGCAAAACTGCGTGTTTGAGCAAAGTATCTACAATTCTAATCACCGGCAATTCTTCAGCCACTTTTCTTAAATCTTCTTTCTCTTCTGCTTCTTCCTCTTTAATCGGCCTTATCCCTACAGATTCTTTTCTAATAATGTCTCCGAATTCAGCTTCCAGGGTTTTTTGATACTGTCTTAAGGCATTCTTAATACTTTTGTCTGTTGTTAGCCGAGGTAAGATTTTTAAATCTGCCTTCTTTTTTATAAATTCAATGGTTCTTAAATCTTCTGGATCAAGCATAGCTACCTCCAAATTCCTGCCTTCTTTTCTAAAAGCAACGATGTTATGACTTCTGGCAATTGGCTCTGGGATTATTTTCAAAACATCAGAAGGAATTATTTCTTTCTCCAAATTAACAAAAGCAACGCCTAAAATATAGGCCTGTAACTTAGTTAAATCTTCTTGATTAATTAAACCATCGGCAACCAAAATATCCTCAACCCTTTTTTTAGTTTTCTTTGCTTTTTCTAAGGCCTGGTCAAACTGGGCTTTGGTAAGAAGTTTAGCGTCAAGTATAAAAGTTTTTAATTGTTTTACTTCAACGCGCATGTTTATTTATTCAGATAGGATTTTCTTAACCTTTTCCATTATTTCTTCTATTTTATACCGGGTCTTAACTAAATAGGTCTTTGCGCCTAATTCAATGGCTTTCTCCACGTCTTCCATTCTTTCAAGATTAGTCAAAATAATCACTGGTATTTCTTCTGTTTCCGGATCCTGTTTCAACTTCTTTAAAACTTTAAATCCATGTATTTTTGGCAAAACAAGATCAAGCAAGATTAAATCCGGCTTCTCGCTCTTGGCTAATCTTAAGCCAGTTTCCCCATCCAAGGCGCTAATGACTTTATAACCCCCTTGAGTTAAAATATCTCCAAATGCTTTTTGAAGAGTTGAC
>Ga0315547_1003520_pt1 | contig 10156 bp, 8 predicted proteins | sample SalMarSW160240MG_2_FD_202542 | JGI IMG/M metagenome (GOLD analysis project Ga0315547, IMG submission 202542) | Salt marsh sediment microbial communities from the Plum Island Ecosystem LTER, Massachusetts, United States - Salt Marsh Sediment SW1601-240 ... | reverse complement strand
ACAGGATTTTGCTGTTGCGGGACGTACGCTGTCACCGTGGGTCATGGTTATGACTATGCTGGCAGTGTGGATTGGAACAGGCTCCATCGTGGGCAATGCCGAGGAAGCGTATCGCACCGGTAAGGCAGCGCTGATTATTCCGTTTGGCACATTTGCAGGTATGATTCTATTGTCTCTTGTTGCAACACGGGCAAGAAATATCCAGGCTCTGAGTGTCCCTGAGATTATCGGTTCACGGTTCGGCCTGGTTAGTCGGTTTTTAGCCGTGATTGCCCTGATAATAGCATATATGGTCATTGTCAGCTATCAGTTCAATGCCGGTGGCGCGGTTATTGAAGTTATTACCGACTCTGTCGTGACAAAGGAAACCGCCACGCTAATCGCAGCGGTCTTTATTATTGCCTATACCATGCTGGCCGGCCTTAAAAGTCTTGCCAGCATGGATATTGTCACGGGTACGATCATTACCGTGTCACTACTCATTGCCTTTCCGGTGCTCCTTATCAAAGCAGGAGGCTTTGAGGGCATGCGTGCGGCGTACGAGGCCATGCCTAAGGCCTCGCATATGCAGTTCTGGGGTGTGTATAAACCGGTTCAGATCATCAACTACCTGCTGCCGACGTTCCTGCTGGTCATGGGCGATGCGAATCAGTATCAACGTATCTTTGCCAGCCGTAACGCTCGAGGCGCCAGGCAAGCTGTTTCCATCCTGATATTCGCAGCTCTGGCCATCGAGCTTTTAATCATCGCTTCGGCCTGGATAGCAGGCAGTATGACTCCGGACCCGGCAAACGGTAAGTACATACTGATATATGCGGCAAGGCATTATATGCCCTTCGCGCTGGGCGTATTATTCATGATTACTGTGGTGGGTATAATCGTGTCGACCGCAGATTCATTTCTTCTGGTACCTGCGACCTGTTTTATCAATGACGTGTATTCCACATATATCAATCCCAAGGCCAATCAGAAAAAGGTGATATTGATCAGTCGGTTTATGGTGGTCGTCTTTGGTGTGATTGCCTATCTGGTGACGCATGCCTTTGCCGAAACCACGGGCTTTTTCAAGAAAGCACTCTATGCGTACACGATCTATGGATCGGCCATTACCCCGACATTAGTGGCTGCCCTATTCTGGAAACGGGCGACAAAGCAAGGTGCAATCGCGTCAATTCTCGCCGGTACGATTGTAGCTTTGGCGTGGGCAGAGTTGGATTTCATTCGAAACAAACTGCCTGCATGGGCATCTGAGCTGGATGCTGTATTACCAGCTATAACAGTATCAGTCATTGCTCTGATCTCTGTGAGTCTGCTCACCAGGAGCAAAAAGTGAATATCAAAAATAAAAAATCGAAATTGTGGAATCGCTCCTTAGGGGCGATGACCTGCCTGCACGTAGCGTTTCGGCGAAGGCAGGCTTCCTTAATTTTACATTTTACATTTTGATTTTTGATTTTTTTCGACAGATGTTTTCAAGCGACACATATTTGCAAAGAAGGCAACGGTTGAGGCGACAAATAGGATCGGGTGTTATCCTGCTGCTCGGTAACCAGGATTGCCCCATGAACTTTGCCGAGAATCCGTATCCCTTCAGGCAGGATAGCTCGTTCTTATACTTCTTCGGTCTGGATAAGCCCGGCCTGACCGGCCTTATCGACATAGATGACGGAACCGAGACTATATTTGGTGATGACCCGACAGTTGATGAGATTGTCTGGACCGGGCCACAAGTATCGCTGCGTGATATGTGTCTGAGAATCGCCGTCTCGAAAACTAGCCCAAGTAATGAACTCTGGGCCACAATAGAAAAAGCACACCAACAAGGAAGAACCATCCACTTTCTCCCACAGTATAGGCCAGAGAATATTATCAATATCAGCCGACTACTTGATATCGAACCAGTCAGAGTCCAGGACAAAGTTTGCGAAGCTCTGATACGAGCAGTCGTCGCGCAGAGGACCATCAAGTCGCCGGAGGAGGTTGATCAAATCGAACAGGCACTTGAGATTACCCGTGAAATGCAGATTGCAGCTATGCAGCACGCCAGGCCTGGAATCTACGAGAGAGAAATTGCGGGGATTATGGAGGGTATAGCAGTATCTAAAGGTCGACTGGCCTTTCCCACGATTTTCTCAATACATGGAGAGACACTCCACAATCATGGCCACGATAATCTGATGCAAAAAGGCAATATCGCGGTGAACGACAGCGGGGCTGAATCCGGCCTGCATTACGCCAGTGACATTACGCGGACAATTCCCATCGGCGGCAAATTCACCGGCCAACAGCGGGAAATCTACCAGATTGTACTAAGAGCTCAAGAGACAGCAATTACAGCCATCAAGCCAGGGGTAGAGTTCAGACGGGTGCACGAAATCGCATGTGTAGTCCTTGCATCAGGTTTGAAAGACCTCGGTCTCATCGAAACAGACCCAGAAGAGGCGGTCCAGGCCGGGGCACATACATTATTCTTCCAGTGTGGTCTCGGGCACATGCTCGGGCTTGATGTACACGATATGGAATCTCTCGGCGAAGATTATGTGGGCTATACGGACAAAATCAAGCGAAAGATGGAATTCGGCTGGCAGTGGCTAAGGTTGGCTAAGGCTCTGGAGGCTGGCTTCGTTGTTACTGTCGAGCCGGGGATTTATTTCATCCCTCAGTTGATCGACCGTTGGAATCAGCAACGTAAGTTTTGTGATTTTATAGACTATAGAAAAGTTGAGAGATATCGAGGCTTTGGCGGCATACGAATTGAGGATGATGTCTTAGTAACTGATAATGGCTGTCGTATCCTCGGTCCTGAGATCCCTAAGGGAATTGATGAAGTCGAAACAATCACATCACAATGATAGACTCCGCACCAAAGATAAAGTGAGATAAAGCGTCTAAAGTGACTAAAGTGCCTAAAGTTATAAATTTTACTTTAGTTCACTTTAGGCATTTTAGGCACTTAGCACTATTGAGTAAACAAGTTCATTCAGCGATTAAAGAGGGTTTATGCTAAGAATAGGAATTGCAGGACTTGGATTCATGGGGCGGATGCACTACAAGTGCTACAAGGCTCTGGAAAATGCCAGGGTTGTAGCCGTCTGCGATTTGAATCCGAACATCGAAGAGGATACCAAAAGAGCGATTGGCAATATCGGCGAAGCTGAAGAAGCGATTGATTTTAACAGCTTGCAATTATATACCGATTACGAGAAGATGCTTAAGGAGGCCAAACTCGATGCGGTGTCGATTACATTGCCGACTTATTTACACGCCGATTTCTCCATAAAAGCTCTGCAAGCGGGCCTTAACGTCTTGTGCGAGAAGCCAATGGCACTGAATGTGCAAGATTGCGAGAGGATGATAGCGCAAGCCAATCGCAGCGGAAAAGTGCTGCAAATCGGGCACTGCGTGCGATTTTGGCCTGAATACGCAAAAGCAAAAGAGATAATCGATAGCGGCAAGTACGGCAAAGTTATTGCAGCGACATTCCAGCGTCTGGGTGCAGCACCGGCTTGGAGCGCAGACAACTGGTTTATGAATGAAGAACGCAGCGGAGGAGTTGCTTTAGACTTACACATTCACGATACAGACTTTGTACAGTATATATTCGGATTACCACGTGCTGTTTCCAGCCTCGGGGCAAAAGGTCCCGGAGGGGAATTGCTACATATAGCCACACAGTATCTATATGATGACGACAAAGCTGTAATCGCAGAAGGAAGCTGGGCAATGACGCCGAGCTTTGGCTTTGAGATGAGCTTTAACATTGCATTGGAAACGGCGACGATTGTTTATGATTTAACGCGGCAGCCATCGTTCAAGATTTGCCCTGCAGAGGGACAATCCATAACGGCGGAGGTGGAAAAAAGCGACGGCTGGTTTGTGGAAATAGCACACTTTGTAAAGACAATAAGCGGGCAAAAGGTCGAGCCGATAACGACATTAGAGCAGTCGCTGAACTCGGTTAAAATCGTAGAGGCTGAAAAGGAATCGATAAGAAAGAGACAAAAGGTTTCAATTAGATAAGTGAGCTAAAGTGCCTAAAGTGTGCTAAAGTTATAATTTATAATTTTAGGCAATTTAGTCACTCTAAATTTTCGCCACTTTCATGGAGTGATACGATGAAGTGTAAAGACTGGCCTGTTGGAGTCTGTAGCTGGTCACTGCAAAGGGATATTTCCGGCGTAGCGGAGGCCATGAACAGAATAGGGATCGAGCATGTGCATTTGGCAGTGAGACCAGCACTTCAGGATACTGGCAAGGATTTTCTGACGGCTGTGCAGCGGCAGAGCTGGACAATAAGCAGCACGATGATAGATTTTCCGCAGGAAGATTATTCGACACTAAAGAACATAAAAGCCACGGGAGGAATTGTGCCGGACGAATACTGGCAGCAGAACCACAATCTGTTTGTGGGAGCAGCCGATGTCACTGTAGCGATGGGAGTTAAATATCTCTCGATGCACGCCGGCTTTATCGACGACAGTGACCCTGCATACGCCAAGAAATTCTATGACCGGATTAACTGTTTAGCCGACGTGGCGGCTGAAAGGAACATCATATTATTATTGGAAACCGGTCAGGAGACAGCACAAGATCTGCGGAACTTTTTAGAGAAATTGAACCATCCGGCTGTAGGTGTTAATTTCGACCCGGCGAATATGATTCTTTATGACAAGGGCAATCCTATCGAAGCAGTAAAAGTGCTTTCGCCGTGGGTCAAGCACATTCATATAAAGGATGCAATTCGGACGAAACAGCCTGGCACATGGGGCACAGAAGTCCCGTGGGGTGACGGCGAGGTCCGCCCCGAGAGATTTCTGAACGCACTTAAGGAAATCGGCTTTGAAGGAGTCTTGGCAATTGAGCGTGAAGCTGGTGTTGACCGGCTCGCAGATATCAGGCTCGCAGCAGAGAGACTGCAAGCGTTTTAACGGATAAGCATTAATTCAGACAAGGAGAGCAAAATGGATTGGCAATTGTACCTTCGCTTGAGCCTAATGATGTTCTTGGAGTTTGCTATTTGGGGCGCGTGGGCTCCGGTACTGGCATCACATCTGGTAGGGCCGCTGAAAATGAGCGGCAAGCAGACGGGCTGGATTTATGCGACGCTTTGGTTGGGTTGTGTCATATCACCATTTATTGGAGGCCAGATAGCTGACCGATGGATTGCGACGGAGTGGTTTTTGGCGATCGTTCACCTTGCAGGTGCTGTTTTGCTACTTTTAGCTGCGCGGAAAACAAAGTTCTGGGGTCTGTTCGGATTGATGGGGCTTTACTCACTGCTTTATGCCCCGACGCTGGCGTTGGTAAACTCGCTGATGTTTTCACACCTGACCAATTCGGACGCTCAGGCAGGCAGGGTTCGCGTCTGGGGCACCATCGGATGGATAGTTGCAGGATTGCTTTTGGCACTATGGCGTCGGCTGGGTAAGCTAAAAGTCCGTGGCAGCGATGCTTTGACTCTTGCAGGGATACTGTCACTGGTGATGGGTGTGTTTTGTTTCTTCCTGCCGCACACGCCACCGCCGGATAAGCCTGGTAGTCCGCTTGCGTTCGTAGAGGCGTTCAAATTGCTCGGCGACACAAACTTTCTGATCTTCCTTATTATTTCATTTGTCGTTACTACAGAGCTGCAGTTCTACTATGTGCCGACAGCCCCTTTTCTGGAAGACATCGGCGTGCAGAGCAAGAACGTCTCCGCAGTGATGACGCTGGCGCAATTCGCCGAGATAATTGCGATGGCGGTGTTGCTGCCTCTGCTGTTGCCGAAAATTGGTTTTCGTTGGGCATTAGTTATTGGTGTGATAGCGTGGCCTCTGCGTTATATTATCTTTGCGATGATGAGGCCACTATGGCTGATTATCTCGTCTCTGACGTTTCACGGCTTAGGATATACGTTCTTCTTCTTTGTCGGGCAAATGTACGTCGATAAAGCGGCGCCAACGGATATCAGGGCTTCGGCTCAGGCGCTAATAGCCGTAGTCACACTGGGCTTGGGCAATTTCATCGGCACGCAGATTACAGGCGTGATACTGGATTTCTTTAAGAAGGAAGGCAGGTTCCAGTGGCGACCGATCTTTTTAGTGCCGTGCGTGCTGACCATCGCCTGCGCTTTGGCTTTTGTACTATTCTTCAAAGGATAAACCTGGAAGGCAGAAGACAGATAACAGAAGGCAGAAGACAGAAATTCTGTTTTCTGTTCATAAGAGAAAGGCTACTAAAATGAAACATGCGAAGCTGGTTGTTATTTCCATTACTTTCACCATCTTAATGCTATGTAGCTGTGCATCCACGCAATCCGGAACGAGCTCTGTCCAAAAGCTCCGCGAAGGAATGGCTTACCCAGCGGTGAATGTTCCGCCCGATTCGTTTTTCGAAAAGGTTCGGGAAAGAGACAGGGACGTAGCACGCGAATTCTACAAAAAGTATATTGATATCAAGGGCATGCCGGTCGTGGCCGCTGCCGAGGTTGCGGACCTGGCACTGCAGCGCACCTACGACATCGTCACTCACATGCTGGCTGGTCGGCCAGATGTGCTTAAAGCCATGGTTGATAGGGGCATGTACCTGGTCATCATCGGCAAGGACCAAGTCTACACCGACCTTCCCGAAAACAGGAACGCCCAAAATCCGGATTACCTCAACGAACGTGTGAGGGGCACCGGTGGCTTTCCAACCAGCTTCGGTGAGGAGAACCTGCTGAGCCTGCCTATCGACCGCTATGACGACGAGAGCATCGCCGTGCATGAATTTTGCCACACTATCGACAGCACGTTGAGAAGGATAGACCCGACGTGGAGGAGTCGCATGAACGCAGTCTATCGCAATGCGGTCGATAAGGGTTTGTTCAAGGACACATACGCCGGCTCTAACTCAGCCGAATACTGGGCTGAGACCGCCCAGGCTTACTTCGATAACAACCGCGTCAACAACTGGAACCACGGCCCCATCGGCGGACGCGAGCAGCTCAAGCTCTATGACCCGCAGGGCTACGAGTTAGTCAAAACTACTTTTAACCTGAGTCCAGAACAGGACTGGCGTTATACCTGGCTACAACCGCTGCCCAACGTTATTCCGCCGCCAGCCAAGTTCAATATCGATCCTTATTACACAAAATTCACCTGGGCGCGGGAATTCACCGTGGTTGGGCGACAGGCCAGTGACGATGCCTTGCTCAAGGCCAACGACACGATCCGCAAGATGTTCGCGTACCGTCACGATATCCTCAAGGCGCTCATCGCCGACGGCGTTAAGCTGGTGGTGCTGGGCCCCGGAGAGAAAATATCCGACCTGCCTGAATGTAAGAAATTGGCTGGAAAAAACCTTGATCTCACCGCGTGCTTTCTTGATTACTCGCCGGAGACTAAGCTGCTTGTGGTTGACCAGGAAAACGTGCTGGGCAAGGCCAACGACCCGCACGCTACCGGATGCCAGGTCATCCGTGTTTTTGCCAAGGTGCTCTATTACGTGACCGGCACGCGTCCGGTCGATCCAAACTGGGACAGTCGCCCCCGTTGGATTTGGCAGCAGTATGAATTGCGGGTCCAGCGCATGGACGTCCGGTTCGACGAGAAGCTCAAGGAAATCTATACCAGAGCAATGAGCAAGGGCTTATGGAAAGGCACTGCTGCTGTTAACGATCGAGTCGAATACTGGGCTGAAGGCGTACTCGCGTACTTCGACGCCACAGGCCGGGGTGCGCCGCCCAATGACGCCGACCACCCAATTACCACGCGCGAAGCACTGGCGGAATATGACCCGGACCTGTTTGCGATTGTGGTTGAGACCATGGCCTATAAAGGAAAAGTAGACTGGCGCTACCAGCCATGATTGTACTTTACCACTGCTAAACGCTCCTGCTGCACTGCATACAATCGAAATGCAATTCACCAATGTACCACAGGCTCTTATTAACCACGGATTTCACGGACTTAATAAAAAATCAGTCCTTGATATTCAACAAACCAGCGATGGTATCGACAAAGTCTTTTCCGTTCCGAAGCAATTGTTCAGCATCTTCATTTGAGATAACAAAAGTATATTCATAGTCTCCCATTTGTCTTTTCTCAAATGCCCTGTTGAGTTCTCTACCCATTTCTCTGGACAAAATGCCTGTTTTTACGAAATGCTCCCCAAAACCTGAAATTACGCCTTTATGAGATGAGAACGAGAGATTTTTAGTAAGTAATGCAGCCTGAGCGGCATAAAACATAGCATAGTAAGTTCTGGATACAGACGATTCATAATCTTTATCTCTCAGGAGCATCTCGGCACTTTTAAGATAGCGCTGCGCTCGCTTAATGAGGGTTTCTATTTCTTTCACACCGGCACTCCTTCTCTTCGCAGATTCAATAAGAGGGGACTATTGACTTCGCTAAAATCTTTCTCAGAAACAGGATAAACAGATATTAACACTCCGTATTCGAGGTTTATTTCAGTAATTATATCTATCATCCGGTCAATCTCTTTACCTGGGATGGTATCTCCCACAAGTACAATCGCCAGATCAATATCGGAATCTTTGGTATCCTGGCCTCTTGCACATGAGCCATAAAGGAGGATATTTTTCAGCTTTTTGCCGTATAATTTTTCGATGGACTGCCTAAATTCTTTAAGTATTTTCTCCACTACTACTTCCATAATTTCCCCCTAATTTAACTTTTCAGAGGGTATATTTTGCACTTAAATTTTCGTCCTACCGCATCGCACACATACGCCTCCTTAAGATTATCTAAATCAATTTGACTCTGTTTGGCAACGAAGTCTCTGCTTAGCCCTGGTTCCAATTTCTCAGTTTTAAAGTTATTGGGACCAGCCATCAAGATTGACTGAGATGAATTTTTAAGATTCAACCATGCTTTTGAGAGATACACAGGATATTTTCCTATATTCAATGCAGTAATCAATATGAATGGTTCATTCGGGTCATTTGTGAATGTATTAGGCGTAAGCCTCATATTCGTTTTCACATTTACTTTTATACGTGGTCGATCTCGACAAAAATTCCATACAATAACTACATTTGCCAAAGTGCCTGAGATAGCACCCCACCACGCTGCTATCGTACCCCAAGCCATATCTTTACTAATCCCCAACTGTAGATAGTTAATATTACCAACCTTTTATCGTCATAAAATATCGCCGGAGTTAATTCTTAATTTAATATCGCATCTACCACTTCAGCACTGCTCCGGTGTCGGCGCTGGTGGCCATTGAGGCGTACTTGGCTAAGTAACCTTTGGTTATTCGCGGCTTAGGTGGCTTCCACGCCTTTTTGCGTTCCTCAAGCTCCTTATCGGACAGCTTCACATTTATCTTGTTATTGGGGATGTCGATTTCTATGATGTCACCATCCTTCAATAATCCAATTGTTCCACCTACAGCCGCCTCAGGACTTATATGGCCGATACAGGCACCTCTTGTTCCGCCGCTGAACCTGCCATCGGTAATCAACGCAACCGACTCGCCCAGTCCCGCTCCCATAATATAACTGGTGGGACTTAACATCTCCTGCATACCAGGGCCGCCTTTCGGACCCTCATTGCGAATCACAACAACGTTACCTTCTTTTACCTTGCCGGCCAAAATACCTTCGCAGGACTCCTCCTGGCTTTCAAAAATAACCGCTGGGCCGGTGTGTGTCAGCATTTTCTCTTTAACACCGGCAGTCTTAATAACGCTGCCATTCGGAGCAAGGTTGCCTCGCAGAATTGCCAGCCCGCCGGTCTTGGAATACGCTTTATCCAATGGGTGGATAACCTCTGAGTTTTTGATTTCCACGTCAGCGATATTTTCGCCGAGCGTTTTGCCGGTAACCGTCAGACAGTTGGCATTCAGCAGGTTTGGAATCTTGCTGATTTCCTTCAAGATAGCACTTATACCACCTGCAGCATCAACATCCTCTACATGGAAGCTGCTTGATGGAGCTACCTTGCAGATATTGGGACACTTAGCTGAAATGGCATTTATGCGATCAAGGTCGTATTTAATACCGGCTTCATTGGCCAATGCCAATGTGTGCAGAACGGTATTTGTCGAGCCGCCCATCGCCATATCCAGAGTAAGGGCATTGTCCAGCGATTTTTCGTTTATTATGTCCAGTGGTTTAATGTCCTTCTCGATAAGGGCCATAATCTGCTTGCCTGCGGCCTTGTACAAC
>Ga0315547_1003518_pt1 | contig 10158 bp, 9 predicted proteins | sample SalMarSW160240MG_2_FD_202542 | JGI IMG/M metagenome (GOLD analysis project Ga0315547, IMG submission 202542) | Salt marsh sediment microbial communities from the Plum Island Ecosystem LTER, Massachusetts, United States - Salt Marsh Sediment SW1601-240 ... | reverse complement strand
CATGCATACCTCCATGTTTGCTCAACATGGAGGATATTTAAGTGATCTTGGGCGGGGATACCAGCCGACCATACCCCGGGGACACCAGGTGACCCTCACCCGGGGATACTAGCCCGGCCAGTGACAGAAGCCGTCACCGAGCGCTTCGACACGTTCATTACGACGCACACTGATCTGACACGACGGCAGATTCTCTTCCTCCAGACGCTTCGTACCTTCGTTCTCCAAAGGCGCCGCCTGGAGAAAAAGGACCTCGTCGACGAACCGTTCACCCGGCTCCATCCGAGTGGGATCCAGGGGCTGTTCACGGATGCGGAGATTGCCGAGATCTTCGCCTTCGCACGCGAACTCGTATCCGCGTCCGCCCCTCCGAAGGCTGCGGGTGGAAACGAGTAACAAGAAGCGCAAATGTGGTAATGTGCGGCTTGACATTACGCGTTTTCTTCGTCATAATAATCGCGTAATGGAGAGTCGATATTACCACGTTTATGGGACTCGCTACGCGATTCCGGAGGGCCACTGATGCACTCTCTCGCGGTTCCCTTTCTAGATCAGCTCAGCCTCTCCATGCCTCAAGCAACGACACTGAAAGCGATCGGCGAGTACCGCGGTAAGCAAGAGCTGTACATCCGCCAGACGCCGCAGGTCCTCGAATCCCTCAAGATCGCAGCGAAGATTGAGTCCATCGAGTCATCCAACCGATTGGAAGGCATCACCGCCGCGCACGATCGGATCGAAGCGCTCGTCCTGAAGCCGACGACACCTGCCAACCGATCCGAAGAAGAGATCGCCGGATACCGTGATGCCCTGGAGCAGATTCACGGGCAGGCGGCGAGTCTGCCCATGAACACGAACACGATCCTCCAGTTGCACGCTATGATCAATCGATACACGTCGGAGATCAGCGGACGATGGAAACAAGAGGACAACGTCATCTTGGAACGCTACCGCGACGGGACGCAATGGGTGCGCTTCCGCCCGAGCTCAGCATCCGATACTCCTTCGGCCATGGCGCAACTCGTAGACGCCTACGAGCTAGCCATTCATCACGACAGGCGGGAGCCGCTTCTCATCATCCCGCTTACCGTGCTCGACTTCCTCTGCATTCATCCGTTCGACGACGGCAACGGCCGCTGTTCGCGCCTGCTTACGCTGCTGCTCTTGTACCACTTCGGCTACGAAGTGGGGCGATACATCAGTCTGGAGCGTGTCTTTGAGCAATCGAAGGTCACCTACTACGAGACGCTCGAGGCGAGTTCGAGTAACTGGCATCAAGGCCACCATGACGTGAAGCCCTGGCTCAACTACTTCTGGGGCGTCCTCATTGCGGCGTACAAGGAGTTCGAGGAGCGCGTGGGCACCATCCAAACTGCTCGGGGATCGAAGACGGAACTCGTGCGCGCGGCCGTTGGGCGAAGGATCGGCTCCTTCGCCATCTCCGATCTCGAGCGGGATTGCCCAGGCGTCAGCCGGGAGATGGTCCGCGTGGTGCTGAACCAGATGCGTGACGAAGGCCTCGTAGTGCTTCATGGCAAAGGAAGAGGGGCGAAATGGGAGAAGATCAACGAGTGAGACGGGAGACCTAATGCTTTCGACAACGATTCGCTCCAAGATCGACGCCCTGTGGGACAAGTTTTGGTCCGGCGGGATAGCCAATCCGCTGACCGCGATCGAGCAGATCACCTATCTGCTCTTCATGCGTAGGCTCGATGCGACCGACCGAGAGGAGCAGAAGCGGGCGCAGTTTGCCGACCGGGAACACGTGTCGCTCTTCGAAGGCCGCTTCACCGGACTCGACAACGCCGAGATCGACAAGGACGAGCTGCGCTGGAGCCGGTTCCGACACCTGCCGGCCGAGGAGATGCTGCGTCACGTTCGTGACCGCGTCTTCCCGTTCATCAAGTCGCTCGGCGGCGACGAGCACCCGTTCGCTCGCGCGATGCAGGATGCGGTGTTCATCCTCCCTAAGGCGTCGCTCCTCGTCGAGGCCGTCGGGATCATCGACGAGCTCTACACCGAGATCGAGCGCGAGCAGCGCGAGGGCCAGACGTTCCAGGACACCCAGGGCGACCTGTACGAGTACCTTCTCTCCGAGATCTCGACCTCGGGCAAGAACGGTCAGTTCCGCACCCCGCGCCACATCATCCAGATGATCTGCTGCCTCGTCGATCCGAAGCTCGGTGATCGGATATGCGATCCCGCCTGCGGTACCGGCGGCTTCCTCCTCGGGTCGTACCAGCACATCCTGACACAGCACACGAGCCCCGAGCACCGTTTGATCGACGAGAACGGGCTCGAACGTGGCCTGGTCGGCGATCGGTTGACCAACGCCGGGTTGTGGCGCGTGCTGCGCGAGGAGACGCTGTTCGGATTTGACTTCGATACGACGATGGTCCGCATCGGCGCGATGAACCTGCTCCTCCACGGAATCGATCATCCGAATCTTAGCTACGCCGACACGCTCTCCAAGCGGTACACCGAGAAGGAATCCTACAACGTCGTGCTCGCCAATCCGCCGTTCAAGGGGAGCATCGACAAGGGCGACATCCACGAGGGGCTCGCCCTCAAGACGACGAAGACCGAGCTTCTGTTCGTCAACCGGATGATCAACCTTCTGGAGATCGGCGGCCGCGCCGGCGTGATCGTGCCCGACGGGGTGCTGTTCGGATCGAGCAACGCCCACAAGGGACTGCGCAAGATGCTGCTTGAGAACTGCGAGTTGCAGGCCGTAGTCTCGATGCCGTCCGGCGTATTCAGGCCGTACGCCGGGGTCAGCACGGCGGTCCTGGTTTTCGTCAAGGGCGGCAGGACGGAACGGGTCTGGTTCTACGACATGCAGGCCGACGGGTACTCGCTCGATGACAAGCGGGAGAAGATCGAGGCAAACGACATCCCCGATGTCGTCGCACAGTGGAAGGCGTGGGATCACGGGCGAGATGCTGTTCTGACGCAGTTCGAGGATCGCAAGGCCAAGGCATTCTACGTGCCGGTCGCGGAGATCATCGAGAACGCCTACGACCTGTCGATCAACCGATACAAGGAAATCGAGTACGAAGAGGTCGAATACGAACCGCCGAAGGTCATTCTGCAACAGCTCCGTGATCTGGAAGATGAGATCCGCAAGGACCTTGATGAGCTGGAAGGGATGTTGGGATGAGGGAAGAGCGCCTCTCCGAGATCGTTGCTACTCTCGAAAGCGGGAGCCGCCCCAAAGGCGGCGTGCAGGAAGGCGCGGAGGGAGTTCTGAGCCTAGGAGCGGAGCATCTTGACCGAGAGGGCGGATTCGACTTCAGCAAGGTCAAGCGCATCCCCAACGACTACTTCAAGCAGATGAAGAAGGGGCGCATTGCCCGAGATGACATCCTTGTTGTGAAAGATGGAGCGACTACGGGAAAGACGAGTTTCATCAGCGCCACGTTCCCAGACGAACCGGCAGCCGTCAACGAGCATGTCTTCATCGTGAGAGTGGATCCGTTGAAAGCATTCCCATCTTACGTCTTTCGCTACTTGCAGAGTCCAAACGGACAACTCCAGGTGTTGTCCGACTTCCGTGGCGCGACCGTAGGCGGCGTATCACGTGGATTCGTTGACCGCGTCAAGATCCCGCTCCCTCCCCTCCCCGAGCAACGGCGGATCGCCGCGATCCTCGACAAAGCCGACGCCATCCGCCGCAAGCGCCAGCAGACCCTCGACCTCGCTGACCAGTTCCTCCGCTCCGCCTTCCTCGACATGTTTGGCGACTCCGTCACCAACCCAAAGGGCTGGCCCGTCAAGAAGCTGGGGGATCTCGCCGAGTCCAAACTGGGGAAGATGCTGTCGAAAGCCTCTCTCCGCGGCGTCAATCCCGTGGAGTACCTGGGCAACTCCAACGTCCGCTGGCGGGAATTCGATCTTTCGGATCTCGCCACTATGGACTTCACCGCTGACGAACTAGGGAAGCTTAATCTGCAGGAAGGCGACCTGCTGGTGTGTGAGGGGGGGGAGATCGGCCGTTGCGCGATATGGCGCAATGAGAAGCCAGGGATATCGTTCCAGAAGGCGCTCCACAGAGTCCGGTGCAATAGGGGCGAGTTGGAACCCGAGTATCTCCAGGAAGTGCTAATGCTCATGTCAGAGAGCGGTGGTCTGACCAGGTCAACATCTACGGCAACGATTGCGCACCTGACCGGAGTACGCCTCAAGCAGCTTGGAATCCCTGTTCCTCCGATTGCCCTACAGATGAGGTTTGTGGGGGTATATTGTGTCCAGCGACGCTTGCATGCGAAGCTCGCGAATGCAGGAAATGTGATTCAGGATCTTCGTGGCTCACTCACACGGCGCGCCTTCCGAGGAGAGATCACAAGTGACTAGGCGACTAGACGTCTACAACCTCAAGTTCGAGTGGGCCGGCGAGATGATGGAGATCCCCCCCTACGTCTTTGTCCCCGTTGACGACTACTGCGACCGCTACAGGAAGCTCCAGCATCTCGTAGATGTCGGTGGCGGATACTGCGGCAGCACAAAGGCCGTCACAGGTCAGCATCAAGTGACAGGGTCGGTTCTTCTACCAGACAACGAGCCTCCCGCAGCACTCGCGTGGGGCCACCCGGACCCAACCGGGCTCGATGACATCCTGCTCCTATTGTCGATCTTCACGGGGCGGAAGGTCTTTGCTCTCGATCCCAACGTGGACGACGGCCCGATCATCGCAGATCCCCGCGAGTTTCAGTACGGTGGAGGTGTCGGCCTTAGTCTTGGCCAGGTCAGTAGGCCTGGGGAGTTCGGCTTGGACTACGCTCGGAATCTCTCTGCGGGTACCTCCGAAGTTCTCGCCCTGATCGGAAGCGATGCCTGGCGCTCGGCATACGGCGAGGGCAAGTTCCTCTTCCTGTTCCTTGCGGCCTGCCAGAGGCAGATCAGTGAGAGTTCCTTCCTGCTTTGCTGGGCGATATGGGAGCACCTCTTCCGCCTCCGCAATGAGCATTGGTTGTCTCGTGGCAGCCTCCGAAGGATGGATACGCGAGAGAAGATCCACTTCCTACTGACGGAGTACGGAGTTCGAGGCAAGATCTCCTCTGACGACGCGAAGAGCGTCGATCGCATGGCGCGCATACGGCACGCCCTTGTCCACGATGCGGGCTTTGAGAAGGATGAGGACGCGGGCGCAGCGGACCTTTTCGTCCGCCTCACGGAGTACATCATTGCGAAGGTTCTCGGCCTTGAGCCAAGTGAGGTCTTCTCTCCTCGCGAGCGGTTCGAGCGGTACGGGCGCGGGGAGTTGCTGCGATGACTATGATGCAGCTTCTGCGGATGCCTGGCAGCAGGTACCTGCGCTGCACAAGCATGCTCGCGCAAGCAGGCGCGGCGCTTTGCCTACCTGACGGCTGTGTTGTTCGGAGCTTCCCCGCGCGTGAAGCATCCGATCTGCAGGCTCTTCTTCGGAAGCGCAACGTCTTCGCGCGCCACTCGTGGGAGAACAACTTCTACCTGAAGCGGGTCGGGCTGCTTGCGGGGCGGACGGTGATTGAGGTACCCGCCGATGGAGATCCGAACGATGTGATGGAGCAGGCAGCAGCGCAAACAGATCTCCTGGAGATGCTTGCAGTGTTGTGCGCGACGTTCGCCACAAGCAGGCCGGAACTGCATCGACGTCTGGGGATTGTGGCTCGTCCGGCCGGCGAGATCGACTTCATTCACTCTTGGGATCTTCGCTACATCCGTTCCCACGACCGTTCGCCTCGCACGGTGGAGGGTATTCCGGTTGATGGGCGCTTCGTCGGCCGGTTTGGGCGCGTAGGATTTCCAGGGTTGTACGACTTCTGCTGCAAACCAATCGCACTTGCACCTCGCATCCGGACCTGTCTGAACTGGCTCTACGAGTCACGGAAGGAGATCAATCCTCAAGCGGCTATTGTCAAGAGCGTCGTTGCTCTGGAGACCCTTCTGATCTCAAGCGAGTCGGAGCCGCTGGCTCGAACGCTCTCGGAGCGAGTGGCGTTCATGCTTGCGTCGGATCCACAGGAGCGGGAGCAGCTCTGCAGGATCATCAAGCACATCTACTCAATCCGCAGCGGGGTCGTTCACGGGGGCAGGAAGAAGATGGCGAACTTCAGTGAGCGCAACTTGGAGAGCCTAGATCGCCTGGTTCTTCTCGCTTGTCTGACGGTAGCGGCCAACGAGAATCTATGGCCGAGCATGGAGAGCCTGTGCAAGTGGTGCGAAACCGAAAGGTGGTCGGCACCCTCACTGCAGGCTGCGTGCCCGTTCCCCCGCGCCTACCTGAAAAGGGCGCTAAGCCTCGGGGAGAAGCGCCGCTAGGCCGACTCCGGTGGGTTTCCCCGTACGCCAGCAAGGCGAGCACCTGTAGGCAAAGACGGGACATTGGCCCGCAATTGCGCTGCAAGCCCGGCGACGCCTGAGCCAGCCAGGTCAACTGCCAACACACGAACCAACGAACCGTCGATCTCGAACGCCACGTCGATGTCCCGACCGCAACATGGGTAGAAGAGCACCGCTGGAGCATCGAGCGCGGCGGCGTAGGTGAATGCCTGATACAGATCCGAGTTCCGGAATCGATCGCCATAATGCTCGATGAGCGGGTTCTTGTACTTGGCGTCGACGATGAGCCACGGATCGTCTCGCGGGCCGATGACGTTGTCGGGAATGAACGTTACGGGGATCGCAGGCTCGCCGTCGACCACCTGGATGCGGTCACTGTACGTGGGCTGGTGATGAACGTTCGCTCTCCCGAACTCCTCGCGAAGTGCCCGCTCAATCGCCTTCTCGAAGACATTGGCCATCGAGAAGAAGAAGCCCGGTGTCGCCACATCTCCCGCATCCAGTTCGATCCCAGCGGACTCGAGCGCGAGTCGACACAGCGTCAACGCGGGTTCGTAGTAATGGGTCAATCGGCTCAGTCGAAACGAATCGAACATGCGTGCGGTCGGCTGCACGAAGCTGACTTGCCCGAAGGCCGCGAGTGCCGAACGAAGGCTCCGTCGGCATGCGTGCGAGAGCGGGCAAGCCGATAGGATCTCCAGTGTCCCGCGAAGGATGCGGTTCTCGACAGTATCAAGGACGAAGTCCTCGAATCGGCACGGCACGAAGCCGGGCTTCGACTCGCCCCAGCGAAACGTGCTGAAGTCGATTCGGCCGCGCACGTACGGAATCTCCTCTTCGACCTCGCGGTAGCCACGGCGAAGGCCCATCGCCAGTAGCTTCTCGACCTCGAGCGTCAGAAGGAAAGCCAACCAGTCCGCCGGGCCGGTGTCGTCAAAGCGAGCGTCCTCAATCAACGTCTCCCCCGGCGGTTCCAGCTCGTACGCGTAGCAGGCGAGTTCGAGCACGCTCGCAACGGGGATGTGCGGCCGAACGATGACCTGCGTTTCGTCAGACAGCGAAGCAATCCCGACGTATCCAGCCTTGCCGGAGATTGAGACCTCGTCACCACTGAGCCGCTGGACATCAAGCCGGTCTTCGAGAGCACGGAGCTTGTCTGCTTCATCCGAGGCAAGCGACACATGCTTCGCCTTCTCCCACTCTCTCAGCTCGATGACCCGCTGCTCGCTCATTCCCCGAGGAACGTCTTCCGGAGCTGCTTGACGTCATCCGGATGGGCGTGCAGGTGCTCCTCCAGCACCGGCTTGAGCTGCCACTCCCAGACGGGCTCGAATCCCTCATCCGCGATGTGCCGATCCATCAGATACGTATGCCCGATCAGCCGGTGCGCATCGAGTCGATTCACGAGTTCCGCATTGAGACGCTCGAGACGCTCTGCTGCCTCATTGCCCGTGTCAGGATTCCCCTGCTCCGTCCACCAACGCCGCAGCACATCCAGATCAGGCGGGAAGGTCAGTTCCAGGAACCTACGCCGAAGCGCCGCATCGACCAGCGCGATCGAGCGATCCGCCGTGTTCATCGTCCCGATGATAAGCACATTCTCCGGCAGGCTGAACGTCTCGCCCGAGTAGGGAAGCTGGATCTCGCCATCCTTCCCACGGTACTCGATGCAGTAGAGGACCTCGCCAAGGACACGCGGCAGGTTCGCGCGATTGAGCTCATCGATGATCAGGACGAAGACGCTCTCGGGATCTCCCTCCGCCTTGTCAGCGATGCGACGGAACACGCCCGGTTGGATGTCGTATCGAATCGTTCCACCGGTATCGCCGATGCGAGGCCGAATCCCCTCCATGAAGTCCTCGTACGCATACGAAGGATGGAACTGCACCACCTCGATGTGGTCATCGTCCAGCGCAATCGCCCGAGCCAACGCCCGCGCCACGAACGTTTTTCCAGTCCCTGGAGGCCCGGAGAACAAGATCGGCTTTCCTCGTCCAGCGACGTCAATCAGCTGTCGGGCCCTCTTGAATGGCCAGAGGATGTCTTCGGAGAGACTCAAAGCAGAAATCTCCTCTTCCGACGGCATGACCTCATCAATCGCCGCGCGGATCTCGGACAACTCTCTGTCGATCTTGGATTCGGTGTTCAGCTGGTACCCGCGCATGTAGAGCAGGCTCTGCGTGTCGATCAGATCACGGACCGGCAATCCAGCATCCTCGAACGCCTTGTGCGCCTCACGGACCAGGCCACAGACTTCGTAGTACTTCTGGCCCCCATTCATTCGGGGCCACTGTGCGCCGAGTTCTTCGAGAGCCGTCTTCAGATTGCCAGCGTGGTAGAACGTGTACTGCGCCGGGTCGTACGCGCCGAGAAGCATCCCGATGAACTGATACGAGGGCTTCACCACTTGCCACTTCGGCCTGAATCCTCCCGCATCACGCAGGCGCGTTTGGATATCAGGTATGGCGTCACGGAAGGCATCGATTCGTTTCGCTAGATCATCCTCGCCATGTATCAGGGGCTGGAACGCTTGGCGAAGTTCCTGTCCCAGTTCGTATTCGAAAGCGATGGGCACCCAATCAAGCTGCGAAACACCCCATCTACCACCACAGAGATTGGCAAGGGCTTGATACTGATCGTTGGGTTTAGTGAACTGCGTTTGAACAACCTGCGCTTGCTCTGCGGAGAGGCCAACGTCTGACGGTTCGAGGTGTCCCGACATGAGATCTGCAAGATTCTCAGGGAAGAATGGTGAGCGGAAGTTCTCTTCAGACAGCAGCTTGCTTACAAGCAGGTGGACCGCCCACTTGTAGTCGCGCTCCTCCTGCCGAAACCGATCGGACGCCAGCTCACTGCGGAACCCGTCGACAAGGTCTGGAGGAATCTGTACGGGCATGTGACCTCCTCAGAATACATGTTGTGTCTCAGAGGAGATCATACGAATTACGGAACACGGAGTAAACCGCCTGTTGGGAATTCCGGTGGGAATTCCGGTGACACACACCATAATTCCTCCCAGCCTGTGCCGGCACGGCAGACAGGAAGGAGCAGCCTGAAACGAGCTCCCGGTGCCAGCTCCCGGTGCCTGGTCTTGCAATCCAACACTAGAGCTTGGCTGCTCCTGTCGTCCCGTCAGGCGAGGCGTACGCAAGTGCGATTGCCGCAGCTGAGGTCTGGAGTGCCTCGAATGACACCCGGAGACATGGGTTTCCCTTCCGACTGACTATGGGAGTATACTAGATTGATGCGAATCCAGAGAGAAGGAGGTGAGAAACGATGTCCCGATTCCTAGTTACACACAGCGTTGTATTTAGCGAGGAACAGTTAAAGGAGCTGGCCAAGAAACCCCTTCCGGAAGGGGTAACTTGGATGCGAACCTTCTGCGGTTTCGAAGACAGCAAGAGCTTCTGTGAGTGGCAAGCGCCGAGCCGCGAGGCGATTGAGCAGGTGCTTCGCCAAGTTGACGTCTCCTACGATGCGATCTACCCCGTTCGCCTGTTTGACGTTCCTACGGCGAGCCTCGAGCCGTAACAGATGCGGCGTGGCCCCTCATAGCTATGAAGCAGATCTGCAGCTTACAGGGTGGGAATTCCGGGGACGCAACCCATGATTCCTTCCTGCCTGTGCCGACATGGCAGACACGAATGAGCAGAACCTTCGGGGTCAAGGAACCTTCGGGGTCAGACCTTCATTCTTAGGATTTTGTCGTAAAGGAACCTTCGGGGTCAGACCTTCATTCTTAGGATTTTGTCGTAAAGGAATTCCTGGCCGCAACCCATAATTCCTCGCGGAGCAGCCTGACAAAACCGAGCCTCTCGCAGAGGCGCAGAGTAAGAATGA
>Ga0315547_1003517_pt1 | contig 10159 bp, 8 predicted proteins | sample SalMarSW160240MG_2_FD_202542 | JGI IMG/M metagenome (GOLD analysis project Ga0315547, IMG submission 202542) | Salt marsh sediment microbial communities from the Plum Island Ecosystem LTER, Massachusetts, United States - Salt Marsh Sediment SW1601-240 ... | reverse complement strand
CGTTATTTCCAATTTTTTATCCCCCGTTAATAGTTATTATATGGAATTGGGCTCAGATTGACTTGAGGCAAATAGAATATCATCTATTACTTTTTTCTCTCTTTTTTTACATTCCAAATGTACATTTCTGTCCAATGTCAAGGTATTTCTCCCCTCACTTTTGTTGTAAAATACCTTTTTTTGTAAAAAAATGCATTTATTTTTAATGCTGTGTAATAAAACGCATTTTCTTAAGAAAAAACACAGTTCTCTTGCAGAAAAAGCTGAGAAACAATTTGATTTTTTCCCGGTCTGCTTCGCCATCCATCCGTTTATCTATCCGTCCTGCACCCCAACCAGCTGCGACCATTGTCACTACGATAGCAACGACGAAGATAATGATTGAGAAAGATTGGAAATAAAAAGAAGGCCAAGAAGGAAGGCTAAGGGGTCATATATAATTTGGTATATTATGGTGCCATTTCATGCCTGTTTTTCTGCCGCTTTGCTAACATCATTTATTGACTTTTTTCTTTTTTATTCGGCCCAAATGTACAGTTCTGGCCAATGTCAAGGCTAGATCCCTTTTGTAGTTCCCATCTTGCCATCCCTAAGCGAATGAAAAATATTATTCTATAGACCTAAGTAACAAAAATCTCTTAACCTGAATCTCCGGGAATCACTTTTTCAGCCGAACATTCCTTTGGGTGCTTTGGGCATTGCCAAATTTCGCCCCTTCCACGGCGCACTCGACGATATTTTGTGCGACCATCCACCTGACAAACTGGCACTTCTTTAAATGGAGGTCTTTCGTCAATATCTCTCAGGTATCCTTCGCATTCTGGGTTGGTGCAGCCGACTTTCATAGCCTGAAAATCCCAACGAAAGTGTTGTCGGCGTTGGTTCACAATTTGTATTGGAAAACCACAGTAGGGACATACTCGGGGAGTGCCGTCCTCATTCGTAGCTGCCTGCCGGATATGCTTAGCATGCAGAAATTCCAAACATTGCTTTGCGTATTTAGGGGCGTCTATCCTATGAATGACTTCCGCGCGGCCACGATGGCTTGACCAGTTCATGCTGCCCGTATAAACAATTCTTTCGTCGATTATAACGTCTTTCCCGTGCAAGCCGCTTGCTGACATAACAACAGCTCCAAGGGAGCGTAAATTCATAATGACGTTTTCAACGTAACTTTTGTTTTTGGCCTCGGCTAAAGGAGGCGTAACTAAAGTTATTTCAATCTTCCTCGCCAAAGCCGCACTAAATAGGGGCTGAATTTTTGGCCACCTGTACTCGCCAAAATATGGCGCTAAAGCAAAAATAGAAATTGCAGAGGCATTAATGTCCTTGGCAAAGTGATCAAAGAATGACTCATCGTCGAGGATTTGGATAGTGTAACCTTTTTCACTTTTTGGAATATCCCAGGCATCTGGTTCACTGGAAGTAGACGCGACACGTTGTCGAAAGTCATTACCAATCAAGTCAAGAGCAGATATAAGATCAGCCGGACTTTTCAGAAAGCTCCACATGCGTCCAAGAGCGCTTGCAGGTCTTGCGTGTTTGTTCAACCATTCTGATGATCCGATAAAAAGAAACTTGTTCTTTGTACGGGTAACCGCGACATTCAGATCCCTCAGAACATCTTCAGTAACTTTTGGGTTGCAGAGACGGGCAGAGTAATATGGCTCGTCAAGAACAGAATCAAAAATGATAAGATCAGCTTGATTTCCTTGAAAGGTATGGACTGTCCCTGCCGCAACCCATTGATCAAGTTCCATGTCAGCAATTAATTTTGATAAAAGCCTCCGCTGAGCTGCAAAAGGAGTTATTATTCCAATTGGTTGTGGTTCCTCCAATGGGGGTTTTCGAATTTTCTTGGCAGCCATGGCCGCTATATCAACGGCTAACGTTGCTGAGTACATATTGAAACGGCTGAGCGAGCCGGGCTGTTTTCCGCTCCAGCAATACAAATCTGCTGTATCTACGATTAAAAGAGGGTTTTTCGGTAAGAAATCCAACCATGGAGCAACTTCTTCAACTTTTCGTTGCCGAACGGTTTCATGGTCGTCAAGGCCACCAGCTTGCCGGTAAACCAGGTGCCTTGCCACATCAGCTATAGCAGGAACCATCCGGCGCTGTGTTGTAAGTTTTGCCAACACTGGACAAGGGTCGGCAGGTCTCATATCGACTGCTATCCCTGCAAGATGAAACGTATCAGTCCGCAAAATTGCATTCGTTATTTCTGTGTCACTGCGGACAATTGGCGGTAGTTGAAGAAAATCCCCCACGAGAACTACACGTGATTTTGCTCGCCCTGCTGCAAGGAAAATCAAAGGTGGCAGCGCCATTGAAATCTCGTCTATTATGACAGCATCAAACTTCTGATCTTCAAGTTCTTTTCCAGTGTAATTCTTGGTCAGCGTGCAGAATATAGCCTGGGCTTCATCGATAACAACTTGGCCTAATCGGGAAAGCTCCTCCTGGAGTTCATCCAATTTCTCTTCAAGTGGCTTTAGCTCTGTGGCTTTTTCAGAAAGCTCTTTTTCTACTATTTCCCGTTTAGGAAGAATTGCGCATACTTCTCGTTGCTTTTTGAAAGTTTGCAGTAAATTATGTCCCAATTGTAAGAACTTTTTCTTCTCATGGATAGCCGAAGCCAAAGTTTTCTCTGCCTGACGTAGCTTCAATTCCGATTCTTCCAAAACCTGTTTCGCTCGTCTTGTTTTTAAATCTCGCCTAAACCAAGCACGTTTGGCTTTTTCCAATCCATCCATGCGCTGTCGAATTAATTCTTTGTATATACTGATTGCTTTCTCTGCACTTGCTTTGTTTAAACTTATTTTTTCAATGGACTCCTTGATTGTGGCCAGACGATTTGAGAATCCCACGAGTTTGTCCCATTCTGAAAGTGTCGCCCGGCCCCATTCCATTATTTTGAAAAGGGGCTCAATTTGTGTCTCTGTTTTCAGAATCATATCCTGGATTTCTTGTCCCTTTTCCTCCAAGACTTTATCATAGCGAACAGAAGCCGGGATTTTTTTGTTCGTTGTAATACCTATCCTTAATACTTTTCCGCTACTAACCGCTGAATGATTTGCCAGTGGTCCGGGTTTATCTCCCTCAGTTTTTATTGCCTCGTAAAGTGCCTGGTCCACTGCCGCGTGAGTGTGGCTTGTAACCAACACTCTTTCACCAGCTTCAATGAGTGCAGTTATGAGATAAGCAATTGTGAATGTTTTTCCTGTTCCTGGAGGGCCCCAAATATAGGTAACCGAGGATCCACAGGCTTGTTCTACAGCCTTCAGGGCCTCTCCTTCTATTTTATCCAGACCCAGTTCGGGTATGTCTGGAAGGCTTTGAAAACGGACTGCGGTCTCAGCCGGATGGAATGCCGAAATTGCCAATGAGGAAAGATTTGTTGAGCTTTCTGAACATTCTTCGAGAACTTCAGCAAGCCTTTGAAGGAGGGCTGTGTCGTCAATAATAAGTCTTGCCCAATGGATACTGGGGGGTAATGTCTTGCCTTCAATATGAAGGTGGATAATGTTTCCTTTTTGCCCTATTACTGATGTCGTAAATTCGCTATCTTCACTTTTTAACCTTCCGGTTGCGTCTTCAGGTATCCGGGTTCCGTCAGCAATCAAAAAAACGAAGATTCCCTGATTTGGCCCTTTTGACTCAATTAGCCTGCCGGAGTGAACCTCATAGACTTGTGTCCCACCATTCCTTTCGAGTGCCTGAAGTTCAGCACGGACACCTTCGGCAAACCAATTAGCAAGAGCGGCCATCTCTTGAGGTGGCTGCAAATCAAAGCTCTTAGCTTCCATATTCATGCTTCATGAGAATCTTAATCGGGATAGGGAGGGGCCTCACAGCCTCCCCCCTCCCACACCACCGGGCATACGGATCACGTACCACGGCGGTTCGGCTGATTACTCTGGTCGTGTGAGACCAGCCAAGCTTTCAGTTAATTCAGCTCAATACACAATTTGCTTACCAACGAAGGTAAGCGACCACACTTGAGTGCCGGTCTAATGCGCACTGTCCGAATGCCTACTTACTCTCTCTAACCGTTCGGGCCTTCAGAGGCGGCATAACATCAGAATCCTTCTGTTTAGGCCGAGAGTTTCCGTCACCTGCTCTTTCGATTACAGGGCGGGTGCCTAGTTCGTCCATGCTTCCAAATTCTGGTGTCTGCTTCTTTCCTCCTACTATGCCTTCTGCTGACTTCTGTACAGCGGTCAGGATGGATCACTCCACCCTCAGTCTTTAAAAGACACTGTACAGACCTCCCAGGGTAAGACACGTAACTTTCAATGCGTAAGCGCCGGATTTATAAAGCACACCCCTTTGCAGATGGAGGACTTCGCAGTCACGTGCCCGCTCGTCCCGAGTGTACCACACCTCAAATCCGGTTCCTGTACGTCGCCCCGCATCCTTGGATTGGGCTTCCTCCAGACCCCGCCTCACGACGACGCCCTTGCCCTTTTTACTCGCCTCCGGCGAGCTCCTAACCTTCGGCTCTGCGAATACCTGGTGTGAGGACTTTCACCTCACTAGCTACGTGCCATGCCTGGCACACACGCTGAACTCAGCCGCAGCGTCAGCTGTTGGCTGGACTGATTCGTTAGGTTGTGCTCCAAAAGAAACGAAAAAACCTAATATGAATCTTCAAATGGAAAATAGTTCAAAACCACCTTCTTCGTGAGGTGGACATCGTATATATCTTTTCCTTAAGATCTTCCAAGTCCCTTTGTACAGTTAACAGCATCTTACCGATAAAATCTACTTTGTCCTCAAGGAAATTACCCTGCCGTCCTTCGTAACCAAACAAGTCTTCGGGGTCTTTGGGAGGCTTTGCTCGTCGAATTCGTTCAATGGACCTCTCTACACTCCTGGCTCCCCCAAGATCATCGAGCTCAGAAAGCTTCTCTTCAATGCTCCCCAAAACATCTATTGAGAGGGATTCGTTCACAGCCAGTCCAGACAAGGCGTGTGTATCCTTGCTTTTGAGAACTTTTTCTAGGTCCTTAGAATTCAGTCGCGCAGTCATATATGAAAGATAACGACAAAAATCGTCGTTATCTTTCATGCCAAGCTTCAGAGTTTTTTTGTCTTTCCAGCTGGCACCATGAAGTATAGCTTGTCTTAAGTGTTCATCCGTACATTTCTGGTATATCTGTGCTTTTGTGTCATCATCTGTACCCACATACATATATACGCCATATTTCAACGGGTAACCTGGGTCATCTTGCCACCGGGAGGCGTACACCCAAAGCTTGTTGAAAAGGACTGTAGTGGTGTGTGCATCCCATCCGTCAGGAAAGTCGAAATATTCGACCCGGCTTCTCTCCAGTGCTTTTTCATTTGTTAGAAAGGCCAAGGCTAACTCTAGACGCTCGTTAAGCTCAATACCGAGCTCATTATCTTCAGGGTCAAAAATCCTTTCAATAAGGTCTCCGACCACGTTTCGATTACGAACTAAAGCCAGCCTTCCAAGATGACTGGCTTCTTCGAACCACTCCCTCCATTTAACAACAAAAGTGATTGAGTGAAAAACCTCTGGATTCTCACGGAGGCAAGCTCTTACGAACGGATCGGGGTCATTTTTCAGTCGCTCTTCCAGATTTTTCTCTGGGGATTTCGATACATTTTTGTTGTCAATGTACTCCCTCTCCGCATAGTCTAAGGACCTACCATTTCTCGCTATCCACTGGCGTACTTCTACATTCGAATCTTTTACAGCCATTAAGGCTATTTCGAACGGTAGGACCGTTCTGCTATAAAGCCTTCACAACAACCGGATGCGATCTTTGGTATCGCCGTCGTTGTATTTACGCTTAAGCTCCTCCAATGTGTATGAATCGATGATCTGATACCTGTCAAGGCCCATAACATTAGCCCCAGTTCGTGAGCAAACCTAACATTATCCTGCCTATATGCAGTTCATATTACTGCAAAACCAATTTCATATTGTAATTATCCAATAAGTAAAATGTGTTGTCCAATAATGAGCATAATATTCGGAAAAGGATTATATCTTATTCCAAAGAAAAAAGCATCATGATGCTGATCTCAATTCAGTAAACTGTGATAAAATTTTAGATGAAACTCTTTAAATTTTCATTGTTGACAAATTTGAGAATAAATTTATATACTTAAATATAAAATATACCTAATTTAAAATTAAGTGCAGCATCTTGTTGCATAGTACCTTTTGGTTATTAACTTACAATGGCAAAGAAAAAGATAAAATGGAAGTCTCAAGCTCCTATTCCTAAAAAGGAGATACAAAATGATGTTCAATTAACAAAGTCTGAAACCATGACTGAAGAGGGCAAACAGAAGCGTTTATTATTGGAAAAAATGGATGACAGAAAACGCCTAATTAAACAGCTTCAGGATGATAGGGGTTCGAAAATAATTTCATACTTCACTGCTGAGCGACGAAATTTGGGGACTCAAATGGGTAGTGACACTATCCCACTCTTTTTTGAACATCTTCAGTCAATTAAAAAAGTGAAACAAATAGATTTGTTCCTATATACGAGGGGTGGTCACACTCTTACACCAAATAGAATTGTTCACTTATTGAGGGAATTTTGTGAAAAGTTAACTGTTTTAATTCCTTTTAGGGCCCATAGTTCAGGAACTACCTTGGCCCTTGGAGCAGATGAAATAGTGATGGGGCCTATGGGAGAACTCGGACCCGTTGACCCAAGTGTAGCAAATGAATTTAATCCCTTAAGAGATGATAAGGATCCCAAGAAGGGTCCCATTCCGATAAGTGTTGAAGATGTGACTGCCTATATGACCTTAATTAAGGAGAAAGGGTCAAGTGACCCAAATGTTCTTTCGACTGCATTAAAGGCTTTGACTGATAAAGTCCATCCTTTGGCTTTAGGGAACGTTCACCGTCAATATCTTCTGATTCGCACCTTATCAAAAAGACTTCTTGAGCTACACATGAAAGGGAAGGAACAAAAAGAAAAAATTGAAGAGATAGTTGGAATTTTAAGTGAAAAGTTATATTATCACGGGTATGAGATTTCCAGGCACGAAGCAAAGGAAATAGTTGGACTCAATGTTTCATACCCATCTAGAGAAATAGAAAATTTGATGTGGGAATTGTATATGGAGTATAAAAATGTTCTCTTACCTGGGGAAGAGTATGATTTTAATCGGCTCTTAAAAAATCGAGAAAGTGGTGATTTCCTTTTAGATGGTGCTATAATAGAAAGCGAAAATTTAACACACTCGTATGTGTATTCAGTAAACGTGAAGAGAAAAAAGCCAGGAGCAGTTGAATTCGATGTAAATGTTAGAAAAATAGGTTGGGAAAAGTTGGAAGCTTAGGAGGCAGGAAAATGAAAAATATGGTTAACAAAGAGCAAAAGATTAATTTAATTGATTGCGAAGAAATACAACCATCAGACACTTTTCAAAACAATACATCTCAGATTAGGCAAAGTATTCCAGTTAACATAAAATTTTTAGATGAAAAACCTCAAGTTGTCAATATTCATCAAACAGGACCTGTTGTGAGAATAAAACAGGCCAAATAGGTTTCCATCGTTTTTCAATGCATTCTCACTGATTAGCAACTTCCCAAAATTTTGGGACTGACAACCTCAAGTTAAACTCCCTTCCTGTTTTATTAGGACACCATGTTTTATTCTTTCCTTTCCTATTAGAAGTTTCCCCCTTAACAGAGGGCCCTTTAATGGGTGCCCCATGCCCCATAAAAAGGGTTCCATAACGATTTAAGAAAAAATGGCTTAAGTATTTTAAAGATGTTATAAATATTTGGGCTTCAATTAAAGCATTTTTAAGCTCAGTTCTTGAAAGGAAGCGTATGACTTTATTATCAAGTCGGGAAGTCGTTTCAGAACCCCCTCTCATAGATTATACTGCCTGTATTTAACTTATTATTACCGCAACACAAATATTATATTGCAATTATCCAATAAGTAAGATGTGTTGCCCAATAATGAGGGTAATATTCGGAAAGGTATTATATCTGATTCCCATAAAAATGCCACCCAAAAGATATGGGAAGTTTCGTGGACACTATGCTTACATAAGATTGAGGGATTATCACGCAGCCAGAGGACCCAAACCCCGCCACATTAGCTTAAAAAGGAAAAAGGCGGTTAAAGAGAAAAACCTTCAACCGCCCTCTATTCGGATTCAACAGTTATTTAATTATTTAAGCCCGACCCTCTTCACGTCCCTCTTCACAGTCGGTTTCTCTAGAAAAATGCCTTCTCAGGCACCTTTCCTGTCTGCGTAGCGATCAAAGCGGTTTGAGAGAATAAAAACGTTGGTGCCCAAAGACCAACAAAAATCCCGAATCGTTCAGCATGTGCCAAAGCTTCCAATGACATATCTCCCCTGGTAATATACCACATGAAGATTGAACCAAGGATAGAGATAAAACCCAAAATAAAGCATAGATCCGATAATAACCTTAGCTGTTTCTGTGACAGTTTCAATAAAGCGTCTCTCATAATGTGACCCCCCTTTCTATAAAATTCTTATAGGCCTTTCCACCTTGAAGCCCCTGCGATACGCGCCTTTCACAAAAATAATCAAATCCAATGACCCTTTATGTGCAAAAACAATCGGTTTATGAAATCAATGCCGTGGTAAAACCTTGCACAATTGAGCACATCACCGCTTTGCAATTCCTTAACTATCTATATAAACAGGCTAAATCGGTAAAATACGCTTCGTGAAAATGTTCCTCCCAAATCTCTAATTTTATGAACGGCTATAGTAAAAAGTATAACATTATACTGCCTGCATGCAGCTTTATATTCTTGGAACACAGATTTCATATTGCAATTATCCAACAAATAAAATGTGTTGTCCAATAATGAGCGTAATATTCGGAAAAGATTATATCTTATTCCGTAGAAAATGCCACCCGAAAGATTTGTGAGGTTCAGAGGATACCATGCTTAAATAAAATTGAGTGATTATCAGACGGCCATACACCCTATTCTCCGCCTGTCTGCCTATGGCAGAACCACCACCCCATGAAAAAAGAAAAGGCAGTTAAGAAAAAATCTCAACCGCCTTTAGGCCTGCATGAGTTATTTAATTATTTAAGCGCGCTTTAAATAGAACATCATCGATTAACCTTTTTCTCCTTTTTTGTTCAGGCCAAATGTACATCCCTTTCCCCTGTCAGGACTGACCTCGATCACGATCATACTAGCTATCTTTGGGTCATGTGACTAAGGAAAATACTTGTAGAGGTCCTTTCGATGAAGAAATCGAACAAAAATGAAAGTGTCATCTTCCAGAATCAAGCCTATCCTGTAATCTCCGATTCTGATTCGATAATGACGTTCACTTGCCTTGAGCTTTTTGATGTTTTTTATTTCCTGAGTATGCTGAGCTCTTTCCACGAGTTCAATAGTTTCTCCCACCAAGTGTCTTATTGACATCTCTTTGACTCGCTTCAAATCTCTGATGAAACTTTTCTTGAAATCGACTTTCAAGACACACCTTCTAATGTGTGAAAGACTTCCTCTCTCGTTACTGATTCGGTAGACTCCCCTTCTTTTATAGCATTTCCGAGGGCAAAATCTTCAATGACTTCAGCGAACACATCATAGATCAAATCTCTTCTTTCTTTTAGAAGTTCAAGCATAGCCTGTTTCATTAGTTCCTTGATTCGTCCTTCATCGAGGGATATTTCTGTCATGACTGTCTCCTTGTTGGGTTATCATAACTATTTAATCATTATACCTAATTTTATCCAGTTACACCAGTTAAGATTATACTGCCTATATGCAGTTTATATTACTGCAACACAAATTTCATATTGTAATTATCCAATAGGTAAAATGTGTTGTCTCATAATGAGTGCAATATTCGGAAAAGATTATATCTTATTCCAAAGAAAAAAGCATCATGATGACTTAAAAGGAGAGGAGGGGGTATTCAAGAAATTTTTATCTTTACCTTTCCCCCCTCGTTGAGCATTTGTATCTAAAAATTGTCAGAAAAAAATACGTCAGGAAAAGTATTTTGGGAAACCAATATTTAATATTTAAGATGCGACACTTTCTCTTCAAGGAGCAGTGCGGGAAGATCCACGCTCTAAGGAAATTTGTCTGGCAAGATAGATTTTTGCCAGACTCTGGTAAGGCACATCTTTCTTGTT
>Ga0315547_1003516_pt1 | contig 10159 bp, 16 predicted proteins | sample SalMarSW160240MG_2_FD_202542 | JGI IMG/M metagenome (GOLD analysis project Ga0315547, IMG submission 202542) | Salt marsh sediment microbial communities from the Plum Island Ecosystem LTER, Massachusetts, United States - Salt Marsh Sediment SW1601-240 ... | reverse complement strand
GAGGAAGAGGATCAGCTAATCGAGAATGGCTTTCAGTTTGTCAGGTATGACCAAAAACACAATGAAGCGGTTTACAGGAAGAGGAAATGAAAAGCATGATGACAACGAAAAAAGCCTATTATCAGAGAGGATAACCCGCCTGAACTGCAGTGGTGTCAACCTTGGCGCTCATTCGACTAGCATACAGCAAACTGTCGAGTTTGCTTGATGAAAAACCGTATTTGTCTCCCAGCTGATCGATTTCTGCTGGCGTTTTACGGGAGGTTTTGCCCTTCCCGCCGCAAATAGTTAATCCAAGCTCCATCTGGTTTACTGCAGTTTTCAGAACACCCGTTAAAACGGTGGTCACGCCGGACGAGTGCCAGTCATATCCCAAGACGCAACCCAAAGCTTGAAACCAGAATGGATCCGAGACTCTCCTCAGGAACATGTCTAAGCCATACTCGTCTACGATTATTGTAACCATTTCTTTAGCGAGTTTCTGCATTCGGAAAACAAGCCATCTCGGCGCTTTACCGTAATGAAGCGGAAGCCTCGCAACCCCTGTTCTCTTCAAGGCATCACCATTCTCTAAATAAAATATGGAAAAAGAAGCTTAAAACAATCCCTCAGTTTGCATAGGGAATCTAAAGCAGATGCCCTTCCCTGTCGATTTCTTCGAACCAAATTCGGGTAGACGATATAGGATAATGATCTTCAGAGAGAACCATATTCACGGTTATAATCGGTAAGGGTGACATTCCCAAACTCTTCCGTTTTTCGTTAATTTCGCGAGCTCGCGGCTCCGTTTCCTCACTCACAACTATAGCGTCAATTCGTCTCTCTGACAAGGTGATTCCATAAGCATCGTCTAAGGGCATGATTTCCGCCCTTTCCAAAACCCCGTTCTTTTTCAACAACTTTTCTAAATCCTCAAGGCGCTTAGCATAGGGCACGATTCTGTGAGGCTTACTCATTTTCTCAACAAAATCGTCTGAACACAAACCTATGAGAACACGGTTTCCAACCTTGAAGGCCTTCATAAGTAGGACTCGGTGACCCCAGTGAAACAGGTCAAAGGTCCCGCCCACAGCCACGGTCTCAAACCTTTTCTCCACGATGTTTCATCACCCAATCCGTGTGCCTTGAAAACCAATATTCAGTATAATAATATTTTCACCAAACAAAAACTTCTTGAAATCTCAAAAAACACCTTCTACTTTGTTCTCGTCATTTTTTCAGTGTGTGACCTATAACATCTTTTCCAGTGTAAAATAGGATACCTAGACAAGCGAGTGCGATTCCGCTTATGTAGAACATCAATTGAATAAGGATGAAAATTGGCTCACTGAATGTACTAGATAAATAGACGCCAACATCAGTGTATGTTGTCACCAATCCAATCAGCAGCATAATCAAACCAGGGACTAACAGAGACAAACTAAACGCCGTCTTTGGAAGTTCCTGTTTCAAGCTATGAATCCTAACATCTTTTGGCACAATTGAGGGAATGGCTGTTGCCGCTGCCCGAATCAACGGAGGCGTAACAAGAAGGACGAAGGGAAGCATAGTAACAAACCACCAGATTGTGAGACCAATCGAAAGAAAAGTCAAATCCGCTACCTGCATGTCAAGTGCACCTAAATAAAGGGTTTTAAAGACAAAAATATACAAGAAAGCAACTATTAGATTAGCAACTGTAAGGGTAACATTTGAAGCTAAGATGAACCGCCCCCAATTGAATTTTTTTCGTAAAATGTAACCGAATAAATAGAACGCTATGAAATTTCCTGGCACCGCTGCGAGATAACTTCCGGGGTAAAGATACCCATGTTTTACAGAATCGGCGATCAAAGTACCCATGGCTGCGCCAATTCCAGCAGGCATCGGACCAAATATAACAGCAAAAAACGCGGGTATAATCACTGCGGGTCTAAATTGACCAAAACCCCAAGGAGAAGGAATGTACGCTGTAGCAAAAGAGCCAACAGCATACAGAGCTGCACACATAATCGTTGCCACTGTTAAAAGTGACTTGCGTTGTCCATTTTCAATTGTCGTCATACCAAGCATTTTTCTTTTTTCCTCAGGGTTTACGAAACTTTTTCGTCAAATAAGGATTTCGTATGGTTTATTTGAACACGTACAACCTCTTTATATTCTTTGAACATACATTTTTATTCAGACAGAAAAATTTAATTGCTCAAGTGCCAAACTTTACTAATCTTATGTGGTGATTCTACGTGAAGTATAAGATTGAGATCGAACGCGGGGGATGCACCGCCTGCGGCACGTGCTACAGCATAGACCCATCTCACTTTGAACCGGACGAAGAAGAAAAATCAACCGTGATTGGGGGAGAAACTGATGCCAATGCATCGTCGGGAGTCTTCGATGATGATGAGATTGAAAACGCCAGAGAGGCGGAAGATTCTTGTCCCGTATCCGTAATTACTGTAACCGAATTGTAAGCATCTAAGTCTGAGCTAAAGTTCAATTTCTTTTCCTTTTACTCGCCAGAACAAAATGCTAAGTCGCGAATGGCGAAAATAGCGTAAAGTTTAAGGGTTTGCAGACGGTTTTCCCTTTAAATACTTGTCTAGCTTGAGGAATGAATAGTTGAGTTCTGAAGAAACGTTGGTAGAGAAGAAAACCAAGGTTCTCATAAAACTTCGTGGTTACAAGCTACTGAAAAAGGAAGAGATAAAGAACGCCATCAGCTTCAACGTTAAAATGAAAGATGGCAATAAGGCGATTATCTGGGCTGTTACCACCGACGGAACAGTGGGAGTCGCATACGTTACGCAACTCAAAAAAGCCATGGACGACGCCAAAGTTGAAAAAGGAATCGTCACTACCATCGGAAAGTACACTCACACCGCTAAGACCCGCTCTAAACAAAACGGAATAGAACTGATTCCCAAAATCTTTCCATCCTTTAAAATTTTCGACCACGATTTTGTGTCGAAACATGAACTTCTCACACCTGAGGAAAAGGAAGAAATTCTGGAAAAATATAAAATGCAACCTTACCAGTTGCCCCGGATCAACGCTTACGACCCAGCCATCATAGCTGTGGGCGGCAATCCGGGAGACATAGTTAGGGTCATTAGAAAAAGTCAGACTGCGGGAAAGTACGTTGCCTACAGATATATTGTATAGAACAAAATTTTTCGGCTTGATCGGGTAGAAAAGAACTTCGTTTCTGTAATTCATAAATCAGAATACCGGTTATTCGCCCTGACGTTAGTGGCAATAATAGGTAAAGGGGTATGTTCTACGTTTAACATTCTAGCTCAGAAATGTTTTTAGGTGTAGCTTTATTCACAAACTACAACTTTCCAAAAGTGAAGACGAATGGACATAACAATACTATTAATTGCTTTAGGATTGGCAATGGACTCGTTTTCAGTAGCCATAGCAAATGGATTGGCAACTAAAACATTCAAAATCACTAAAGCCCTCAAAATATCTGCCTTCTTCGGATTCTTTCAGGCATTCATGCCCATCATTGGATGGTACGCTGGCGTACATATTCTAGATTTAATTTCAGATTATGATCATTGGGTAGCTTTTTTTCTTCTAACTTTTATTGGTTCCAGAATGATTTACGAGTCCATCAGAAAGGAATCCAGTAGACTCGTCAGCTCTCTCAGCATCAAAGTACTGCTAATATTATTTATTTATTAGTATAGTTGTTGTCATTTTCTATCGGATTAGGGCTTTCTCTTTTTGTTATCCAATAAAAAACATTCTACAATTATCAAAATATTATTATTTATTTTCCTACGAAGAGTCTCTAATCATAGATGGCTTTAGAAGTAATTCCGAAATCGGAAAAACTACTAAAGACTCTTCGCAGAACCAATGTAAGCCGACTTACATTACCCAAAGGTAATTATTCGGCGACGAATACTAAAACCACAAATTAGGTCTCTTTGCTGAAAAGCGACCCAGAACTCCAAGAAGATGTCTGCCGGCAGACATTAACTCCCGAGCATGTTAAAGCAATTATGCGTGGTTCCAGAGCCAACATAACTGTAATTTTATCGCGTCTAATTTTTACGTCCTTTATCATTCCCAAATCAACTAAACTACCATTTATTGCAGGATGCTTCACCTTTGCCAGCAATTGACGCACATTTTCCTCTGAAATCTTCCTACCCCCATCCTTTTCCTTCTATGTTTTTGATCGATAATTACTTATAAGTTTTCTTAATGGAATAAATCTTCTCTCAGGGTATATTGAACTTCAGGCCAATTTTCTCTAGTACAAGAGGGCGTGTACAGACTTCATTGTATACACACAGGGCATTCTATATACAGATTCAAATGTGGATCTAATATTTCTCAAGTTCGAGGAGTCGAATAAGATTCTTAAGATAAACATGCTTATTTTGAACCGAAAAGCCGTGTTCGTTCAATGTATTTTTCCAACTCCTTTTTATATAATCACTTGCCAAATCACATTCTAAAAGAAATAAAACCTTGATGTAAAAAGGTTCTTTGGTTAGATCGAATTCATTGTAATCCAATATGAAGAATTTTCCCCGTTTCTTTAGGGCTTTATTAGCGTTTTCTATGATTTTAATTCGATCCTCTTGCTTAAATCCGTGTAGAGCGAATGAGATAAATACCTTATCAAATTCATTCTCAAAAGGAAGATCCTTCTCTATCCTTAACTCAATTAATTTTAGGTTATCATGATGATAAGATTTCTCCTGAAATTGCTTTTTCATCTCCTCACCTACCTCTAATCCAATGACCTTGCCTTCTTTTAGATAATCGTACATCAGAAGATCGTTCCTCCCTGTGCCAGCCCCCATATCCAAGATTCTGTCGTTTGGTTGAATATTCATCTTGGATATCACGTCTTTCATGAAATTTTTATAAAATCCAACAGTGACCAGATCTAGTAAGGTATCATAGTGTTTAGCCAAAAATCCCCTAACCTCAACGTAAGACTCAGTACCATGCAGCAAACCTGCTTTTTTCAATACTTTCTTGAAATTTTCTATAGTGTAGGGAAGCAAAATTATTACCACTAATTCTTGATAAATTTCATTCAACCTAACAAAATTCTTTTTCTCCTTATTTTCTTTTCTTATCCAAAAATTGACAGATTTGTTTTAGTCTTTCTGCGGTTAGCTCAGATAACATGCCAATTTGCTCTAAAGGTAAATAATGACTAATTGACTCATCAAAAAAGATTTGCGCTGATGCTGGAAACTCTGAGTCTTGCTCCGTCAAAACAATTGTCAGTGGTACTAGAGGAAGCTAAAAATCCTTATCAAATATTTTTGAAACTTTTGGGAATAGTTTCATGCTCGAGGCGCATGTTATTTTTGTTATTAACCGCTCCATGATCAGTCAGGCGTTAGATAATCAACATTTGCGGCAGCCCGCTAAAGAAATGTCGTTGGTGAAGAAGTCTAAGAAGTGGCAGCTATGGATTAGCGATGATGGATAATCTATGGAAAAATGTGCTATCGCACAAAATTTATATATTGCACTGAAACATTCTAACTCTCCCGAAAAAGGAGATTTATGGTTGAAGGACGAAGAACTAGAAAGGATAAGACAGAAGAAGCTGAGGCAACTGATGGAAAAAGTCACTGAACCCCAAAAGAAATCAGTTCCGAATAAACCAGTCGACTTAACCGATGCCAGCTTCACAGGGGCTGTTCAGAATCATCCCCTAGTGGTGGTTGACTGTTGGGCGCCGTGGTGTGGTCCATGCCGTTATGTCTCCCCTATCGTAGAGGAGATTGCGCGAGACTACGCTGGCAGAATCTTCTTTGGAAAACTGAACATTGACGAGAATCGTGAGGTCGCCGCGCAGTACGGAATCATGAGTATACCAACGCTATTGGTGTTCAAGGATAGGAAACTTGTGGACAGGATCGTCGGTGCCATGCCTAGACAAATGTTGGAACCGAAGATAACACGCTACCTTTAGCGCGTTTTCTTATGAGGCTCTTGTAGATAAATGAACTTTTTCAAGATAGCCCTTTTGGTAATGCGGTTAACAAAGATGATTGTTTAGATAAAGATCGATTATGATCGGTGCACTTGCTGTAAGGAATGCGTTAAAGCCTGTAGTTACGGCGTCTTAGAATGGTTTGAGGACATGCCCATCGTTGTGAATCCTAGCAGTTGTGTGGTGTGTTTGGAATGTAAAAAGAGTTGTCCTGTTAACGCGATAAGTGTGAAAGAAAATAGTAGGTAATGCCAAGGTGATGCAGGAAAAATGAAAAGTGATTTAGAGAGGTGGCTAGAAGAAGTTGGTGAAAGATTTTTGAGAGAAGTAGGGATTAGAAAGGGTCAGATCGTCTTGGATTTTGGATGCGGTTCAGGCGAGTATACGATCCCTGCTGCGAGAATCGTCGGAGAAGAAGGGAGAGTTTATGCTTTAGACAAAGACAAGGGAGATCTGGACAAGTTGATGGAAAGGGCTGAGTCAGAAGGGTTAGAAAACATAGAGAGGATGGAAACATCCGGAGAATTAAAAATTGACCTGGAAGACGAGTCTGTTGATGCGGTTCTGCTTTACGACATTTTCTGGTATTTTCCATTAACCGATCCAAGGTTACCAAAATTGCTTGATGAAGTTTACAGAGTCACAAGGTCAGATGCTTTGATTTCAGTTTACCCTAAACATATAGACTCAGAACAGCTCAAAAATAAAATACAGAGTGTTGGTTTTCGTTTAAAGGATAAATATTCTGGGACGCTTATCCATCAAGGCAGGCTTGAAACACATCAGGTTGTGCTGAATTTCGTGAAAAGCAAAAGAGGAGGGAGATAACAAAAGAAAAACGGGACAAGCTTGAAGGGCGTATTAAGTTTTAGTAAAAATTGATACTGAAATAACAGTTTTTGTAAGGGTAAAGGTGATAAGATGAATGACAAAGATATTGTATCTGATCTAAAAGCTTTGGGAAGCGTGTTGGAAAGCTTTATTCCATACTTTTGGATAAGCACGGAAAGGTGATAGATGGCTTGCATCGTTTTGCAGCGGACGAAGATTGGCCTAGGATAAAACCTGAACATATAGTGACGGAGAAAGACAGGCTGTTGGCGAGGCTGGTAAGCAACGTCTGCAGACGACGGGTTTCGAAACAGGAAAAGCAAGAATTTCTAGAAAAGCTGGGGGAAATCTACCTGGGCGAAGGGATCAAGCGTGGAGAGATAGCCCACAAGATAGCCGAAAAGACTGGAATGAGCTACAGGTGGGTTATTAAACATCTTCCAAAAAATTTAGGTGATTAATCCTTACGGCAATGAATCTGCGATTAGCCCAATGTTCTTTAATACAGCTTCGACATCGGCTAGGGCTTCCTTAGCCTGTTCAGCGCGAACCATAAGGCGAGGCTTTTGCACATGGATAATATGCACCACGATTGCCGATTGATCCAGCAAAGAAAACAGAGTTGAATCATTAGGTGGTCTAATTTTAGTAGCTATAGGACTGAAAATACTCCTTGAACACCTAGGAATCATTTAGCATCCTCAACTCTTCACAAAAATGCCAAAACACTCTCTGAGCCTCTGTAATACCGTAACTTCTTACTACAGCTTACGGCTCAAAAAGAAAAGTTATGTTGTGTCGCCGCGCGTGAATTGGAAGAAATTTTGATATATTCTTTTTGTTGTAATATGTCTTCTAAGGAAACACAGTATTTTAGGCATAGATATACAGAAGAAGAGTACTGAACTGGATTAGCGAGGAATTGTATTGAAAAGTAGTGCGGTGCAAACACTTTGGGAACGTAGAGACCGTTTACGTATAATGGCGGAAATAATGGAAGTAGCGAAAGGAAGCCAACTTAAGACTCGGATCATGTATAAAGTAAATTTGAGTTTTAGCCAAGTGAACGCGTATCTTTCCTTCCTAATTGAAATGGGTTTCCTTAGAGTCCGCGTAGAGAATGGAAAGAAGCTTTACGAAACAACTGCTAAAGGTAAGCTTTACATCAAAAATTACATTGAAATGTCAAACCTTCTGAAATCACAAGACCATGCTGACGCCCAAAATTTATTGAGATGAGTCCTCATGGAAATTCCAAATCAAAAAGATTATAACATCTTCACGGCGTTGCTTGAAACCATCCATAAGAAAGACCGCGGAAGACTCCAGTTTGCTAAATGCCAAAAATGTGGACGCTTGACACCCTTCAGGCTAATTTCTGTAACCAGTTTTAAGGTTAAATGTAAAAAATGTGGAAATAGTGTTCCAATAGGAACAGAAACTAAATTCTGAAAAAAAGGAAAAGTAGCCTAACTAAGACACTTCCATTTAAAGAAAATACACCGTGTAACATTAGCTTATCTCTTAAACAAGCAATCACAGAAACCAGTTAACTGCATGTAGAAAAACCCAGCGCTCCTACTCAAGTATATTAAAGTAATGATCATTCTTCAAATGCTTGTACACAAGTTTATAAGTAACTTTAAGGTAAACATTCCAGAGTTAGTGTTCTGACGAAACTAATTCTCTTAACGAATAGGAGGTGCGATCCGAATGTCTTATGGAAGGCCAAGAGAAATGCACGATGCAGTCTGTGCTGAATGTGGACAAAAATGTCAAGTTCCATTCAAACCTGATTCTAGCAGACCTGTATACTGCCGAGAATGTTATGCTAAACGAAGACCCCCGAGAAGAGATAGATATTAAGCTAATCAGCTAGCATCTATTCACTATTCATTCTTTTTTTATATCCTTTTTTTGTCACACACCCGCATGTGGAGTATGAATGTTTGGTTACCAGTATCAAAAAAGAAGAGGTTCAGCTGATTACTTTCAACCCAGCTTTCGTATATTCTTTCCAGTTCTTCCAAGGAAGGAGTTTACTTCTCAAGTCTCAAGTACCATTTGAAATAATACACTATTTAATGGTGATTTAATCCTGATATGTAACAGAAAAAGATGGAAGATTAGTTTCGAATATCTTTTGTTTCTACTTCTCTTCTCCCTCTTTCGGAGGCCACTTCTCTTTCAGAAGTTTCGCTATTCCAGAAGAATCCCTTGAACCGACTATAACACGCCAATCAGGCAAACCAACGTTCTTCAGTTCGTCTTCTGTCTCTCCGCTTAGCCTAGCGGCCATGCCGGGTATAATTAGGTACTTATGCTTAACATTCTCTGCTACTCCTGAGTTCTTAACAGCCTCTGCGATTGTTTCTGCTGTGAGGTACCTCCCAGCTACGGCGCTTTCGACGCTGATCCCTTCAGTGTCAGCTACAATTAGGTAATAGTTGCCGCCAAATTTCTTAAGGTCAGACTCAACCGTGAAGTATGTTAGGGCATAATTTGTGGTCAGCATCACCGGCGACATCTCATCAGGCTTACCAAATGCATACAATTGTGCATCAACCGAAACTGGCTTCCTAGGGTCTGTATAAATGTTGAATCTCCATATGACGTTTGGTAATTGAACCCATCCATCTATGCTACGCATTATCAGTATGTCAGCATATCTGGAGACTAGCATAGAAGCAACGTATGCTTCATTCCACGCCAGCATCTCCTTTGAACCTTTCTCGCCGAACCACGCTGTGATGGGCGCCCCTATAAGCGGGAAGCCAAATAGCTCGTCCCCACCTTTGCACGCATTTCTTCTCACCATGGTGAAGTTGTTGAGGGTGTCTGATAATCCCTCATTAGAAAATGTTCCTGGGTCGAGCACCAAGTCCTCAACCCCATACTCGATCAGGGTCTTAGATAGAGATCTCAGAAGATCGAGGTCGTTCGGGGCAAAGATAGCTAAAGGGCAGTCGTACATCAACGCCAGATCAGCCATTTCTTTCCAATTGTCCTTTGTTGCAGCGTAAATTAGTGGCTTCCTTCCTGAAGCCGCGATTAATCCAGCCTCCATAACGCTAGGGTCGAACGCGCATAAAATCAGCGGCAGGTCCGTGGCTTTGGTAACTTCCTCCACAGCTGACCTGAAGGTTGTTGGATCATTTGACGTTGACCTGACGGCTATCATATCGAGCTTAAGATCTCTTCCAATGTAATTGTACAGGAAATTCTCAACTTTTTTCGCCCGATCTATGATTGCTTCCTCTCCGGGGAATCTAGCGTGTAGTGGCATCTCGTCGGTTACATCAAAGGCTATGGGCGCTGGGTTGTGGTAGGTGAACTCGTGGCGGTACATGACAAGTTTGCCGCCTATTT
>Ga0315547_1003515_pt1 | contig 10163 bp, 17 predicted proteins | sample SalMarSW160240MG_2_FD_202542 | JGI IMG/M metagenome (GOLD analysis project Ga0315547, IMG submission 202542) | Salt marsh sediment microbial communities from the Plum Island Ecosystem LTER, Massachusetts, United States - Salt Marsh Sediment SW1601-240 ... | reverse complement strand
AAGCATGCTGATGGTTGCAGCCAAGTCACCAAGATGGGTGGGCGGTGTGATTGTGGTATGCTGGACGGTATCGATTGTGATGCCCTGATAGCTGACGCCAAAATTAACGGTAAATTTGGAGCAGCCCCCCAACCCGCCCCTATAAATACGGACGTCCATATTAACGAGTGGAGAAGCCCTAGAGGCCTCACGCTCACCGAAGAGATGGATAGAGATGATACAATATATTAATTCACTGGGGGCCGCGCATCCGACACGCGGGAAAGGAAAAAATATTATGAAAACAAAATGGAAATCAATAGGCTTGTATGAGCACCCGGCCAAACACCAAGCCGGAACATTTGGAAATGTTTGCTTGTCGAGTGCAGGTGTATATTGCCTACAGGTCGGCTCATCAATAATGAGTTGCCCCCCGGGCTGGGCCGCCAAAATCCACAAGGAGGAGGGCGACGAAAAAGAATCCGCGATCAACATCCGCATCCTCTCTGACTCCGTCCGCCGCGAACTCAAAGCAAAGGCCGCCCTGGAAGGCAAATCAATGCAGGGTCTTGTCATTGAGTTGATCACGCGATATGTCTCTAAGTAATTTTTCACCTTCACTATAAATCAATAAAAAATGGAGGGTCAGATGAAAATAACAAAATTAGGACAGCTTTCTAATGGACAGAAAACCTGGGGAGCATGTGATGATTATGGTAGTTGGGTCTTTTTTGAGGACTGTGATGGCGACTTTGATGAGGCTTCGGGACAATCAGTGCCAAAAGATCAACTGGATTATAGATATACTCATGGAGGTAGATTATACCGAGAGGCTTGTGATTTATGGTGGAAAAAAACGGATTCCTGTAGGTGATAGACAACCCCCGGACCTTCCGCCAATCCGGGGGGATTTTTTTGTCCTCATCGACTCTGCCAAATCTATTCCATGACAGAGATTTTTATATCACCGATATTTAATTGTCAAAGATCGTTTTTATGTTAACTATTATCTGCGTTCATCTGCGTAAATCTGCGGCCAATTTTTTGAAATTCAGTTGCCCCGGTTCTTTTTCCTGGCTGTCCCTTGTTATCTGCTGTCTGTTATCTTCTCTTTCCCGCTCTTCTTTCGCGCTCAACCCCTCGGCGCTGAGTCTATCAGAAGTACCTATCAGCATTTTATAAAGATAATTATTATTCGTGAATTCCTTTTTTTGCAGATTGCAAATTTTGGTCATTGCCTTAATCACCTCATGCCATGACGTTCGATATTTTTTACCCCGGTATGGGAATATCATAGTGTCAAAAAGCCGAGCAACGGATTTTAAAATCCGCAACCGTTTCGGCAATGAAACATCGCCGTACTCCTCCTGTCTGAAACACTCAGAATACTCCCATACAAGCCGCCAGTGCTGCCCTAATTTTGCAGCAATATCGTGTGTTTCAGACTGTTCCAATTCCCTGACTCCCTGTTCCATCTCAAATCGTGATCCGCATTTCGGACATTTTAGTTTCATAATTCCTCATCACAACAATCGGTTAAAAATCTTAAGGCCATTGCCGCAACCTGAATAGCCTCCCTTTTAATTTGATCAGGATCAAAATCTTTGGTTTTGATCGCGTCCCAGAGTTCATCGACCTCCTCTTTCAGAACGGCATACCCTTCATGATATGAATGGAAATTCGGGAATGACATCCTGGCAGCATTTAACTCTCTGGTAATATCATCTAAATAAATCATGGGATCCTCCTCACTTAATGCTCCGATCGCAATAGAAATATTTTTGTTTTTTACCCGCCAGAGGCGGGCGAGTCTTCAATAAACCCCTTTTGCTGCGCCCTGCGCCTCCTCGAATAAATCCATCACCTCCGGATCAACATTATACTCATCTACCGGCTCCACAATCTCAGGTACGTGCGTAACCCTTGAACCTCTGAACCGTGAACCTTGAACTTCTTTTGTGAGTATTTCAACGAACCAATATTTATCCACCTTCCGAAAATCGATCACCGCCACGCTCGCAATCACAAACTCTTTCACGGCTTCCGGGCGGATAAACCATTCGTCTCCGCCCTGCGCCTCGGTCCGGGCGGTGCCACGCCGTTGCGCCTTGAGCCAGCCCTTTTTGATCCAGACTGCGATCGCATGATCGTCGATGCCGAAAAGCCCTGCCAATGACCTGCATGTATATCCGTTCATGGTGGCGCGGGAGAAATACATGCGCTTCCTTTTGATCATAATCCCCTGGATAGATCTCCGATATCCCGCCCGCTTGAGATATCTCTGGACAACCGGCGGACTTCGATGCGCCGATCGTTTGAGTATAAAAAGCTCGGTGTCCGACCAGATCGGCTCCTTTTTCTGCATCGGCATTACCCCGAGCGCGCGTGCGCGACTGCTCACCCGCCATCGTGGCATGCCGAATTTCTCGGCCAGCTTTTTGACCGGGCCAGCATAGGCCGTTGATTTCATGGCAACTTTAGTTTGGTACAGGGTGCGGATCTGCTCATCCATCTCCGGGGTAAATATATATTTCTTTTTTCCCATTTTTTATCCTTTCGACCGCTCGGCCCTGCGGTCGGCTTAGATGACGGGTCATGGTTTATAGTTGTCAAGTAGCACCTCTGAACACTTTGTCCCCCTCTGCACATTCGTTTGACAAGTCACGCCTTCCACACCCAAACCCCTGTCACGGATAGCGGTCAAAATATATTCTAATGTCGCTGATATTGCCAAAGTCCCATCCCTATGAACAAGTTCGGCATAAATAATATTCGCCCTAAGTTGGCCATGCTCATTTCCCGACATTTTTATTTTCTGTAACCGGTATATTTCCATTATACCTCCATATGATATATGGGAAAAAATTCAATCTTCAGTTCTTCGAACCTTCTCCAGGACAGCCAGCAGCCTCTTCAACCGCCCCACGTCCCTGGACCAGGCGATGGAATCCACCCCCAGGATCTTTTTTGCCAGACCCTTGAGTCGAGCCTCTCCGTTCTCGATCTGCCCGGCGATCTCGTAGGCCCGCTCCTTCAGCTTCTGAATCTGTTTTAGCTTTGAGCTTTGCGCTTTGAGCTTTGAGCTTTTCCACCCGTGTCGGCGAAAATAGTCGATCAAAAACCCCAGCTCCAGCTCGCTCAGATCCGCACGGCTGTTCTTTTTGAACTCCCGGGCCAGGATCATGCGCACGTCCCCATCAGATATGCCCAGCTCCTTTGGCGCGATGTGCGCCATAGCCAGAAGTTTCTCTCTCCGTGTTTTTTTCTTTTGTGTTTGTGGCATATTCAAACCTTACCTTACCTTGCCTTGCCTTACCGTGCCGTGGCGAACCTGACCGGACCCGGCCCTGCCTTGCCCGACCTCGCCTTACCATGCCACACCTTAATCAAATTTTGTCACGATAAATCTGCCGAATGGCCCGCCGTTCGACGGTCTGAAATCGCCGATACCCACGCGCCGTCCCGCATAATCCATGATTTCTTTTAGTGTGCCTTTATGAATTTCATCTTCATCGTATTCAATGGTAAATTCCAGCGCCCATTCCTTGAGCATGGGCCGCTCCCTGACAATCCTGGCCCGCTGAATCACCACAGGGCGCCTGTCTATTTCCCAATCCTGCTTTTCATGAAGAATCATATCGGGATCGATAATCACCGCGCCGGATCCCATGAGATTCTTGTAGGTCATCTTGCCCTGGCCCACTATCTGATATTTTGCGCCTGCCTTTTTCAGGCACCCGATGATGTGAGTCGAGGGCTGCGCCAGTTTGCCTTTATCATTCAGATATAAATAACTCTCAACATTATCCTGGTTCTTCTTTTGGTCTCGTGCCTTGCTCTTTGCATCTTCATCCGTCATTGGAAATTTATGCATCAGCAATGGGCTTATGCCTTCGATTCGAACCGTGATGTTCTCCATAATGAAACCTCCATTTTATGTTTTTGTTTCCTTACCTTGCCTTACCATGCCCTACCTAACCTAACCAAACCTGACCCGTCCAAACCCGGCCGCGCCAGACCTTGCCCGACCTCGCCGCGCCTCACCTCGCCATACCAAACCAGACCGGACCCCACTAAAAATCATTTCATTATTTCTCCCGCTCTTTCTGCATTGAGAATTTCTCCGCCGCAATCAATGCCTCCATATTTGTCTTTTCCGGGTTCTGCCGCCTGATATCGCGGCCGAGATCGAGAATATTTTTCATTTTATGGAGCCGCCCACCCTTGCCGACCATCCTATAAACGAATTTCAATTCCTCTTTTCCAAGGCCAGGCCAGACCGTATCAGTGATCATTTTCGCATCACTTTTGGTGACTAAAACCTTGTCTCGTTTCAGGACTATCCGCCCAAAGATCTGATCAAAGAGTTTCGCTTTATCCGTGCGGCCCACCATCTGATCATAGAGCCGCTCCTGGCCTAAATAGGCTACGCCGATCCCGGAGCAATCATTGAATTTTCTCAGCGCCTCAAGCCCCTCGTAGGGGAGGAAATGCGCCTCATCGATGATCAGCAGCCGGTCAGATCCCTTAAACCGTTTAATGAGCATTTCTATCAAACTGTCGAGTGTGGATCCTGTCCCCTGCGGCTTGCCGCCAGTCTTATCTGCGATCAGTCTGAGCGTGGCGCCCAGGCTGCGCGTGGTAATATTAGCCGGGATTAATATGGTGGCCCTGTTCTGCCGCTGGTATTCGATGGCGGTCACGGATTTACCCGAGCCGGAGGGCGCGATGGCCACACCCATTTTATTTTTATGGTCGCAATATTCGAGGACCTCCCATATCAATATAGATGCGCTTGTGTGGCAAAACTCGAATTCAGGCCGGTGCATAAGCTGCTTATCCTCTTCACGCCGGAGGAGGTTCGCTATATCACGCTCGAATTCTTTGAGCGTGCCGATAAATACCCTGTTGATATACTGCGAAACATACGCCTCACTCATGTTAATCATCGTTGCAATCCGTTTTTGCGACTTTCCGCTCTGCTCCATCCACCGAATGAATCGGTCATGGAGGGCCTCGTCGTAATCTTGTTTTTGAGGTTCGAGTTTCAATTTTTGAGTTTCAGACTTAACGCCCCTTAAATCCTGTTTAACTGCCGGTTGAATAGTCATTTAATCCTCCCTTGCCCCGTGAAATTGACGCAGTCACAGCGAAGCGTATTTCACTGGGGTCATTATTCGTCTCCGTCATAATTCTCTTTCATGCTCAGCTTAAACAATGGTTTATATTCCTTTTCCTCCGTCGGCTTTCGCGCGCCCGGGTGAAACTGCTTCCTAAATTCCGTGAGCGGGTCATTACCCACCGCCGTTAACCCTGAGCCTTTACCCGCCGAAGCCTTGGCGAAGGCGGGCTGAACCTCGAGCGCATCGCTCTCGAGCGTCGTCCTCATCACCCGGAGCTCCGTCACCTTCTTTATATCCCGCGCCTCGCGCTCATGCCGGTTGATCCGCCGCACCGGCGCCTTTGGCGGCAGGTATTTTTGATAAAGCGTTTTGATCTGCGTGGCCAGGGCCTTTTGCTCCGCCCGTTTCTCTTCGACCTGCGCCGATATCTTTGGATTGATCATTCCCCATTCCTCCGCCTCGCAGATAAGTTTTCGTTCCACAAATATCCAGACATGCGAGGGGTCGAACGGGTCATAGCGAACCTCCGCCATGTAGCCCTGATAATCGGCTAATGCCCGGTCATAATAGACTTGCTTGCCTAACCATTCATGTCGAAAATTCACCGAGGAGCGTTTTATGAGGCAATCTCGTTTCGGAAGGAATATGTAATCCAGGGTATCGTCCGACAGGGTGGAGACCGGAAAGCGCTTGATCTCTTCCGTGTAAATATCGAGCGGGGATCGCCCGTTGTCTTCGTTGCGGTTTTTGAAAAGATGCTCGTTCCAGCGTGATAATTCGGCGATGACGCTGGCCGTCAGATCGGGGATGCTTAGTAGTCCATCCGTCTTAATCAATTGCTTTAATTCTTTTTCCTGAAGCTCACTTTCCCTGGAATCCTTGAGGCGTTTACAATATCCAGGGATTGCTGCATTTTTGAGCCTGCGGTCAAAGATCCCGAAAAATCCCTCGATAGGTTTTGCCTGCGGATGTCGGCCCTCTGCCAGAATGTGATGAATTTCGGTTTTGATGCCCAGGCCGGTGAGCTGCTCGATGAGCTGTGTTATATATTTGCTTTTCTCCGGCTTGCCTTGATCCGTATAACAAACAGAGGGCAGGCCCCACCGCACTGCATTTGTCAGGGCCTGTCCCACTGTATATCGATTATAGTGCTTATACGCCATCGCGCCCCACACCATCTGGGTGCGGAAATCCAGCCAGCAGAAAAGCTCCAGGGTGGCCACCTTGCCATTGGCGTCGATGGCATAATAATCCGCCTTGTGCTGGTCGCCGATCAGCCATTCCATCGGGCGGTATGCCGTGGCATCCCGGCGGATCCCCGGGATGATATCCTGGCGCAGTCCCTGGCGGCCTTTATCGCGAAAGGTTTTGAGCGCGGGCGTGATTTTTCGTTTGAGCTGCATGAAGGAGGCATAGGTGCCTATCCGAAGATTCTCGGCCTCGGCCGTATCCTTTATAACTGTGTAGAGTGTGAGCCCGTCCTGATGCCTGCGCTTATTGCCTATGATTTGCTCGATGGCCATGCGGCCCGCTCGCTCGTCCCAGGCCCGGAGCGTGATGCCTAAGTCGGCGAAACTGGCGCCATAGTTTTTGGTCGACTTGGCAATCGGCTCTCCTTTTTTCACCCGTTGGAGGTACCGGTACGCAGTCGCCGGATTATACCCGTGGAAATCCGCTATATCCTTGATTTGTGCGTTGCGGTTTTTGGCATCCACAGGGATGGAAAGACACCGGACAACCATGCGAACGATTGCTTGATATTTTGGGTCCAGGAGTTTCTCCGGCGGAATATTGATCTTAAAATGCTCCGCCAATTCCTGGGGAGTGGGCCCTTCGGCTGCGAGACATGTCGACGAGCTCATGTCGAGTCGCTCAGGGTCGAGCGGTTCTGTGCGGTTGTATTTTTTGCGAATCATAGCTTGCTGGATGTCCGGCGGAAGGGATGCGACAATAAACTTCTTTGCCTTATTCCCTCCGACCTCAAACTTCCATCGCTCCTTTTCCGCCCGTCGCAATATTGTGCTTTTTACGACGCCGGCAGCCAGGGCAATCTCCGCCGCTGTATAGCTCTGTGATTCCATCAGGAGGCCGCCTGCGCGTCCAGATCCATCCAGTCCTTGGCAACAACGTCAAACTCCGCCATTACCATTTTGAGCGCCATCTGTTTTTGGATATGGAATTTTGTAGCGATAAGATAGGCAACAGTTTTTAGGGGCGCTCCGCTCTCGATCCCTTTGCCGATTTCCTTTTTTAAGAAAATTTGTGGGTTTGTGATCTTAACCGCTCGGGTTAATTTCCTTCCCGCTCTTTTTCCCATGATTATCCCCCTTTTTTAGATGGTTTCTTTGAGCCTTGAGCCATTCGGCCCTGAGCCTGTCGAGAGCCGTTCGGCCTTGAGCTCACGGCCGAAAGGCCTCCAGGTCGAACGACTTGTGGTCGAAGGGCTATCTTGTTATCATTTATTTTTTCCAATTCCTCAATCTCCTTCAATATCAGAGCATAGGCGGCATCCATCTCCGCCATTGTTACGCCCGGTCTTTCACTGTCTATTGTTAGACTCTGAGACGTGTCGGCGAGCTCACGTCGTGCCGCTTGTTGAAGGGCTGCATACTGCTTACTGTTTTCTTTCCCCATCTCCCCTCTCCTTCTATATATAGCCTGCTTAACAAACTCATCCGGCCCGCTGCCTGCGTCAGACAATTATCGCCCAGGCAATCGCCCCGCCCACTGCCAGAGCCAGACTGATCATGGATGCGACTAAATATCCGATTTCTTTTTTTATCTTTATTTTCATTTGCTCCCCCATCGCCTAGTTTTGGTGATAAACCTTAGGGCATGGATTGCAAGCCAACAACCTAAAAAACTTAAAGCTGTCCAAATACCTGTTTCTGTGTATGCGCCATAAATCAATGCAAGCGTTACAATGCTTGATGTTATATGTGATATCCATCTCATCTTGGCCTCCTAATGCCGAGGCTAAGCTGCCGTAGGTCAGCTTGAGCCTTTGTTATGTATGTAGGCAACTTACGCCGCCTGCCCTGTGGAATGTTCGCGCAGCGAACCCCCGCCAGGGGATTCCACTGGGGCCTTCTTCCGAATCCAATAAACCTGATCCAGCTCGCGCTCGATCGCATCCTTAATCCGGCGGCTTTCAGCCTTTCCGTCAATTATCAAAAGCACTGCCACATTGCTAACCGGCGGATCCAGAGCCCTCCCTATTGCCGCCATAGACATCAGCTCGCCTTTGGATGTTTTCACCCCTTTTTGCCGCAGCTCAGTAATCCTGTTTCGGATTAGGATTTTTAGAGATTCTTTCCAACTTTCAGGTTCCATTTATACCTCCTCCAAATTTGCTAATGCTGTCCTGGCCTTTTTAGCGGCCCGCCTTCTTCCAAACTCGGCCTCGGCCCAGACTAATAACTTTTGTGTGTCTCCTTCGACTACAATGCAGCCAAGCGGATTAAGCATTGCCGCAATCGGCCCGGTATTGTGCAACACATAACAGAAAATAGTCAGCCAGGGAGGTAACGGCAGCCGCCCGGGATCCGAATCTTTTATCCAGTTGTCCAGGGTTGCCTTTGAGATTGTGGTTCGCATACCCTCCTGGACCGCAACCTTATTCATTTGGTCGATGATTTCCTCACGGGAAAGGTGGCTTTTTGAGACGGCCAGCCTCATCGATCGTTTAATTTCGTATGTTGTGTTCAGGGATTTGTTATGGAAAAGGTCTAATTGAAAGCTGGTTTTCATCATTTAAAAACCTTTCTGCTTAAATAAGGATTGAAAAATTTTCAAAATAGACATTGCCTTTTGATTTTTATCTGATAATCTATAGTTACCTATAAATTATCTTCTTAAGCATATATACGCTATTTTTTAGGTTGTCAAGAAAAAAAGCACGCAACACCAAAAAAAATTAGCAGTTATTTAAATTTAAGTTAATATGTTGATATCCTTAGATAAATTATTATTTGAGTCACGCAACACCCAACGCAACACCTGGTGTTGCGTTTTTAGGTGGGTATTATGAGAGATATTGAGTTTGGAAAAAGGCTTATATCCCTTAGAAAATCCGCCAAACAAAATGAAAGATATACCCAAACAGAGGCAGCCGAGGATATACATATAAGCTATAAATCTTTACAAAATCATGAGGCTGGCAAGCTCCCTAATAAAGCCAATCTCAAAAAATACATTGATTTTTATGGCTGTGATAAAGTATGGTTATTAACCGGTGAGGGTGAATCTCCTATCGGGGTTGATGATCAGCCATCTATCAGTGAGCCGCGTGATATTAACTATAAAACAATAGATACTTCCTTTGGTACTGCTGTAGACGCTCTAAAAGAGATCTTTGATTCTTATGATCCGGTATTGATAGATGCTATCCGGTCCAACCTTTACGTGTTTCGATTATATGCACGGAAAGATCACCAGATCAAACAACAAGATAGGGATATACAGGAGTTAAAGGAAAAATACGAAGAGTTAAAAAAGCGGTTTGATTCCCTTGAAAAAAGGGGTGTTGGAAGTGTCCAGGCGGGCTCTGGCAGCCATGCCCATTACGGGGATGCTACCAGAGAAAAGGAAAGTTAATAAAACCCATCTTTAAATAGGAGGATATGATGGCTAAAGAAATGTTATGTCCAAAATGTGGGTATAGGGGGAAGCCGAAATTATACACAAAAGGAAGTATAGGCATGGAGATTGTTTTATGGATTCTTTTAATAATACCAGGCTTTATATATTCCTGTTGGCGTCATCTATCCCGGTTTCGAGCCTGTCCTAGATGTCAGGAAAAAATGATACCGCTCAATTCACCGGTCGCTCAAAAATTTATAAGGGATTTAAAAGTATAAATCTCTCGCAATTTTCGATCAAATAAAGTCTAATTTTAGTCTATTTTGTCGCAAGTTTCGTTTTCACAAAATTCAGTTGTTTTTTAGCTAACCTATCGATATCCCTCTAAAAATCATCATCTCCCCCAAAATCCCATCTTCTCGCAATATGTACTCCCCCCCTCACATGGCCTTGATTGCAAGTAAGAGCGCAGGCGTCATT
>Ga0315547_1003510_pt1 | contig 10168 bp, 8 predicted proteins | sample SalMarSW160240MG_2_FD_202542 | JGI IMG/M metagenome (GOLD analysis project Ga0315547, IMG submission 202542) | Salt marsh sediment microbial communities from the Plum Island Ecosystem LTER, Massachusetts, United States - Salt Marsh Sediment SW1601-240 ... | reverse complement strand
ACGTTATTCACTTCCTTGAAACAAAGGCACAGGAAATCTTCAAGGCAGGATCAATGAGGGTTAAGGCTGCTGCCGAGCGTATGGGAATGCTTCTGGAATCATTTATTATTGTAATGGTTCTCATGTCTCTATGTTTCTACATCCTCTTCAGCGTCGAGTCCATATACAGCACAGGCATAGACATGGGCTCCAACGTAATACTGTACACCTACGTTTTTACGCCTCTGCTCTCTATTGTATTCTTGTATCTTGCCCACGGCATGCAACCAAAAAGTCCCCTAAGCGAATATAGACCATACAAAGTATATGCCCTCTCTTCAGCTATAGGTATCTTACTTCTCTTACTGCTAACTGGATTCTTTGACATGATTCCAACGCCACTCCAAAATTTGGTTGATCTGCCAATTGCGGTTGCTATCACTTTGATAGTCTCTGTTGTGCCTCCTGCTATTGTGCACCAAAAGATTGCGGGTAGAAAATTGAGCATGGAGCGTGGTATATCTAACTTTCTCAGGGATTTGACGGAAACAAGAAAGACTGGGCTTTCTCCAGAGGCGTGTATTTCGAATCTTTCGGATAGGGATTACGGGGCATTCTCTAAGGAACTGCAGAAGATGTCTTCTGATATTGGTTGGGGTATTCCTATGCGGAATGTGATCATGAGTTTTGTGGGGAAAACCAAGAGTTGGATGTCCCAGATTGTAATGTTTTTGCTCTTGGAAGCTGTTGATGTGGGGGGCGGGACAATATCGATGATTGAATCTCTTGCAAGATTCAACAATATGACTCAAGAAGTTGAGAAAGAGAAGAAGATGAGCGTTAGACCTTACATGATCATGCCCTACTTCGGTGCAATATTACTAGTATCAACAACTCTCATGACTCTTCTTTTCACTACCAATACAATTGCCATGGGTGGTGAGGCTGCGGCTTCTTCTGCCGACACAGGGTTCCTTAGTTTGATCTTTACTGTGTCAGTAATTACCCACTGTTACTTGATTGGATTGGTTTGTGGCAAGATCAGTGAAGAGTCTTTGGCTGCTGGCTTCAAGCATTCTGCGTTGCTTGTCCTTATTGCTATTGTTGCGTCAAAGGTTGTTCCGGCGTTACTGGCTTAGGAGGAAAAGGGAGGAAACTTTAGTGGTGTTTGGCAAGTTTCACAAGAAAAGTTCAGGTAAAAAGGCGGTTAGTCCAGTTGTCTCTACGGTCATTATGACTGGTGCTATGGTTGCTATAGTTAGTGTTGCTTTGGTTTTTGCTAACAATCTTTTATGGTCCCGAGTTGCGGAAGGCGAGTTTGACTCTTTAAAACAGTTGATGCATACTGTCGGGCTTCAGATAGATGATGTTGCTTGGACTGTGGGGCGCACAGAGACGATTCGTTACTCGAGCCAGTATGGAGAAGTTGTGCTAAAACCTTTGGTGCTGAATTATACTATATCTGTTGGACGTAATGAGGGACCGGACGAACTGTTTTCAAATTTGACCACTGGGGCTCTCATGTTTAACATTCCAACTTCTAGATATTCCATAGCAAACAGTCACCAAGAAAATGTATTTCCTAGTCAGGATGGGTCGTTTATTTTGACGGGTACTTCTGCTCCTGTGGCGCGGGTGTTTGTTGTTGAAAAACTGCCTATGACTGATGGAAATTACATACGAGTTGTTGTAGCTCCAGTGGTGAGAGTTCTTAATTCTTCTATTACAACTGGTACTCCACCTACTACAACGCACTACATCCGGATGTATCTTCCTGTTCTTATTGCAGGTGAGGCTCCACGATTATCGCAATCCATTACTTTAACTGGAGAATCATTAAATGCCCACACTGTAAACGATGTGAATAGTATCAATGTTACTCTTAGTTTTAAAGATGGCTCCGATTTTGATTCCACGTTCTTCTATTTTTCTTCTATCCCTGTAAGTATCCCTATCCCTCCTGATGATGTTGTTTTGGAGTTTTACTTAAGCGAGGTTGAGGTTGACTTTGGTCTTAACTATTAAAAATAATGAAAGAAGAGGAGAATTAGCGTAAGTGCCGAGCGTGACTATTGAGTATGTTATATTGATTCCGTTGCTGTTCAGTCAGGTGATAGTGTTTCCCTTTGTAGCGAGTACAATGACTTCAAGCTGGCAAAATTCGCAGAGAGATATTGAATTGCAGGACGCTGCGGATCATCTGGCGAGTACGATTCAGCAGCTCTATCTTACAGTGAATCGGGATGAGATTTTGGCGGGTGACATAACTCAAGCTTCAACGGTTCCGGTAACGGTTGGTTCTTACCCTTACAGTGCCACAGGTTCGCTTAGTGATCCTCCAGTTGGTTATGCTAAGGTTCTCACGGTTACTTTGATTCTGGACGAGGTGGATAATAATGCTACCGCGTCAGCTGTGCTGGGCGATAATGTGCAATGGACAGAATCGACTCTCCGAAGTAACTCTGCTGACGCTTCGATTAACGTCCAGAAATTAGATGATGTTGAGCATACTCTTGTTTTTTCTTTTGGAGGCTGATTAAATGGCAGGAGCTACAATAGATCACATGATTTCACTCACGATCCTCATAGCAGCGCTATTAGTAGCCATGATGACCTATAATGGTCTATTCGCGACTGCCATTGACTACGACCGCAACCGACAAGTCGCCAACAAAGCCATCGACATAATAAACACAATCTGCCTATCCCCAGGAAACCCTACAGACTGGGGAGAAATAAATGGTATAGTGTCATGTTTTGGGCTTCAAGACCCTAGAGTTGGAGGGTATTCTCTTAGTCCCTATTCCATAATGAGATTGAATACTGGCAGCCAACTTGTTGAGTACCCTAAAGACTCAGGTGTATTCTATAATAATATTAGTACTAATTGTGGGGATGCCATACTAACTCCAATAGGCGACTGCGTCAACTATACCACGGCTGCTGAGCTATTAGGGGTAAATGGAACCTATGGTTTCGGTGTTGATATTACACCAACTTTAAACGTCAATGTCTCACAGGTCACAACCAATCCTCACTTAACACTCAATGTAGCAGTAAGTGGATCAGGATTACCTCTAAGTGGTGCCACTCTACGTTACTATCTCTTTCATATGGAGAGTGGCTCTCCTTATCCTTACATTACTACGCATCCACCGAATCCACCGGGTGTTGCTGAGATTGGTTCGTCTGGTTCAGTGGATATCGAATTTTCTGACGTAACATCTGGTGACCCTGTATACGCCTTTGTTGTTTATGCTAGCCTCGGCGGAGTTAATGGAGTTGGCTATCATGCTAACAATACTATTGCTGATGACACATTTGTTGTTCCTCTCATCGACGGCTATGAAGATGGATATCTTAACCTTATCTTTGCCCATAGCTGGGAATTTTTACATCCTGGTGATGAGGCTACAGCCAATTATAATGCTTCTTTCTATACTTTGGCTTCTGACTTTCAGTTGCAGCGGTGTGTTATACCAAATTCTGTAGGTCTAGTAAATTCTACAGCAGAATCTCCCATTACAACGCAAATTCCTGCTTCTGAAACAGGGATTCTGATTGTTTCGTATAACGCAAGTGACGACTTGGGAAGTATTATTGTGCCTTGGGGGGTTGGCGCTCTTGGGGTGTCTGCTTCTTTTGGTGGCGATCCGACGGGTTACGATTTTGTTGCCACCGAACTTAGACAGGTGACTATCGATGGTATATCGTATCATGTGAAGGTGTCTGCATGGAAATTGGGGAGCTAAAAAGGAGGGTGGTGATGGGCGTTGATGAGAACTGTTGAAGTCTTCTTTGTGATCATAATTCTACTCGGTGCCTTTGCTATCACTACCCAGTTTGCTGTTTTGCCTTCTCCCAGTCAAGCCTTCGGAACCAACCTGCGGGAGCTATCTCAATCCACCCTTGAAACCTTGGATGCACAAGGCACGTTAAGTCAAACGGTCTTCAAGGATTACAATGATGATGCGTGGGGAGACCTCCAGAAAGCTCTTTCAGCCTCTCTTCCGCCCAACATAGTCTATAACCTCAATGTCTATAATCTTTCAACGAATCTAGACGGTGTAGCAACCTATCACTTAGAGCATTCGATCTTCGACGCAAATCTTGGAGCAGACTCTGACGCCTCTTCACTTCTGGTAACTTCCCCAGACGTCACCTTCACCCAAGACCCCCAAAAAGTGGGAGAAAGCACAGACAACCCCATCACCCTATACATCCTGAACTGCAGCGACGCAAACGGATGGTGGATCACCGGCTACACAGGACAAAGCCTCGCCGCAGACGTCTACAACCTTCTTTCTCCATATTTCACAAATACAATGCTGGTAAATAGCACGTATGAATTGGGGCTCCTCTTAAACGGTACCTTACTTCCAGATGGCGTTGAGAGCGTGAACAACGCTGTTGTTGTAAACACGTTTGGGGAGGCTGTTCCCATTCCAGATGATTACTGTGAAGACGGTTTAAATGAAACCGAAGGATTTGATCCAACCCACGATATTGAAAATGGTGGAACATACGCGAAATATTTTCATACTCTTGGTAGTTTAACACGAGAACATAATTGGACTTGGGTCAGCATTGTAGGCTATCCATTCTATTATGTGACTAATACAAACAATCCTCATATTTCTTCTTCTCAAAACGGTTACGGAATTTATGGAATGGATGATGTTAGACAAGTAGGTATTAACGCTTTCCTTCAAGGTTTAGATGATGCACATTACAGTTACGATGAAACTGGAACTGCGACAGAGGTCGGTGTTGTCAATTTAACTCCTTATGTGCGTGATGATCGCTGTAACTACTATGGCATTTATCCTGCTCCATATCAAACCTCGTCCCGTGCAATTACCGAAGACATTCTAGACGATTATGATCTAATTGCAAATCAAGAACTTTTTGTCCGTCCAAACGATAATCCAGTGACTTTGTATATAGATGAGTCAGATTACATTCCTGTTACAACATATCGACACACAGAAAGAGGTGCCCTAACAGCAATAGGGCTTACACGGATTCCTGACATACGTGTTACTGCTCTAGCGCTTCTGGTTTACTATAATCCAACAATCTACAAGACTGTGTTCGGAGCTAGTGGCACGTCAGTGCTCGTTACGCTACAGCTCGGTCAACAAGGAGGAACCTAGAATCGTGAAGAAAAGTAGAGCAAATAAGGGTCAGTTCTCCGTAATCGCGGCTTTACTTGTTTCCGTGATTTTAGTGAGTGCAGTCATATCCACTTATACTTTGGTTCGGCACGCTCCAATACAGGACTCACCCAAGGTTTTGACGGCTATCGGAGAAATGAACGCCGATATTAAACAAATTTTAGACTTCACTGTTGGATATTACGGCTCAATACTGAAGGTAACAGGAAACTCGGATTATGCGAAGAATCTTACAACTACTTATCTTTCTGGCGGATTAGTCAACATTGCCCGTTCACATCCAGAATGGAACCCATCCTTCAACCTCACTTCTAACAATTTTTCCACAAGTTGGTTTATGCCAGAAAGCTTCAGCATGGGAAACCTTTCGGTAACTTATTCTTTGGAAAGTCTCGGAATCGAAGGAGTAAAATATGAAACATCGTCAGCTTTGGAAGTCACAATGTTACCGTCAGACTCTGGTGTAGCCCGAATCTTGGTTACTCGCGATAATGCCGAACCTGAACTAGGGTTAAGCAAAGACGACTTCTGGTTCTACAATTACACTGATGCCTCAACTTGGGAGCTAATAACTCCACCAAAAATCGTAATCTCTTCCGATGGAGTTTACAACATAACGCTCCCCGAAGGAATCAACCCAGACGCATACTCTGTCCAAGTTGAAGACAATCGAGGTTTAATGGTGTCAGCTTTCTATTCCCCAAACTCTGTTGCTTCAGAATCAAAAATTCCCCACTATATCTACGCTTTTGATTGGGAATCTACTGGAATGTTAGATATATACGAAGATTTATCCACGGACACCTTTGCCATAGAACTTCTCCAAAATGGAACATTAAAGTGGCTTGGACAATCCCTAGATGTGATCCCAGACGAGAGCCCCATTCCACCTGTTTGCATCAAAGCCTTTCGAGTTAATGCAACTATTAACGGCGTCAATCAAGAGGTTCCTTTTCAGGTGGAGGATTGGGCATCCGACTACATGATTCCCTTAGGCATTGCTGGCAACGAGAGCATCTTCAGCAACACTAACATGATAGTGTTTTTGGTCAATGACCAAGTCAGTGCAGTTACTGTTTGGTGGGACGGAAACGACACCGCAATACAGACACCTTATGCTTGGGACAACAAATACTTCAATGATGACGTTAAAACGGATCCCGATAATGCACTGCTATCTAATGGGTATGTGGACATGTACGTCAAAATAGTTGGTGATTCCCCCCGATTTGTAGTAACGTCAGATGTAGGGGGTTCGGAAAGCACAGCAGAATTTTTGCGAATCAATGATGAATCTCCCGTTTTCTGGGCTGATACAGCTTACGTGATTTATGATGGCGTCGTGAGAGATATAGTTCAGCAAGAACCTGAATGGGGTAGTGGAATTTCTAAAAATCTATATGTTGATGGTTACGACTGGACAGACGATTCTTGGAGTGAATCAGGCAGTTCCCCTTATCTTGATGATGACGACAGTTCTTACATTTACGATGATGATAATGACGACATGGAAGGCTGGTTTTCATTTCAGGATATAGCGGATTATTTTAGTCCTGCAGGTGTTAAAGTTCAATTTGAGTGCCGCTGTGATGGTGATGAGTATTTCGATTTTCAAATAGATACTGGCACTCACACGTTTGGTCCATATGCTGTTGACCCTCCAGATTCCCCCTATTATTATGGTTGGGTGGATTTTGACCTTTCAGACATACTTGATACTGTAGAGGAAGTTAACAATGCGAAACTTCAAGTGAGATATCGACATAACAGTGGTGGTTCTTCTCGTGTTTACATTCGCAAAGTTAGGCTTGATGTGGTAACCTGTCCCAACGTATATTCGCAGATTGTTTTAACTCTCCCTGCTAACAGTACATACTACACTTACTCTTTGAGAACAATTTTTGTGGATTCAACTCAACCTAGAACTATAGACGATCTTAGTGTCATTCAGCTTTCAAACCTCGTTGGGTCACCCATGACCGAGAATGGAACCATTGCGATATATCCTAATGCGTCCAATTCTACTGGCTCTTTCTATGATTGCTCGCCGACTGGTTGGGATCACCACTGGAGCCAATTTGTTTCAGGAAACGCGGGAGCAGGAGTCATGTTCACAAACAGCAGCAATGAACAGCTCTACGCGTTTGACAATGTAGGCGCTGAAACTGGAGCCGTTGTTGTGGATGATACATCCAACTATATTGAAGTCAACCCAGTGGAACTGGATTATGTATCATTCAACACTGCAAGAGATTTGACGTGGTATGGCGCAGTGGTAACCTTCGACGGTGAGCCCATCTACCACGGCGGCGACGACATCGGTCTATGGGTCATGGTAGAACACCCTCCACGTGTTGCTCTAGACGATTATGAAACCACAGAAGGCACCGACATTGACTATGTAAACACTAACCTGTCAAACGAAGACTCAAGCGCTGACAAAGGCACCCACTCAGCATTCGCGGCACAAAAATACGGTCCAGACACAATCATGGACAAATTAACTGAAGTTAATACTAGCGGTTCAGAACAGTGGATATCACCTACTGGATACGAGGACCCTCAAGGAGCTTGGCAATACGAAACAAATTCTTATGATGATAATACTAACACGTATGCTTCTATAGCCGTTCCTGCTAACAGTTGGAGTGGCTATATTGAGCTTACACACAGTGCTATAAACTGTGACAACATTCGTTATTGGGTATATCGCCAAGACTATTATGTTGATATGCTTGAAGTGGATATTTACGACGGTGCATGGGTAAACGTTTATAGTGGATCGGGAACGTGGCAACAATGGGCAAACGTATCGTTTTCAGAAACATCTGTGACGGGAATGAGATTCAGATTCCATAATAATCATAGTTGGCAATCGCGTTCCGTACGTTTGTATGAGGCTGATTTTCTGCAAGTTCCACCAGACAATTACGAGTTGGATTTGGAGATTCAGTGGACGCACGCGGACTTTGATGAAGCAAACGAGGAACTGTGCATATACCTAGCCTCCTCTAGTGGAGAGGGTCTTGGGGTAGAAGTTTGGACAGGTTCAGGATGGGATACCCTAATTCCCACTCTTAATGTTGGTGATTGGACCAACGTAACAGTTTCCTCATATCTAACCTCAGAAGAGTTCACTATCCGTTTCGTGGGAACAACAGAAACAGGCGACACTACGCAAGACTACTGGACAATAGATGCGACACTGCTACACTGCTGGACTTAGGGACGGTGTTAAGTTGAGGGTAAAATCCTCTGAGGCTTCAGGAATCGCCATTCTTCTTGTAGGCGTCGCTCTTCTACTAATCACCTTCATTGTTGCCTGCATTCATCTGCATGGAGACATCAAAGTCCTGCCTGTTCCCAGCCTCATGGCATCCTTCGGAGAAGCTTTGTCTCCTCTCATAGAAGCCGCCATCCGAGTCCTGTACCTAGGAGTGATGGGCTGGATCGCCTCAACAGTAACCGCTAAAGGACTAACTGCCCTCTTACGAGCCAAGCTGCTAGACAAAAAACTGTTTCCCAAAGCCACAAAACCCGGTAATTAGCGAATAGGGAAATCTCAGAGAAAACATCACGCCATAGTTTCTACCTTTTGAGATGAAAGAACCCTGTTTCCTGAAATTTCCCTAAGTTCCATGTTTTTACTTTAGGAATAAGCTTAGCAGAATCCACACAATGTCACCGTAAGCTAATGCAACGATTAAGCCTGCTGTGATAAAGATGAGGAGGGGCAAACCGGGAGTAGCCCACACCCCGCCTTCAAGACTTTCCTCTTTTACGTTTTCTAGGATTCTGGAGACAATCTCTTCGCGCTCCTCATCCTTCGGAAACACCAACAACTTTCTCTTTGCCTCCCCCTCATCGTTCACATAGACATCCTCAAGAGGATACATGTGACCTGTCTTCAACTGGGACAATTTAACCTTGTAGCCGCTGACAAGCGCCAGAAATTTGCGACCAAAAGACCCGGTCTCTAAACCCTCAAAGACGCCCCCCCTGTTTCTAACCTTCCACAGGAGGTTACGGAAGAGCGCATAAAACACGCTAAGAGCACCCAACAGAATGCCGTTAGTGAAGATTGTTAGAGGAAATAATGGAGAAAATAATTCTGCGGCCTGTGAAAGAAGATGACTGGGATAGACGGGTAAAGCGAGAGCAATACACATCAGCGCCTTAGCGTCTGCCCCTCCAAAACCTCCCGCATAGAAAATTGCTACAGCTAAAACCGAGGTTACAGCAAAAGACAAAATATAGGACTGTAAAAGTTGAAGAGGCTGAGAAGAATAAAATAAAAACTGGAACCCTGTTAGGGCAAGAGCGGAGGGTCCTAGGATGACCCAAACTTTGTTGCTTACTTCTCTGGTTTTGTAGTCGCTCCAAGAAGCATAAATCAGAAAACTGACACATAAAAAGGTTCGGGTGCCGTCAAGTATCTGGTTCATGCTGCATCATCTACCGGTTTATATTAGTTAAAAAAGGAGCGTATAAAACTGTAGGGGTTACGTTTTGTTTGGAAAAAGGGAAAATGGAAGGTAGAGTTTATGCTTCAGCCGGGAAGGGAAGGCTAAACCCTTCTTTTGTGGCTATGTTAAAGTAATAGGTCTCTCCCGCGTCCCATGGATAGTCCATGAGAGTGATAGTAAGTATCGAACCTGCAGCGACCACTTGTGTATTTGCACCATCAGAATCTCTGAATCTTAAATCCGACTGAACAACCAAGTTTGAAGACGAAGCACCGGCATACACCACATCAATGGTGGCATCGGCTGTTCCCGTGTTTCTTACGACGATATCGATTCTGTCGTCTTCTCCTTGTGTGTAAAATCTTGTGTTATCAACCTTTAACATGACTGATCCTTGGCTTGTTGTGGATCCTGTGAATGTCATGACCCAAGCGTAGGTGACTATGACGGCTGCGACGGCGATGACGATCAAGAGTAGTGTAGCAAGGATTGGTGAGATTCCCTTTTTCGATTTTAATACGGTTCTCATTATTCGAATTCTCCTAT
>Ga0315547_1003508_pt1 | contig 10170 bp, 8 predicted proteins | sample SalMarSW160240MG_2_FD_202542 | JGI IMG/M metagenome (GOLD analysis project Ga0315547, IMG submission 202542) | Salt marsh sediment microbial communities from the Plum Island Ecosystem LTER, Massachusetts, United States - Salt Marsh Sediment SW1601-240 ... | reverse complement strand
GCGCTGGGTCATATCTACTCTTAATTCTCGGATTTCAATTGAGGGAGTTGAGGAGGGAAATTCAAACTAATGGTGATCCTTGCCGCCAGATTTTTCCGGGGCCTGCTCCATTGCGTCAAAACCGAAGTCAATCAGGAAGGAGCCTTCGTACAGCTCCAGACGAACCCGGGCCCGTCCTTTCCGTCGATCCACCTTCACGATCCGGCCCTCCATTCCTGTCAAGGGTCCGGAGACGACCCGGATGCGCTTGTCCTGATCGAAGTAAACCTTCGACCGCTGAACGATCTCACCGTAGGAGAGAAAGTGTACAAGGATTTCCCGATCCCGCGGAGTGAGGGGCTCGATATGATGATTGTCCTTGAGGAAGCGTATGAAACCGGGTATACGCTTCAGCTTCCAGTACAGCTGCGGGGCAACAGTTTCGGTCTGCAGGAAAAGATAACCGGGAAAGATCGAAGCTACCGAGTCCCGCCACACACCCTGACGACGAATCCGCAGATTTCTCCGCGGCCAGTGCAGCTCTGCTCCCGGAGCCTCGAGAAGATTGCCGGCATGTTTGAGAAACTGCGGTTCTTTGCCCGTCCGCACCTGGATGACGAAAAAAGTCATTTTGGGCACGGTCAAAGGTACCATGTCAGCAAATTGGCATCAAGATACAGGGAAAGAGAACCGGCTGATTATTGATTTTCCACAGGAAATCCCTAACAGGGAGCTGCTGTTTCGACCGATAATGGGAAAAACTGTTTCCGGGAGCCTTCTATGAGACGCATCGCCGCCCTGGTGCTGCTTTTCTTCCTTCTGTGTTCGATCCTGTGTTTCGGCCAAACCTTTCTGATCGTGGTGCAAGAAATCCGTGACGGCGAAGAGTTGTCACGACCCTTTGCCGGCCAGGAAGGCATGATCGCAGCCATGTTTGACCTGGGATTCGTGAGCTTTGATACCGGGTTATACGCACCGTTGGTGGATTGGGAAGCAAAGGAGTTCCAGGAACCTCTGGACATCGCCCGGCAGGGACTGGCTCAGTACATACTCGCCGCCGAAATTCGGTCCACTACAGAAAAGAGGAACCTCGGCCTCGAGCCGGAGTTGAAGATTGATACCTCCGTGCACTACTATCTTCTCGGTGTCGAGGCTGCCGGCATACTCGCAGAGGGAGAGATGGTTCTCGACAACAGGAGCCCGGAGAAACAGCAATCCACCTATTGGCAGTTTCTCTTCTCGGTCGGCCAAGACGTAGCCGCCCAGGGCATCGAGCTGTTGAAACTCTTCCCCCCGGCCCGCTGATTTCTCTTTTCTCTTTTTCCTGCTATAATGTTCATTCGGCACTTAATTCAGCCGATGTAAGAGAAGAGGGGTTATCTCTTACTATGAGAGTATTTACTGTACGTACGGAAAAGCTAATCGTTGTTCTCCTTGCGCTGTGCCTCTGCACTGTTACCGCATTCGCCCAGGAGAGCTGGCAGGGAAATGCGGCGATCGCCCGCAGCGGAGAGTTCAGCACTCCCGGTCTGTTTGCAGCGTCAAACGCCTTTCCGGAAAACACCCGGATTCTTGTCCAAAACTCCCAATCGGGACAAAGCGTTCAGGTTACCGTAGCTCAGCGAATCCCGGGAGCGGGAAACATATTTCTACTCCTCTCCGAAGAAGCGGGAACACGGATCGGGCTGACAGGCTCGGAGGTAATCCGTGTCCGGGCGAATGTGGTCAGCTCGTTGGGAAAGGGCTTGAGTGAATCTCTTCAGGAGGAAGCCTACAGCGCGGATCCGGATCTCAATCCTCCGATCAGCATTGCCGAGGAACATTTGCCGGCCGGCCCCGAGACGCCTTCTGAGGAACAGGTGCAGCCGGAAGCGCCGGTGAAGGTCGCCCGGACTACTACTCCCGATCAGGGTGAATTGATAGACAGTGAGGAGACCGCCGAATCGGTGGGTGAGCAGGCTGCCGGGCCTGAAGCGGCGGAGCAGCCGGCTGAGGATGAAGAGGTTGTCGCGGCAGCTGCCCCGGAAGAGGCCGTCGTGGAGGCGGAACCCCAGGCAGAGGCCCCGGCCGCTCCAAAGGAGATCGAAAAAACTCCGGAGGAGAAACGGCTGGAGGAACTGGCGAATAGAGTGCCGCAGAAACAGCTGTACATGCCGCCGCGGCAACAGGAGATCTACGCCCTGGCTCCAGAACCCGGCGAAGCCGAGGAGGTTGAGGAGGAGATTGCTGCGGCTGAAGAAACTCCCGAAGAGCCGCCCGCCGAAGAGGAAGAGGCGGCCCCCGAAGAGGAAATTGCCGAGATTGTGGTGGAAGAGGCAGCGGAGGAAGCGGTAATCGAACCCGAGGGGCCCCAGGTGAGTCTTCTGGTACCCACAGAGGCACAAGAGGACCTCGATGTTGCCCTCCCCGGTCCGGAAGCAGTCGAACCGGATAAACCCAGTCCCGAGGGAAGCCGTCTCCCTGTTCCGGAAGAGGAAAGCCCTCTGACCATGGAACCTGAAGAACCGCCCTTCGCCGCAGAGGAAGAGGCAGCGGTCGAAGAGGTGGCGGAAGTGGTGGAGCCGCTGGTGGAGGAGGAGCCCGCCGCGGAAACCGCCATGGCGGAGTCGCCGCCAACGCCGGAAGAACAGATGATCCTTTCCGAGATACTCCCCTCGAGTTCCTACTTCGTGCAGCTTGGCGCCTACTCCACCCGGAGTTTGGCAGAGAAACTGGCCGGGGATTTTACCCAAACCTACTCCGTCACGATTCTGCCCGCCGGCTCTGGGGGCAGACAGTTCTACAAAGTACTGGTCGGACCTCTGAATGTGGATGAAAGCGGCACTCTTCTTTACCAGTTCCGATCCCGCGGTTTTAAAGATGCCTTCATCCAATACGTCGAGTAACCTTAACCCGGAACAGGCAAAACAGGAAATCGAACAACTCTGCCAGATCCTCAATCGGTACCAGTACGAATACCACGTCCTGAGCCGCCCCAGTGTATCAGATCGGGAGTACGACAGGCTGTTCGACCGCCTTCTACAGCTGGAAAATGATTTTCCTCAAGCCCGTCGTCCCGACTCACCCACCCAGAGAGTGGGGTCAGACCTGACCCAGGAGCTTCCCGAAGTCCCCCACACGATTCCCGTCTTAAGCCTGGACAAGGCCTACAGTGCAGAGGATCTCAGCTCTTGGATTGCCAAGACCAGCAAGAACGCGGGGCAATCCCTCTCCTTCGTGGCGGAAGAGAAGATCGACGGCGCCTCCATCGTACTGTACTACGAACAGGGTCTGCTGGCCCGAGCGGTCACGCGAGGCAACGGTTTGGTCGGAAACGATATCACGGCGAATGCAAAAACAATCCGTGCTGTTCCCCTCCGGCTCACCCAGGAGGCAACCGTGGCGGTGCGGGGGGAGATATACCTGCACCGAAGCCTCTTTGAGCGTATCAATGCCGAGCAGGAGACCCCCTACGCCAATCCCCGCAATCTGGCCGCAGGCACTTTGCGCCGGGTGAAGAGTGCGGAAGTTGCCGCGGTTCCCCTCGACATCCTGATCTACGAGGGGTACTTTTCCTCAAGCCCCGAGACACCTCCCGAGACACATCTCGAGGTCCTCGAACAGCTGCAGGCACTGGGCTTCAAGATCAACCCGGATACGGCCTATTTTTCCGACCAGCACAACCTCGAAACGCTTCGGGAACGACATCCCGCCTGGACATTCGGAAAGTTCTCCGATATTCCCGCTTTTTTAGAGCAGGCCCGGAAGAACAGAAGAGCACGGGATTACCAGATCGACGGACTGGTCCTGAAGGTAAACGAGCTGGCGGCACGAAAAACCTTGGGATTTACCGGTCACCATCCCCGCTGGGCCATCGCCTTCAAATTCGAGGCCCCGGAAGCGGAGTCGGTGGTGGAGAACATAGAGGTTCAAGTCGGTAGGACCGGCCGCATCACTCCGGTAGCCCGGATCAAACCCGTGCTACTGTCCGGATCTACCATAGCCAACGCCACATTGCACAACCAGGACTACGTGGATCTTCTCGAGCTGGCCATCGGCGATCGGGTGAGCGTCTCCAAACGGGGTGATGTAATCCCGGCTGTTGAGCGGGTGGTGGAAAAGAACGAGCTGGGCAACACGACCTGGAGGATGCCCGAAACCTGCCCGTCCTGTGGCACTCCCCTGGCCCGCCACGGGGCGCACCAATTCTGCGAAAATTTAAAATGTCCCGATCAGGTCCGGGGCCGGATCCGCTTCTTCGCGGGCAGAAACCAGATGGACATAGACAACCTGGGACCGGAGACCCTGGACGTTCTGATCGAGCGGGACATCATTCGGGATGTGGAAGACCTGTACACCTTCGATCCGCAAGTTTTGCTCGATCTTCCCGGATTCGGAGAGAAGAAAGTCCAATTGATCCGTGAAGGGTTGGAGAAGAGCAAGCGACAGGGGTACCGTAACGTTCTGCTCTCCTTGGGAATCCCCGAGATCGGGCAGAAGGTCGCCGAACTTCTCGTTGAAGGTGGGTACCGGGACATCGACACGCTTCTCGAGGCGGCGGAGAAAAAAGACCCCGCTCTGTTCACCGGTATCCACGGTATCGGGGAGAAAACCGCCCAGACCCTGATCGAAGAGCTCGGCCGCCCGGAAATCCGGCGCCGGATCGAAGGGTTGAGAAAATCGGGGCTGCGCTTCAGCGAGGAAGCTCCGGCGAGACAAGTTATACCGCCCCAGACATTTGCCGGGCAAACCTGGTGTGTAACGGGGAGCTTCGAGAACTTCAAGCCCCGGGAGTCGGCCATGGAGGAGGTAAAGCGTCGGGGCGGCCGGGTTACCTCCGGCATAACTTCCAGGACTACCCACCTGCTGGCCGGCCACGGGGCCGGGAGCAAGCTGAACAAGGCCCGGGAACTCGGAGCTCAAATAGTCGAAGAGGCGAATTTCCTCAAAATGCTCGACTCCCCCCCCAAAAAACATTGACGACCCTCCCCCTTCGGTTTACAGTAAGAGAAAATCAATTCACACATGGAGGAGGTGGAAATCCATGAAAAAAGCACTGTATGTACTGCTTGCACTTCTCATGGTGCTGGCCGTGATCGGCTGCAAGAAGAAAGAGGAGGCGGCAGCGGTACCTGAGGGTCCGGAGTACAAGATTGGTATCGTCTTCGACGTCGGCGGACGCGGCGACCAGTCCTTCAACGACTCCGCTTACAACGGTATGGTCATGACCGCTAAGGAATTCGACGGCTATATCAAAGATGACCCGGATGCCGTCGATTATGGAAAGAAGATCGAGCTGAAGTATCTTGAGCCCAAAGCCGGCGGCCAGGACCGGGAGCAGCTCCTGCGAGCTATGGCCGAGGACGGTTACGAGTTGATCATCGGTGTAGGCTTCCTGTTCACCGATTCGATTGCCAAAGTTGCTGCTGACTTTCCAGATCAGCACTTCGGGATAATCGACGGCTGGCTTCCCGACCTCAACGAGTCGAGCAACATCACCTGTCTGGCCTTTGCCGAGCACGAAGGTTCATTCCTCGTGGGCGCCGTTGCCGGACTGCTGAACGAGGGTGGTAAAGTCGGTTTTATCGGCGGCATGGACATCCCTCTGATTCACAAGTTCCACGGCGGCTTCTATGCCGGCGCCATGTACGTCAACCCGGATCTGCGGGCAAAAGGAAACCTGCTCGGTCAATACTGCGGCAAGGATCCCACGGCTTTCAACGATCCGAAAACCGCAGAGAGCATCGCCGTCAACTTCTTCAAGCAGGGCGCCTCGATCATTTATCACGCGGCGGGCGGCTCCGGGACCGGACTGTTCAAGGCGGCAAAGGATCTTGACAAGCTGGCCATCGGGGTGGATTCCGACCAGGGTATGATCTACGCCTCCAGCGACAATCCGGAAGAGAAAACAACCGCCGACTACATTCTTACATCGATGCTGAAGCGTGTAGACGTGGCTATCTTCCTCACAGCCAAAGAACGCATCGAGACCGGAAAAAATACAGGTGGATACCACACCTTCGGTCTGAAGGACAACGGCGTGGGTTACGCCGTGAACCAGTACAACGAAGCCAAGCTGGCCGAGGTGCGGGCCAAGGTCGATGAGATCAGGCAGATGATCGTGGACGGAAAGATCATCGTTCCGGACGACGACGCCAAGGTGGCCGACTGGGCTGCTCAAACCTTTTAATTAGAAAGGTGCCACACCGCGGGACGATCCGAAAACGGATCGTCCCGTTTTTTTAGAGTACGATTGAGCAGAGAGGATGATTATGACCCTTCTCAAGATGGAGGAAATTACCAAAGTCTTTCCGGGAGTACGGGCCAACGATAGGGTGAGCTTCGACCTTCAAGCCGGGGAGATCCATGCCCTGGTAGGCGAAAACGGGGCGGGCAAAACTACGCTGATGAAGATCCTCTACGGTCTTCAACACCCCGACTCCGGAACCATCTCTCTCCGTGATGTGCCGGTTTCCATCCGAAATCCGCGGGATGCGATAAACCAGGGAATCGGAATGGTTCACCAGCACTTCATGCTGGTACCCCCCTTCACCGTTCTGGAAAACATCGTGCTCGGCAAGGAAACCCACACCGCGGGGGTTCTCCGCATGGAGGAACCGGCCCGCTCGATCGAAAAGATCATGGAGCAAAACGGCCTGGTGGTTGACCTGGACACCCGTATCGAGGATCTGCCGGTGGGACTTCAGCAGCGGGTGGAGATTCTCAAGATTCTCTACAGAGGAGCGGAAATCCTCGTGTTCGACGAGCCCACGGCGGTGCTGACGCCTCAAGAAGTTGATGAGCTGTTTAAAACCTTCCGGATGATGACGGAGCAGGGCAAGGGAATCATCTTTATCAGCCACAAGCTCGATGAAGTCCTGGAGATTGCCGACAGGATCACCGTTGTCCGCAGAGGTCGGGTCATCAAGACCTTGGCGCAGGAAGAGGCGACCAAGCCGCTGATCGCCGAGCTGATGGTGGGAAAACCCGTGCTGCTCAAGGTGGAAAAACCGGCGGTAGAGCCGGGGACGTCCGTGCTTGAAGTTCGAGATCTTCGTCAAACCGGAGAACGCGGCCACACCACCTTGTCCGGGGTAAATCTGGCGGTCCGTACCGGCGAGATCTATGGGATCGCCGGGGTCGAGGGTAACGGCCAGAGCCAGTTGGTCCAAGCCATTACCGAACCGGTCAAGCTCGACGGCGGTGATATCCTCCTGGAGGGGGAGAGCATCCTATCCTGGGGTGTGCGCACGCGTAGAGATGCGGGGATCGGACATATCCCGGAAGACCGGCAGCGCTTCGGTCTTCTCCTGCCTTTCTCCTTAGCGGATAATATCGTACTCGGTCAACACCATCGCGCCCCCTTTGTCAAATGGGGCCAGCTGATCGATGCCTCCAAAATCCGGAAGTTCGCTCAGGAGACGATCCGCGCCTACGACATCAGGACGCCCTCGGAAATGACTCCCGCCAATGCCCTGTCCGGAGGAAACCAACAGAAGGTCATCGTAGCCCGGGAACTGCGCTTCGAACCCAAGCTCCTCGTGGCCGCCCAACCGACGCGGGGGGTGGATATCGGCGCCACCGAGTTCATCTACTCACAACTAATCGCCGCCCGCCAGGCGGGCAAAGCAGTTCTTCTGATTTCTGCGGATCTGGATGAGATACTAAGCCTCTCCGATCGTATCGGCGTGATGTTCAAAGGACGCATCATCAAAGAGTTCGCTCAGCAAGAGGCGACCCGCGAACAGGTCGGTCTGTACATGACGGGGGAGCAGTCAAGTGGCTAAGATAAGAATCGACAAATACAGGTTATTGGAACTGGCGGCGCCTATATTGGGCTTTCTGGCCTCAATAGTCGTGTTGCTGATTATCGCCGCCCTGGTAGGCGAACCTCCGGGCAAAGCGGTCGCCGCTATCCTGCGCTTCACTGTCGGCACCGGGGCGCGCCTGGCCACGGTCTTCTCCGTAGCGATTCCCCTGTTTCTGGCCGGCCTCGCCGTAGCTATCGCCTTCCGGGCCGGAGTTTTCAACATCGGAGCGGAGGGACAGTATTTCATCGGAGGGCTTGTCGGAGCTCTGGCGGGCATCTACCTGCCCCTGCCCAAGGCGATCCACCTCCCCGTTGTGGTGCTGGCGGCCATGGCCGGCGGTGCCCTTTGGGCGGCTATACCGGCAATCCTGAAAGTAACGAAAGGGATCCACGAGGTTATCTCGACCATCATGTTCAACAACATAGCCTTCGCCCTGGTGAACTTTCTGGTGAACGGGCCCCTGTCCGGTCGGGGTGAACAGAGCCTGGAGCCGCAGACTCACAAAATTCTCCCCTCGGCTCTGTTCGGCAAACTGAACAGCGCCTTTCGAGCTATCGGGCTGAACATCCCGGAGCACGTATATATGGACTACAGCCTGATCGTCGCCATCGTCATGGGGATTCTGGTGTGGTTCCTGCTCTTCCGCCTGCGATTCGGCTTCGAGATCCGGGCTGTGGGGGTTTCCCTGGACGTGGCAAAATACTCAGGTATAAGGGTCAAGCAGGTACAGATCGGGGTATTTCTGATCAGCGGTGCCCTGGCCGGTCTGATCGGTCTTCAGGAGATCTTTGCCATCCGGGGACATTACACCTTCGAGATTGCCTCGGGACTGGGTTTCGACGGAATTGCCATCGCTCTTATAGGACGAAACTCACCCGTGGGGGTTGTTTTTTCGGCGATCCTATTCGCCTTTCTAAAACAGGCCGGCTACGGTCTTCAGCTGTATACTTCGGTCCCCAATGCGATTATCTACGTGATCACCGGTTTGATGATCCTGTTCATTGTTGTCATAAATGAAATCGTCACTCGCTATATCCGAGCCCTGCGAAAGAAAGAGGCTGCCTGACATGGAACTATCTATTATAGTGGATTTTCTTTTCAAGGGCTTGGAGATCAGCGCACCGATTGCCTTCGCCGCTTTGGGTGCGGTGTTCAGTGAAAAAAGCGGGGTGGTGAACATCGCCTTGGAAGGCTTCATGGCTACCACTACGTTCACCATCGTCTGGGGATCGATAGCTTTTCAGAGCATCTGGATGGGTCTGCTCGTTGCCATCATCACGGGGGTATTCATGGCTCTGATCCACGCCGTTGCCACCATAACCTACAAGGTCGACCAGATCGTCAGCGGGGTGGCAATCAACATCCTGGCTATCGGTATAGGTCGATTTCTCTCCCAGAGGATCTTCGGGCAGGAAACCCAATCAGCCCTCAACTCCTACCTCTTCCCCACGGTGTTTGGAATCAACTCCTTTACCTTTGCCCTGATTCCGATCACAGCTGTCTGCTGGTTTGCGATCTACAAGACTAGATTCGGACTGCGTCTTCGAACCGTGGGAGAAAACCCCGAAGCCGCGGACACCCTGGGAATCAACGTTTACCTGATGCGCTACGCCGGAGTTATTCTTTCCGGGGTGATGTGTGGTCTGGCCGCCGCGGTGCTGTATCCCTCCAAGTGGATCAACGGCATGACCGCCGGCCGCGGGTTCATCGCCCTGGCTGCCATGATCTTCGGTCGCTGGCATCCGGTTGGAGCCGTGCTGGCTGCCCTGCTGTTCGGTTACGCCGACACCTTTCGCATCATGTTCGAAACAAAAATACCGATCCCAAGCCAGTTTGTGCAGATGCTGCCCTACGTCCTGGCTATCGTTGTACTGGTAGGAATGATGGGCAAGGCCAAACCGCCGGCGGCAGACGGAATTCCCTACGAGCCGGGAGAATAATAGCACGGAGATGTGAAAGGGAAGAAGGACTACCCTACCCACTCATCCGACGCAGCTCTTGCTTAACCTGGCCGAGAACCTGGGTATAGCGATCCTCCAGAATGGTCAGGTTGTTCCGCAGAAGCTTCTGGTAGTCCGGATCCATCGCCGGATCGATCTTTACCTTGGTGCCCAGCTGCTGACTCATGGCCTGCTCTTTCTGCTGGAGGATGGGCTCGAACCTCTGATCCACCGCCTCGACAACCCGTTTCCGTTCCTGTAGAAAATCCGCCATGAACTGTTCCATCTGGCTTAACATCTTGCCGAGGTGTTTGCTATCGCTGACCAGGGCGTGGAATCCCTTGCCCGCCTTCTTGTTCTGGAGGAGGGACATTTCATCCGTCGGAAGCTTGAGATTGGCCAGAAGTGCCTGAACAGCTCCCTCTTTGACATGGACGAGATGTTTCTTATCGAAACCGTCC
>Ga0315547_1003507_pt1 | contig 10170 bp, 10 predicted proteins | sample SalMarSW160240MG_2_FD_202542 | JGI IMG/M metagenome (GOLD analysis project Ga0315547, IMG submission 202542) | Salt marsh sediment microbial communities from the Plum Island Ecosystem LTER, Massachusetts, United States - Salt Marsh Sediment SW1601-240 ... | reverse complement strand
AGTTTGAGTTCCAGTTTAAGTCTTTTTTCTTTTCCCTGTTGACCCTCTTGAGCAAATCTGGGAGCTCTGTTTGTTGAGGTAGTAAAGTGTTTATTCCCTTTGCCACCATCTCCGCCCTTCACTAATACTATCTGTTGGTTATCGTGAACTAAGTCTGCGAGCAGTTCTCCTGTTTCCCCGTCTTTTACTATAATTCCTATAGGGGCCAGGATTTCGATACTCCTACCTTTTGTCCCTGACCTGTTTTTACCTCTCCCAGGCTTGCCATTTTGGGCCTTAAAATAACGTCTGGAGCTAAAATCATATAAGGAATAGAGTCTTTTTGTGGCCTTGATCAGAACATTTCCACCCTTTCCTCCATCTCCACCATCAGGCCCCCCTTTTGATACAAATCTCTCTTTCCGAAAACTTACACAACCAGCTCCCCCATCACCTGATTTTACGGTGATCTCGGCCTCGTCAATAAATCCCATATATTTGTATGCCATTGTTTGTAGTCCATTGCAACAGACAAGGGACTACTGACTAATTTTTAAGGGGTATAAACACTTACTTGTTTTCTGGATTTACCCAATCGTTCAAAGGTAACTATTCCATCGATCTTTGCAAAAAGCGTGTAGTCTCTTCCAAGGCCAACATTATTTCCTGGATGGATACTCGTTCCCCTTTGCCTCACAATGATTGAGCCGGCTTTAACAAGCTGGCTGCCAAATTTTTTTACACCCAGTCTCTTTCCTGCACTATCTCTGCCATTCCTGGAGCTACCACCTGCTTTTTTGTGTGCCATTGTTGTCTCCTTTCTCATTTCTCGTTAGCCGTTTTTTAACCAGTAACCAGAAACGAGTAACTATCAAGAAAATTTAGGCCTCAATCTCAGTTATTTTTACTCCTGTGAAATCTTGCCTGTGGCCCTGTTTCTTCCTGTATCCCTTCCTTCTTTTATATTTAAATATTACTATCTTTGGTCCCCTGCCATGCCTGGTAATCTTGGCTGCCACCCTGGCATTTTCCAAAACAGGACTTCCAACAGTTACCTTATCCTCTTTAGAGACAAGCAGCACATCATCAAAATAGACATCATCTCCCACCTTACCATCCAATTTTTCAACTCTAACTTCTTCGCCTGGCTTTACCTTATATTGTTTGCCGCCTGTTTGGATGACCACATACATTCTAACCCTCCAATATTTCAGAATAATTTTAAATTACCTTAACCATAGATCAAAGTCAATAAAAACCTGTCACTTAAACGGGTAGATAAAAAAAGTCTGTAACCGTTCACGGTTGAAAAAGGTTCAATGTTCAGCCTGCGACGAGCGTCTCGACAGGCTCGAGGCCGAAAGGCTCAGCCGAGTCGGGTTACCTTTTTTTCTTTGATCTTGCTCATGGGCTGGGAAGTGCTTAACCTGCCCGCTCGTGCCTTAATTCCGATTTGTTTTTTCAACCATGGCCTGAACAGCTCCAAAACCTGTTCTTTCTTTATATTCTCAGGTCTCGCATGGCAGGCGGGTGAAACCATAACTGCCAGCGTTGGTAAGTCAGGCATGATCATTCAGATCATAAAGGGCTATGGTAACTATGCACGGTTTAAATTTTTGGTCAACCTTGAACCTCTGAATCCCGATTTCATCGGGAAACCTGTGAACAGATACAAAAGGTTTTTATATATAAGACCGTACACTAAAAATGTCAATCCTGATTTAGAGTGATTATCAATATCATGTATTTTGAGTTATCGTAATCTATTTTTATAGAAAGTAGACTATTGTGACCTTTTGTGGTAAAAAAACTCAGTAAGATTGGATCTAATACAAATAGAATAAATATGTTGCTCCTAAAGTAGTTTTAATTTCAATGAATTATAGAAATATTGTAACTAACCAGGTTGTAAAGTTCCAGGTTCACGGTTAGAGAGATAAAATACTGTCTAATCATCTATCTAAAGTATTTGGTTTCTATTTGAAGATAAATGAGTAGTTCATCCGATTCTTGCCAAAAGCCATGCTGTATTGCATGGATGTCAACCGTGAACCCCGCCTGTCCCGATACAATCGGGGCGGGCAGGCTTGAACGGTGAACCCGATAACCTGAGTAATTCCATAGCATAAAGGGTGTCGATTCCATGCCTATTTACGAATACCAAGCGGAGATTCCTGAAGAAGGGTGCACAATGTGTAGAGAAGTATTTGAGTATATCCAGAGTGTTTATGAAAAACCCCTTTCTCATTGTCCAAATTGTGGCAAAAGAGTTAAAAAGATTATTTCATGGTGTCATGCTGCAGTTATTGATCCATCACCAGAACATAGCAGTACAGAAAAAAAGATAAATGAGTACGAACATGCAGGGCTGTATAGTCATGCCGCAGAGTTAGCTGATAAATACTCGCATAAAACAAAAGATAATCTTCTTAAAGAGAGGGCCTTAGAAAATTATAAAAAGGCCGGTTATAACTTTGATTCCACTACGGGCAATGACGACTAAAGCAATTAAAGCCCGCCCTGGCGCGACGTGCTTAAATCAAACTATTAACCCTATAAGGCGCCATGTGCTCTTATAAACCTATTAAAATTATAGGCCAGCTTGCCCTGGTGCGACTTCCTTGACAAATGTTACAATTGCAGTAATATTTCTGGAGCTTGAGCAGCATAAGCTAAGCATTGCAAACCAGGTCTGGGCCAGGGTTCTGGGCCAGGGTTTAAAGTGCCTGCCCGCCTCGCAAGCGAGAGCGCTGCGGGCAGGCCTAAAGCTATTACATCAATTAAACCACGCAACTATTAACCCCTGGTATTCTTTGATTTTTGATTTACTTTTCTTAACCAGGATATATTTTTTAGAGATTGGAGGGAGAAATAATGTCAGATTTTTTTCAGAATGGCGAAATAGCAACATTTCATAGACTAAAACAAAGGGATCTCAGAGAACTTGAGGGGGAGCTTGAAGAGGCAACAAGGCATAGGCCTATCTCCCTTGTCCTTCCATACATTCCAGTTGAATTACAAGGGCAGGGTCTTCCGAAGATTGTCCAGGAACTCAAAAATGTAAAATACCTCAAAAATATCATTGTAACCATAGGAAAGGCGAATGCGGAGGAATTTAGGCAGGCAAAGAAATTCTTTTCTGATCTTCCCTTAAAACCTAAAACGATTTGGTGTACAGGTCCGGCAATTGAAAATATATATGAAATACTGGCTGAAAATGGAATTAATGTTGGTGATGACGGTAAGGGAAGGTCTGCATGGACTGCTTATGGATATATCCTTGCTCGCGAAGACAGTCAGGTTATTGCCTTACATGACTGCGATATTGTCACCTACAATAGAGATCTTCTCGCACGCCTCTGTTACCCTGTTGCACACCCAAACATTGGCTTTGGCTTTTGCAAGGGATACTACAGTAGGGTTACGGATAGTATGCACGGGAGGGTGACCCGGCTTTTTGTAACACCTCTTATTAGGGCCCTGAAAGAAACCTTGGGATCTAATCAGTTTTTAGATTACCTTAATAGTTTCAGGTATATCCTTGCCGGGGAATTTTCAATGGATGTAGATTTGGCACGCATGATCAGAATCCCTGGTGACTGGGGATTGGAGGTTGGTGTTCTCGCTGAAATTCACAGAAATTGTGCCCTGCGCAGAATATGTCAGGTTGATCTTTCAGATAATTATGAACACAAGCATCAATCCCTTACTCTGGAAGATCCCAATAAGGGTTTACTAAAGATGGGAACAGACATTGCAAAATCCATATTTAGAACTATGGCAAGTATGGGATACACCCTTACAAATGAGTTTTTTGTGACCTTGAGGTCAACTTATTTGAGGATTGCACAGGACCTTATTGCCCAGTATGAATATGATTCTGAGATCAATGGATTAACATATGACAGGCATAGAGAAGGTAGTTCGGCTGAGGCATTTGTTAGGTGTATCGTTAGCGCTGGGCAGCAGTTTCTCGAACAACCATTTGATATTCCCCACATGCCAAACTGGAACAGAGTGATTTCTGCTGTTCCAAATATCTTTGAGCTGTTGATCAATGCAGTTGAACAGGATAACAAAGACTAGGAGGTTTGAAAAAGTTAATTACGCTTCACTTTTATACACGATACATTTTCTTTTGCTCTTTAACCTTTTAAAAGGGTATAAATTTAGATACATAGAGAATCCTTTTTTTGAACTATTCATAAAAAAGGGTATGCATATAAATCTTTAATATTCTAATGGTCAAATCATAACACCATTGTGAGTATTATGGAAAAACAAATGAATGGAAGATCATTAACATATGGTTCGCCGATAGATCGCTTGAAGGAAATCTCTACATGGGTTTCCTCTGTGCTTGATCTGGATCAACTTTTAGAGCTTATCATAGATACAGCCACACAGATGATGCAGGCTAAGGCCAGTTCTCTTCTGCTATTGGATCAGAAATCGAGAAAACTCTACTTTAAAGTAGCTGTCGGAGAAAAAAAAGAAGAGGTCAGAAAATATGAGATTGACCTTGGCCAGGGAATAGCTGGTTTCGTGGCTGAAAAAGGAGAACCCCTTCTCATTCCCGATGTCAGTAAGGACCCACGGTGGTACAAGAAAATAAGCGAATCCACAGGATTTCAGACCCGTTCAATAGCCTGTGTTCCAATGAAGGTTGATAGCGAAATAATAGGAGTTGTGGAAATAATTGATAAAGAAGATGGGAGTCCGATTCAAACTGAAGATATGAAAATATTGACAGTATTCGCTGAGTTGGCTTCCAAGGCAATCAGCAATGCACGAAAAATCGATCAAGTTAAAAGAGAAAACCGGGATCTTAAAGAGGAGCTTGGGAACAAATACCAAATCATTGGTGAGAGCAAGAGCCTGCAGAAAGTTATATCCGATGCTTTCAAGGTGGCCAATTCGAAAAGTAGCACCTTGATATTGGGTGAGAGTGGAACGGGGAAGGAACTGCTCGCGAGGTTAATTCACAGGGCTGGCCCTAGAAAAGATAAGCCCATGATTGTGCTTAATTGTGCAGCCTTACCTGAAACCCTTTTAGAGTCTGAACTCTTTGGTCACGAGAAAGGGGCCTTTACTGGGGCTGAAAGCCGAAAAATCGGAAAGTTTGAACTGGCTGATGGCGGCAGTCTTTTCCTTGACGAAATAGGAGAAATGACACCAGAAATGCAGGCGAAGCTTCTTCGAGTGCTGGAAGAGGGACTATTTTATCGGGTGGGTGGAAACACTCCCATATCGGTGGATGTTCGGGTTATCTCAGCTACAAATAAAGATATTTCCCAGGAAATTCATGATGGAAGGTTTCGAGAGGACCTTTACTATCGGCTCAATGTAGTCCAAATTCACATGCCTGCCTTAAGAGAGATAAAAGAAGACATACCCCTCCTTGCCACGTATTTCTTGAAAATATTTATGCAAGAGAAGAGACTCCTCCATTTAATGATCTCAGAAAGTGCCATGGAACAGATGCTCGCTTACGACTGGCCTGGTAATGTAAGGGAACTCAGTAATGCCCTGGAGCGCGCGGTGGTGATGGGTAACGGTCAGGAAATTTTGCCTGAGGACTTGCCCATTTGGGGTCCAAAAGAAAGCCATCCGGGCATGCAGGTAGGATTGACTCTCAAAGAGGCTATGGAAGCCTTTAAAAAAGAATTCATTGCCTTAAACCTGAAACATACTGGAGGCAATAGAAGCAAGGCATCAAAAGTGATGGATGTTCAAAGGACTTACCTATCCAGGCTGATATCCAAGTATCAACTCTAAAAAGTCTGCTCAACAGGCTTCCCACTATTCTGATTACACACAATTCGTTTTTGTTTACATTTTAGATAGCTTTGTCGCCCCTAAAGGCCTTCAAAACTCCTCACACTGACATTGATAGGATGATCATGTCATTGTGAACCCTTCTTTCATCAGAATACACTCTGCAAAACAATCTTAATAAACGCACATTATTCTACAATCCAATTAATCCTTTAGGTTTAATAATTGTTTCTTGACTCCAAAAGATAGCAGGGTAGAGAAGTTCGCGTAATTGTAAAACATAATGTGTATTCTTTTATATACACTATTTATCATATCTTCCTTGCTTGGATATTGAAAAAATGTCATAATATCAATAAGTTAATTAACTTATGCATAAAGGCACACTCCTTGCTTCAATTTAGTAATGAGATATAGATTGTGTGTATGATTTTGGTAAATCAGGGAATAATAAAAGGATGAATTCAGAAAAGTAATGGGTATTTATTAAAGAATGTGGGCCCATGAAAATAGAGCCTTCAGAGTGTCAGATTTGAGAAAATGGTGTCATCTGCCGACACTTTTACAGGCGCTTACATGTTGTACGTGAGGGGAATAAAGAAACGGAAAATGGCCACAAATAGACAGACAGAAATATTTCCAAAAGAGGAGGAGCTTGTTGGCCTTGCCTTCGGAGAAAGATGGCGGATTCCACCCTGGCTATTCCAGCATCAGGATATGATTCATGCACTTGAAAGTGCTCAACAGGTTGATGAAGAGGCTTTGATAAATACTCTCAATCACGTCCATTTTATGGACGAATATATCTTACTCCAGCTACGTCATCCTAAATACGAAGGGAGCATACTTGTAAGGGCATATCCTGAGCCTTGTCTGGGCAGGGAACTCACTTGCCGTTGGTCGAGCAAGGACTTCTCAGGCCTTGATCTGAAGAACTATCAGCTTATGCATCTTGTCATTGATGATGGTCAATCTATGATATTAGTGCCAGCTGTATTTCAGGAGATACATAGAAACCGTGTTAAGATTCAATTACCACAAACAAGCTACGCTGTGGGCCAGCGGCAGGCAAGGCGTTATACCTGTCATGATGTTGATGTTGAGCTGATTCAGAGTGGTTTTGTGGCACAAGGAAAATTATTAGATTTTAGCCCAATTGGATTTCGTGTTAGGGTGAGGCCCGTATCATTTTGTTCCTTTCACTGGTTCAACCCGGATGCATTGGTCATTGTTCATCTACGGCGTAATCAGCATATCCTCTTTTCTGGCCTTTGCAAGTGTATTCGCCAACAGGATGATTTCCTAAATAGGGAGATTGTTCTGACTCATGCGGATACAAAGGTCAACCAGTTCAAGAAAAGGCAGATTCGCAATCCTCGTCAACACTTGGTACCACCACCAGCGATCATTTTCGATCATCCCTTTTTAAAAAAGCGGGTGCAACTGGAGGTTACAGGAATTTCCACTTCTGGATTTTCTGTATATGAGAGCGCGGACGACGGAATTCTTATGCAGGGCATGATCATCCCAGAGCTGATGATAAATTTTGCCGGCACCATGAGTATACCCTGTGTTGTACAGGTAATCTACCGCTTGGCAGAGAAGGACAAGGGTATCCGCTGTGGCCTTGCTATTCTGGATATGGATATTAATAGTTACAGTCGTTTGGCTCATATACTGACCAATGCATTAGATTCCCATGCCTATGATTCCAGTGAGGTCGATATGGACGCTCTTTGGGAGTTCTTTTTTAGTACAGGCTTTATCTACCCTATGAAGTATCGTCTTATACAGTCTCATAAGGAAGGTTTCAAAGAGATGTATAGGAAGCTTTACAAGGAGAATCCGGAGATTTCGAGGCATTTCACCTACCAGAAGAATGGCCGGATATATGGCCACATCTCAATGATTAGGGCATATGAGAGGACCTGGATGATTCATCACCATGCTGCAAGGATTATGGACAGCAAACGCCCCGGTTTTACGGTATTAAAGCAAATTATGTATATATGTATCGCCTTCCTTCCGCACACATGGATTATGTGATGTGTTATTTTCGCCCGGAGAACAGGTTTCCTGATTTTGTATTCGGCGGTTTTGCAAGGACACTGAAAAATTCTCATGGTTGCTCTATGGATCTTTTTTCCTATCTTACTTATAGTAGCCTTTCCCTGGGTGCCAAACTTCCAGATGGGTGGTCTCTGAATGAATGTTCAGAAGTTGATCTGTGGGAACTGAATAGGTTTTATGGGTATCACTCTGGAGGACTACTCCTGAATGCCTTGGCTTTGGATAAAAAAGATACTGGCGATAAATCTCTGGAAGAGCTTTATAGCCGGCTTGGTTTCTTGCGAAAATGTAGGGTATATGCACTAAAACATAAGGCAGAACTAAATGCAGTCCTGATTGTTAATCAATCAGACCTGGGGTTTAATCTATCTGAACTCCTCAATGGTATCAAGATTCTGGTGACCAATCCTGAAGCTCTACCCTGGAATATACTAACCATTGCCATTTCACAATTGACTGATATATATCATACGGACAGGGTTCCTATACTATTTTATCCCTTCGACTACATTAAATCCAATAGTATTCCCTATGAGAAGCAATATCAGGCATGGGTCCTGAATGTTCAGTATGGAAACGAATACGTGGAGTATATGCAGAGGAAATTCAGAATAAGTTATAAATAGAGCCTTTTAAAAAGGCTTCCAACTCCTCTTCTCTCGTTTTCCCAAAAAAGACATTCATTTCATATTTTCACATAGCTGATCTCTTCAATCTATACATATCCTAAACTGGACAACGACATTGCAAAAGAAATCAGAGCAGAACGACTTCAAAGGCATTATAAAATAATTCCAGAATTGTCTCATTATTGAGGCCTTGAATAAAATGAAATGTTTTGAGATCGAGTTGTGCTTGAGGATATTACTATTAAAAGTGTATGAAATATTAGACAGTGAAATGCAAAAAAGTTTACAGGGAATTGACTTGATACTAAGTCTGAGACCTCTTCCGGTAGTTTACGTTGATGGCTTGGCAACTCAGCCCTTACACTGCGGATATCATCGGCCTTACCTGGGAGTGAGGAACTTTTTCATAGTATATTATTTTGGCATTAATCTTGTATTTATTTTGGATAAACCGATAATTTAAAAAAAATGAAGGCATGAAAGAGTGTGTCATGACGAACAAAGCAGTAGAGAGAAGATATCAACCTATAAAACAAGTGGATCAATACTACAGCGTAGAATTTTCGCTAAATGGATGCGCTTATGTTTATCAATTTAAAATCTGCGATATATCATTGAAAGGAATCTGCGTATTGGTAAGAGAAGATTCTGATTTATTGAATCACCTAAAAGTTGGTGACATATTAAACCTTAAATACTACACCACTAATTCATTCCGGCCTGTTGAATATTTAAAAACAGAGATCAGGCATATTAGTAAAAATAATAAAGAACGATTTAGAGATCTATGTGTGGTTGAGTTATTGATTTTAGAAAATAAGTAACATTTTAGCTTTTTGAAATTACCTGATGAGTGAGCATGGGGATGTCTTTTTTTAACCATGCCTTTACAAAGACGAGTAGGTAGGCCGCTTCAAACAAGTGCCATTCGACAAGCTCATGGTCCTGAGCAAAGTCGAAGGACACACAAACAAAGTTTCTAGAAGACAATGACGAGTTGCTCGTGCATATGGTTTTGAAGCGGCACGCTGAGACCCCATGTTAGAGGGCATGATGTAAAAAAAGACATCTCCATGCTCATGCGTCTCACCAAGGATACCTATGTGGCCTTTAATAAAGGCCAGGGGGAGTTTTCAAAGAGCTAAAATGCTATGAAAATAACAATTCTTATAACTAAAAAAATCCATTAACAATAAAGTATGGTGACTTGCATTTTTTCTGTCAGCAAAAGGAAGACTCTAATCCTCGCATTCTAGATTATCAGTATTAATGATCTTAGTAATCTCCGGCTGATAGTATGGTTTTTTACTTAATGTATCATTTAGGAAACGAGCAGAAATCATGGAAAGCCCTAACCCGATTATGCTTCCAACAAGGGTAGATAAATTTAAATCTAAATTATATAATGTACTAATAAAGTATCCAATGCTTGCACCTCCTACAAGGCCTATTGCAGGGATCATATAGACAATTAATGAGGCCTTTGTCACAGTGCCAGTAGGTATACCTATCTTTACCATATCTCCAGCCTTAGCATTAATAGGATTTATTGCTTCGGAGAGCATTTCTTTTCCGCCACCTAACATCTGACAGAAACTTTTTGCCACACACTCAGCACACATTGATTGTCTGTCCGTTAGAACCAATGCCTTTTTACCACGTACCTCTTTAACTATCCCTTCTGATTCGTTCATGTAGACTTTAGGTCTTGTTA
>Ga0315547_1003502_pt1 | contig 10177 bp, 10 predicted proteins | sample SalMarSW160240MG_2_FD_202542 | JGI IMG/M metagenome (GOLD analysis project Ga0315547, IMG submission 202542) | Salt marsh sediment microbial communities from the Plum Island Ecosystem LTER, Massachusetts, United States - Salt Marsh Sediment SW1601-240 ... | reverse complement strand
CCTTTCTACCAATTCATCGGTGAAAGGAGCTTTTTTTCTTGAGACAAAAACTATGTTAGTGGTATCACCCCTCAGGTCCACTAAATTCTACGCTACTAACCCTTTAGCGATTATCACGAATTATATAAAAATTCTGAAAGATGCTACGAACGGACAACAGATCAGAGAGAATGCTGAGCGAATTGAGAAGGAATTGAAAAGGTTGAAGGACAATGTCAACGAGATATTGAGGGACGTGCAAACGGAAAGTGATGAAAATCTGCAGCTTTTGGATGTCCCGGTATTCATTGATGGGATCAGGGCTCTCGTCAGTCAGGCGCTTACGGACAGGAAAGTCGAATTGAATATTCTGTTGAAAAAGAAAATAATTCTGAATGTTGATTCCGAGCATTTCAAGCATATCATCCTGAATCTTATAATAAATTCCCTTGAAGCGATGCCATCCGGAGGAACGATACGAATTACAGACAAGAACGTTGAATCGAACGGCAGGCGTTACTACGGGATCGATGTGTCGGACAGCGGGAATGGGATTGAAGAAAAAGACCTGCCCTATGTCTTCGAGCCGTTCTTTACTACGAAAAAAACAAAGGAAATCCGAGGTCTTGGTCTTTCAATCTGTCGGGACCTGTTGGCCAGATACGACGGATCGATCGCCGCGGAGAGTGTGGTAGACCACGGTTCCACGTTTTATATCTGTTTTCCCTACACGCGGGTTGTGAACCCTCCTTGAGTCAACAGTCACTGTTTTTCTCCTTTTCCTCCACAAGTGTATCCTCCCGGTAACACTTGTTACCACTCCGTACAAAAACGGAGCCCCAGACAGTGCAAATTTCCGGGAGATCTCGAGAGTTTGTCCCTAAAATTCGGTATGGTTCTTGCACTACACCTATAAGGATCACTCGGTATGGAGAGGAGGTGGCGCGCCATGAGCATTTAAAGCTGATGATGGATTTTCGGCAAATTAAATTTATGGAGGAGAGAGAAGATGAGAAAATTGGGAGTAATGTTCGTGCTCTTCCTGATTGCCTGCTCGGTTTTCGCTGGTGGAAAAACGGAAGCAGCCACAGAAGAGAAAATCGTGTTCGGATATGTAGCCTACCAACTGATCGATGTTTGGAATGCTTATACGATGAAGGGCTTCAAGTACGCAGCGGCCAAAAAAGGTGTCGAAGTGATCGAAATTGATCCCGAGGGCAACCAGGAAAAATCCCTCGCCGCTGTCGAGGACCTTATTACCCGGGGAGTGGATGGGGTGGATTATTATCCGATTACCCCGGAACTCGCCCAGAGCGTCATCAAGATGCTGAACAAAGCGGAGATTCCGGTGGTCATTGAAAACATGCCCCCGGCAGCAGGCACGGGCCAACATGTGTCGGCCGTATACAACGGATATGACAACATGGGATATATGGTGGGTAAGTTCTTGTGTGAAGAGTATCCCGGGAAGAAGGTGTACTTCGTCGAAGGACAGCGTGGGATGGGTATTGTTGAGCTCTATATGGAGGGATTCTTCAAAGCCCTCGACGAGTTCGGGACCATCGAGTTGGTTGGAGCTCAACCGACCAACTGGACGCAAGACCAGGCGTTGAGTGTAGCCCAGAACGTGCTGCAGTCTGGAGTGAAGTTCGACATAATTGTTGCGAACAATGAAGATATGGCCAAAGGAGTTTTACGCGCCGTCAAGGAAGCTGGCAAGTTCGGTGAAATTCTCGTCATGGGTGGTGGCGGCGGTGGGCTCCCCGATGGTTTGGAGCTGGTGAAAAAAGGTGAGCTGATCGCCACGACAAACACGGCGCCGTCCCTCCAGGGTGCGCTGGCTTTCAAAGCACTGTGGCAGCATCTGCATGGAAAAACCCCAGATCGCACTATCCTTCTGCCCATCACGGTGATCACCAAGGACAATCTCGACAAATCTGTTCCCTGGGAACCGAATGACCTGCTGATCGAATTCATCGGCGGACTCGACTAATCTCTGCAGGGATCACCTGCCTTTAAATCATTCCGGAAGGGGATCTCAGGTTTATCAGATCCCCTTCCGTTGTTAGAATCATCACGAGGATTCGATGGGTATAGGAGCTGTTGGCTCAACAAAGCACAAGGTTGTTGATATCAGGCATATCGTGAAGAGATTTCCGGGGATCCTTGCACTGTCGGATGTAAGCTTCGATTTGTACCCCGGTGAGCTGCACTGCATTGTGGGGGAGAACGGAGCGGGCAAATCCACCTTGATCAAGATTCTTTCCGGTGCACTGGTTCCGGATGATGGGGAACTGATTATCGGCGGCCAAAGGTACGGATATTTGACACCCTATTCCGCCCAGAGTCTCGGGATCAACGCCATCTACCAGGAAAATATTCTCGCCCCCGATCTTACGGTGGCGGAGAATATGTTTCTCGGGCGGGAAAAATGCTCTCGCTTCGGTTTTTTCAGCTATAGGGAATCATTGCGCTGTGCAAAGGAGATTTTGGCTTCTTATGATGTAACCCTTGAGGTTGATCAGCTCGTGGCGGAGTTACAGCCCGCAGAAAGACAGTTGCTCAAGATTATTAAGGCGATCGAATCCAAGCCAAAGATTCTCATTATGGATGAACCGACTACGACATTCGACATTGAGAGGATCGAAAAACTGCTCAAGATCATAGAGAACGTGAAGAAAACGGGTATGGGGATTGTGTATATTTCCCACCACCTGGAAGAGATCGTTAGAATTGCAGATCGAGTCACAGTATTAAAGGATGGTCGAATCGTTGCCTGCCACGACTCTGTCGAAGAAGAGGTCACCATGGATCTTCTATCCAACGAAATGGTCGGCCGTCCGATCGACAAGTTTTACTTCATCGGGAAACGTCCTATCGGGAAGGTCATTCTGGAGATTTCGAAGCTCCACGTCGTGGGATCTTCCAACACTGTCGATCTGGATTTGCGGGAAGGTGAAATTTTAGGCGTTGCCGGTATGGTTGGTTCGGGCCGGTCGGAGATTATTCGAGCTATTTTTGGAGCGGACCGGCGGGTAGCGGGAAGAGTTGTTATTCGGGGAAGACAGATCCCCGCCAATAAACCGGGTGCCTCGATAAAATCCGGATTGGGGCTGCTGACAGAGGACAGAAAGACCTCGGGCCTTTTCTTGAACAGGACCGTACGGGAGAATATATCCATCGTCGGTTTGAAGCGGTTCGCCCGGCCTCTCTTGAGTTCCAGGCAGGAAAAACGCTTGGTAGGATCATTCATACAGAGGCTGGACATCAAGACCCCATCCTTTGACCAGGAAGTTGGATATCTCAGCGGCGGCAATCAACAGAAAGTGGTCCTCGCTAAATGGCTCTTCAGGGATGTGGATATCCTGCTTTTTGACGAACCGACTGTCGGTATTGATGTCAACACCAAGACAGAGATCTACAAGCTGATGTCTGAGTTCGTTTCTAAGAGAAAAGCAATCATCATAGTATCATCGGAAATGCCCGAGCTGGTATCCCTTTGTGATCGTGTGGTTGTTATCAAGAAAGGTGGTATCTCCGCCGTGCTGGCGGGAGCACAGATCACCGAGCAGAACATTCTGTTTAATTCGGTAGGAGGTCGGAGATGAGATCGTCCAGTAGAGCAAACGGAGAAGTTGATCGATCTACCGGGACAGCGCTGCGTCTGCTTAAAGCCAAGCGATTGTTTAAGAGCCAGCCCTTTATCATTCTTCTGGTCATTATCTTTCTCTCTATTGTAATTCCCTTTTTTAATCCTGTTTTTCTGACCTTTCGGAATTTCCAGATGGTCCTACAGCAGAGCTCTGTTACAGGCATCGCTTCGTTGTGTATGGTGCTGCTGATGATATCCGGAGGTCTGGATTTTTCGATCGGCTCGATCATCAGCCTGACCTGTGTGATAGTGGCCAAACTGGTCGAGCGGGAGATGTCGGCGGCAGCGGCAGTTCTGATTGGACTGACCGTAGCGACCGCCTGCGGGGCTGTCAACGGACTGATTATCGCCAAGTCAAAATGTCCGCCGATTATCATCACTCTGGGGATGCTGTATGTGTACTACGGAATCGCCCTGAACATCGCACAGGGAAGATTCCTTAACCTATTTGGAAAGTTTGAAGTGCTAGGCAGCTCTGCTGTTTTGTTCATCCCTTTTCCGATTGTTGTCTGGATCGTAATGGTACTCCTAATGATCGTAGTACTCAGATACACGAAGTTTGGGCGCCGGCTGTTTGCCATGGGCAGTAACGAAGAAGCCGCCTTTTTGGCAGGGATCACCATCGACCTAAACAAGATCATCGCCTATACGCTGAACGGTTTGATCGCCGGGATTGCTGCGGTGGTCCTGATTTCCCGGCTCGGTTCGGTTATAGCGAATGTCGGCGCTGATTATGCTCTGCGGGCTTTATCTGCAGCGGTGATCGGCGGTGTTTCGTTTGAAGGAGGGAGAGGTACGGTCATCGGAGCCGTCCTGGGAGTTGTTTTACTCGGTATCGTCTACAACGCCATGAATATCCTGGGAATTACAGCCTATTTTCAGAATATTGTTCTGGGAATCATCGTGGTTTCGGCGGTGGTATTCAGCAATCTGGGCAAGGTGAAACGTTGAAAGAGGAGCTCTGTGTATGTCTGAAAAGCTTACGGTAATGGCTGTAGGGCCACATCCAGATGACCTCGAGGTGTTGTGTGGAGGAACCCTCGCCCTGTACTCGAAACTAGGGCACAAGGTATTCATGTACTATGCTACAGACGGTACTAAGGGGGGGCTCAGCAAACCGGAGGAGGTCATCAAGGTCGAGAGAGCCGAGGAAGCGAGAAAATCAGCGGATATTATAAATGCCGTTTCTTTTGGAGGTGACTTCAAAGATGGAGAGGTTGTTGCCGACCTTGAGAGCCGGTTGATCGTGATCGATGCCATTCGGCGTTGCCGACCGGATGTCATGATAGCACCCCATCCGAACGATTATCACACCGATCACGTAAATGTGAGTAAGCTGGTCTTCGAAGCAATCTACCATGCGGCCATCCCGCACACCGTGACCAAGCATCCGGTCTTAAAGGTCCTTCCGATCCTTTACTACATGGATACAGCTACGGGAATTGGATTCGTACCCGAGCAATACGTGGACATCACAGAGGTGATCGAGGTAAAGAAGGACATGATGCGGGCTCATGCTAGCCAGCTGGAGTTCGTCAAAAAACATCATGGAGTCGATTTCATAGACCTGATCGAGGTGAGCGGGAGGTTCCGAGGCTATCAGTGCGGAGCCCGCTACGCTGAAGGATTTGTCCTCAGCCAGGGATGGAACCGGGTGCCTACAAAAAGGTTGTTGCCTTAGTCTCCACACCCGGAACCGGGAGGCCCAGCTTGGGTTATCCATACCGGATACCGAAATACGATCTGCTCACACCAACCGAGGTTGAACGCATCCAGGGTGCATCTTTATTAATATTGAGCGAGACGGGAGTCAAGGTCCCGAGTTCCAGGATGATCGAGCTGGCAGCAGCACACGGCGCTGAGGTGGATCGGGGTAAACAGATCATCCGCTTTACCGCCGATATCGTCCTTGAGGCAGTGAGTTCGGCCGGAAAACAGCATGTACTGTATGGTAGGAACCGGAGTAAGACAGTGGAGTTTGGTTGTGGGATGTTCAATTTCAACGGCTCCTCCGGTCAGTTTCAGATCTGCGATGCTCCCGGCACGACCAGACGTAAGCCGACCCTGGAAGATCGCTCACATCATGGACATGAAGACGGGAATGATTTCTTTCGGTTCTCACGAGCAGGCCTTGATGGCGGCCGCCTTGACCCAGTGCGGCAAATCCTACGATTTTCCGGTATACAGCAACACGGGATTGAGCGATTCGAAAGGCCTAGATGCCCAATACGGAATCGAAAGCGGGGCCACTCTGGCTTTGGGAGCGCTGGTCCGGTCGGATATCTTCGGGCACCTGGGTATCTGTGGCGCAGACAACGTCGTCGAACGAGCCGTGCGCAAGAAGAAAGAACTCTTGTCCAAGGAACGGGAGACTTTGATAGACATAAAACTCGAATAGGAGCTCGACAGACTTCTGGAGAGCTATGGTATAGATTTTCACAATGAATCACAGAAGAGGTGAACAATGAAGAAGATGAAGGTTGCGGTTCTGGAGAAGCCCAAACATATGGTGATTGAGGAGCGTCCAATCCCTGAGCCCGAGCCGGGCTGGGTCCGATTGAGAAACAAGGCTTGTGGAGTCTGTGGAAGCGACATGCATATCTACACGGGAAACCATCCCTGGCTGCAGCCCGGACATCCTATGGAGCGCTTCGTATTAGGCAATGTCTACGGACACGAAATCGCCGGAGTGGTGGATGCCCTTGGTGAAGGAGTGCAGGGAATTGAGGTCGGCAATCGGGCGGCGGTCAACGCCATCGTCCCCTGCTACCGCTGCGCGTTCTGCAAGGTGGGCTTGTATCAGCTCTGCAGGAACCTTGAACACTACGGTTTCCATCATCCGGGGGGATTTGCCGAATATACTCTGGTGCCGGAAGCCAATGTGCTCAAGCTTCCGGATGAGCTGTCCTTCGAAGAGGCGGCCATTCTTGATGTGCTGGTCGTCGGCATCCATGCGGTCCATATCGCCGGAGTTTGTATGGCCGATCGAGTGGCGATTCTCGGTGCCGGTCCCATCGGCCTGGCTATGGCAGCGGCTACCAAAAGAGCGGGAGCCCGGGTGATCTTCATCACCGCCAAACACCCTATTCAGAAAGAGCTCGCTCGCAGTATCGGTATAGATTTTGTTCTCGAAACATCGACTGAAGGGGCGGCGGAGGTTGTAGCGAAGCACACCGGCGATTTGGGTGTAGATTGCGTGTTGGAGAGTGTAGGTTATAAATCGAACACGATGGAGCTGGCCCTACAGCTGGTGCGACGAGGGGGACGAATCGTTTTCACAGGTGTATTCGAAGAAGACATAAGCCTGAATCTGGGCACGGTTCTGACAAAAGAGGCGACGATTAAAGCATCCCATGCATTCGGTATGTGGAACCTGGTGCATGAACTGGATCTGGCTGTGGAGATGATGGTGAAAGGGCAATTCCCGGCCAAGCAGTTGATAACCAACACCTTTCCGCTGGACAAGATAAATGAAGCTTTCAATCAGAAGATCAAGGAGAACACCAAGACCGTCAAAGTGGAGATCGTGTTTTGATTCCCCTGATCGATGGCTTCGTGCACCTCGACGGGATCGATGATCCGGTGGAGAAGCTCCAGGATCGGCTGGCCGAAGCCGGTGTGACCCGGTGGGCGTTTTTGGGCAGCAACTTCTGTGCACGGTTGGGCCTCCGATCCCAAAACCCGTTGGGCTTCCTATTGAAGCGGAATTTTCCCAATACCGTGTATTGTTATGCTTGCTCCGATTACTACGTTCGTGAAGGTCTGCTACTTCTGCCTCGCGGTCGCAAGGGAGTTGACCCGCCGATAGAAGAGTTAGTTGAGCTCTATGATGAAATCGGTATCGACGGCTGGAAATCGGTGATTGGAAAGCCGGAGCGATACTCGATGCCACTCAACGCTCCGCAGCTGGATGGATTTTACGCAAAGCTTCAGGCGCTCGGTCTTCCGCTTTTTTTTCATGTCGGCGATCCGCCGGAGTTCTGGGATGAAGCGTTGATCCCTGAGTGGGCGTTGAAGGAATGGGTCTACAATGAGACCCATCCTACGCTGGAACGTCTACGGCAGGAAGCCGTGGATGTCCTGCTCAAGTTCCCATCGCTGAAAATAGTCTTTGCACACTTTTTTTTCCTGGGCTACGAATTGGACCGGGCGGAAAAGCTTTTTCGAAAACACGGGAATATGTACCTGGATCTTACTCCGGGAATCGAGATGTACTTCGGCTTCACCGCTGCAGGCGAGGCGGGGAAGGACTTCTTTCTCGAGTACGCCGACCGGATCCTGGTCGGATCCTACGGCAGCGTGCACAGGGATCCTTTTCCGATTCTTTCCATGGTCCGCCGATTTATGGAAACCGATGATGTGTTCGATCCGCCCCACGACATTCCCTACCTGTGGCCGGATTCTCGGGCTCCGATGAAAGGGATCGAGCTACCGCATGATGTGCTGGTAAAGATATATTCAAAGAACTTTGAGCGGATCGTGGCTGAAAAGCCAAGGTCGCTGAATCAAGCTGCCGCCCGAGCCGAGATGGTTCGTCTTTCCAAAATAGACAACGCCGACCCATTGCCGGGTCAGGTCCTCGAAAGATGGCGCTGAACATATAGGCACGTCCCGGACGTCCACTTCAACGCTGTTTATTAGCGTACCTCGCGTGCAGCAGTACCAGGATAAAACTGCCTCCCTTGATCGTCTCCAGGATGAAGCAGGTGATTTTCAGACCCAGACTCGGCAGAAGAAGCACACTCTCGATCAGGCTGCCGAGAAGATCGCGGCCGTAGAGCAGGCCCGCGGTGTGAGCCAGGTTGGTCTTGCCCATTTCCTGGTTCGAGCCCGCGGTTGAGGATCGGCGGAGGTGCAACCTAGTGGCCAGGGGAAATTGAACACCCGTCAGCATTCCTGAAACAAACGACATTTTCAGGAAGAGTACGTAGAGGAGCACATACACGGAGGGTTTGTCCAGGGATCGGGAGGGGATCAGGAAGACAAAGGGCAGTAGAAGGGAAAAGCAAACCAGACACAGTTCGGTCAGCAGGAAAACAGATGCGGTGTTGGTCATCTGATCAGTCGACGGGTGACGGCTAAGCTGCCTAGCCGCTCTCCGGCCAGGAAGACCATACCGCAGAACTCGGTGGTAGCAATAGCATAGGGGGCCGGTGAACAGATTCGAGGGGATTCTCCGTTTCTAGAGGCGTCGGACCAGGCCCGCGGCACTTACACTCATCAGGGATTTCGAGGCGGAGGCCAAGTATAGATTCACATCCCCGGGGATGATCCGAACATGGGGAAATACGCTTTTCAGTGTATCGTAGAGCTCCTGCCGGGTCAGCCCGGAGCCATACTCCCCGATTAGTCTCGTTAGTAGGGGATCCGGCTCGACATAATCGATCTGCTTCACTGGATGCTTCAACACTTCCCGGATCCTACCGCCGGCTCCGCTGCTTTATTATCCCGTCGAGGTCGTGTTTCCTGGAAGCGTTCGAGATCGGCCAAGAGCATGAACACTTCTAGTCGCGATTTCCATTACTGAAAAACTTGAGTGAAATAGGGTTGACAAATCAATGCGAACGTATTACATAATGACATAGTTTTGTAATACTCGGAGGTGGTTGATATGGCAATTGTTAAAGCCACAGTGAAGGGGCAAATCGTCATTCCTGCTGATATCAGAAAAAAATTTAGGATTGTCAGAGGAACACGTCTTAATGTTTATGAGCAAGGAAAGAAAATCATCGCAGAACCTCTTCAAAATAACCCTGTCGAAGAGGGAAGAGGCATGCTAAAGACAGGTGGACGTATTCTGAAAGCCCTAAGAGCAGACAGAAAAAGAGAAGCAAAGCGGTGAAAAAGTATGTCATGGATAGTTACGCCATGATTGCTTTTTTTGAGGACGAATCAGGCGCAGATAGAGTAAGTAAGATTTTAAATGAAATAGTAGAGCGAAAAGCTAAGGGATTCATGTCTGTAATGAATTGGGGGGAAATCTTCTACAATACCATGAGGGAGCAGGGTATTGAGGTGGCAGAAACTATAATAACCCAGTTTAACAAATATCAGATTCAACTCATTGATGTGGATAAGAAACTTACTTATCAAGCCGCGAAGTTGAAGGCTAAATACGCCGTAGCATATGCTGACTGTTTCGCAGCTGCTCTTTCATTAAGGATGAAGGCCTTGCTTGTTACAGGTGATCCGGAATTTCGTAAGCTTGAGCATGAAATTAAGATTGAGTGGATTACTGACGAGTGGAAACAAAGTGGGAAATCGCCTAAAGGAACCTGCACATGACCGTTCAGCCGCTACGCTCCTTCGCGGCCGGTGACCCTGGTCGTTGAGCCTGCAGGAAAAGTTCCCCCTTACCCATTTCCAAGGACACATCCTTTACAGCCATCACTGGACATACTGCTTGAAAAAAAACAAAAAATCTGGAGACAATGAAGGCCTCGGGAGCAGCTCCGCCAAAAAACCGGTAAAGAAGAGTCTCCTGGCGAAAGCGAAAGCACTTCGGGAGGCGAAATGTCAGGGCGATATAAGACAACCGATCTGGCT
>Ga0315547_1003501_pt1 | contig 10178 bp, 4 predicted proteins | sample SalMarSW160240MG_2_FD_202542 | JGI IMG/M metagenome (GOLD analysis project Ga0315547, IMG submission 202542) | Salt marsh sediment microbial communities from the Plum Island Ecosystem LTER, Massachusetts, United States - Salt Marsh Sediment SW1601-240 ... | reverse complement strand
GGCAATCATGGCAAATCCAGAGTAGGTAAACAGCACAATCTTGTTCATCTGGCTTCCTACAAAAATTGGATTACCGATTATCATATCACTGAGCATCATACTGAATAATGGCACAAGCATTGCCAGAGTAGGTCGTAAGAAAATGGCTGCAAGAAACGTCAATACCATGATGATCTCAAAGTTAGGGAATGGCTGAAGTCCCCATCCAACAAGTATGGTTCGTCCTGCGGTTCCTATTCCAATAAATCCTAACAATAATAGGATATCGAAAAGTAATCCTTTATTGGGTTTAAGGTTAACATTCTTCAATAGATTCTCTGTTTTCATATATATCCTCCTTTTATTGGTTGAAATAAATTACATGGTATAAATGTTTTGTTTTTTATGGAAATTAAAAATTAATCCGACATAAAAGTTATATGTTCATTAAGGATGTGCAAAAACCCTTTAAACGGAAGAGCAATTTCCATTCTATATGACATACCCTTTGGATGAAGCTAGAGACGAGATTATTTCATCATTGAAAACGACGTTAACTAAATTGAACTATGGTATTAACATAAAGCTAGAAGCTCCTCCAGATGAAAAGATGGGCGACTTTGCATTTGCCTGCTTTTCTCTTGCACCCATGGCAAAAAAATCACCACAGAGTATTGCAGAAGATATCGTAAAAAAGATATCGAAAGGCAAATGGATTAAAAACGTCGAAGCGGAAGCAGGATATGTTAATTTCTTTCTAGATGATAAACACCTTACTAATTCTACTTTACAATCTATTTTAAAGGAAAAAGAACAGTATGGTTACTTGGATAAAAAACATAAGAAAGTCATTGTAGAACATACCTCTGCAAATCCCAATGGTCCCTTGCATGTAGGCAGGGCAAGAAATCCCATTATTGGAGACACAATAACGAGAATCTTCAAGGCTGCGGGGTATGATGTAGAATCGCAATTTTATCTTGATGATATGGGTAAACAAGTAGCTATCCTTGCCTGGGGAGTTAATAATCTAGATTTGAAAAAGATCCTGCCATCAAAGTACAAAAAACCAGATCATAAAACTGTTGGGTTTTATCAGATGGCAAGTAAGTTAATGGAAAAAGATAAGAAAATCGAAGAGGGGATTGCCAACATAGTGAAAAAAAGTGAAGGTGGAGACAGTAAAACTATTGACCTAGTGCATAGTGCCTATTCACCTGTTCTTGACGGCATAAATGAAAGCATGAAACGTATCAATATCACCATCGACAAGTATGTGCCTGAATCAAATTTTGTCAAAGATAAAAGTGTTGATGATGTTGTCAAAAAACTCAAGAAATCTGAGCATTGTGGCAATGAGGGTGGGGCATATTATCTGGATATGGAGTCGTTTGGCATCAAAGGAAGAAGTACAAAATTCTTCTTCACTAGAAAAGACAATACTACTTTATATGCCACAAGAGACGTTGCATACCATCTGTGGAAGGCGAAACATGCAGATTTACTGATGAATGTTCTTGGTGAGGACCATAAACTTGAATCAAAACAGGTAGAAATAGCATTGAAACTCGTTGGAGCGAAGCTCATACCTCAAGTCATCTTTTATTCGTTTGTCTCCCTCCCCGGTGGAAAAATGTCTACAAGGAAGGCAAGGGTTGTTTATCTCGATGAACTTATTGATGAATGTATAGAAAGAGCTTATAAAGAAGTGAAAAAAAGAAGAGGAGAAGAGCTTTCTGATCAAGAGATGAAGGAGATTGCAGAGGTCGTTGGAACAGGTGCATTACGATATAATATCATTAAAGTGCAACCAGAAAAAGACATCGCCTTCAAATGGGAAGATGCGTTAAACTTTGAAGGGAATGCAGCCCCATTTATTCAATATGCCCATGCACGTGCTTGTAGCATATTTGCTAAAAAGGAAGGAAGCATCAAAGATATGGATGCCTCTCTGCTAACACATTCCTCTGAAATTCAACTGATAAAAAAATTGGCACAAATGCCCATTGTAGTCGATGAGGCATGTAATGGATGCCGGCCACATAGTGTTGCCACTTACGTGTATGAAACAGCCTCTCAATTCAATCAATTTTACAGGGATTGTCCGGTGTTACCTGAAAAGAATAAGAAATTGAGAAATGCAAGACTTGCATTGGTCGATGCAACAAGAATCGTGTTGAAGAATGGTCTGGATCTTTTAGGAATTACAGCACCAGAGGAAATGTAGATGCAATACAAGCAGATACGCTGTGATTCTTTAATCAATGAAATAACAACTAAGGATAATCTTTTTGTTGGCGATTATACGATCGATCCTTATCAACACTGTGAGTTTGGATGCAGATATTGTGATTCAATTAATGATACTGTATACATTAAAACTAATGCTGCTGAAATGTTAGATAAAGAACTAAAACAAAGAAAAAAAGGAAGGATTATTGTCGGTTCAGTACATGATCCATATCAAAACGCAGAAAAAGAATATAAGATCACCAGAGAGTTGCTTGAAGTTATTGAGCGGCATGGCTTCTCTTGCCACATTCTCACGAAATCACCTCTGATTCTAAGAGATAAAGATATTCTATCACGTATGAAATCTTCTCTAGTAACTGTTAGTATCGCATCGCTAGATGAACAGACATCACAGCTTTTTGAAAAGCATGTACCTTTACCAAAAGAAAGATTACAAACAATACAAGCACTTTCAGAAAATGAGATAAAAACAGGATTGGCAGTGATGCCCATTCTGCCGTTTATAATGGAAAACGAGTTTGAGGACCTAGTAAAATCGGCACGCAATTACAATGCTCAATATGTGCTCCATAAACATCTCGAACTCAAAGGCGATCAAAGAACTAAATACATGACTATCATACAGGAGCATTTTCCCAAACTTATGAAAAAATATGATGAACTGTACAAAGATAGTTACATTCCAAATACTGATTATATTTCAGATATAAATAAAAGTATAGAGCAATTGTGTAAAAAATATAAAATAAAAAGGAGAATTGAGACGTAAAATGATTTTACGTCTATATGTTTATTTCTTTTTCTTCCTGTAAACCGCTACAGCCACAAGCACAATTACAATTATGATTATGCCAATGATGACTGCGAGATATTCTAACCAGAATGACAATGGTTCTTTCTCGTGTGGATATCCAGTTGCACCGAAAGGCATGTGGCCGTCAACATCTAATTCTGCATCGTATCGAAGTGGCTCGGTCTCTCCCTTTGTCCAGTAGTTTGCGTCGCTGTATTTGGTGTCAGGAACAAATGGGCGTAGATCTGGATCTCCAAAGAAACAGACATTCTCAGCAACATCCCACCACCACTGCGGAGGTTCAGTATTATACAGGATACCTACATGACGAATGCCTTTTTCATATGCCTCACCAATTGTATCACCAAGGATGATATCGCGAGGAATCGTTTGTTGCCAGAATGATCCATACCAAGATGTTGGCCATGGATCGATGATCTGGAATACAGAGCCGTGTCTAACCATTGTAAGATGCATTAGTTTATATGCTGGTAAACATGCTGTGTTAATCCATCCGCAAGAATGAATATTCTCCAAAGACTCATCCATATTATATCCTGTAAGAAGTGAATTTGCTGTTGCTATAGTGGAAACTGTATGAGCGCCCACCAATCCATCTTTATAGTAATCTGGATCTTTTAACCATTTTGGCATAAACCATTTGATAATTGGAAGATTTGTCAGTCTGTGCAATATTGGTCGCTCTGATGGCCAATAATCTTCTCCAATTGGGAACAATCCTTGCATATCTGGGTTGCCAAGTAAAGCTGGCAGGATACCATGAACCTCCATAGTTAGAGTATCTGGATTTTCGGTTGAGCCCAGATACCATTCGTATCCTCTCCATGGATTCTCCTGTTTTGTAAAGGCGATTCTATTAGTAAGAATGTTTGGAAACATGCCAAAAATACTAGATTCAGGATCCCATGACAATAATATACCGCTACCAGTACTATCGCCGTGCGTACCCGAAAGCCAAAGTAAAACGCCGTTGTTTAAGTTGTCTATTGTCGCTGAATAGCTAGTTGAGAAGACACTATCATATCCGCCTTTCTCAAGATAAAAAGGTATTACCTCAGAACCTGATATGTCTGGCCACAGTGCCCCTTGTTTGCCAGGTACTGAGCCTTCATCAATGGGCTCATTTGATTCAGTAACACCTGGTATAATATCATCTGCACATTTATACTGAAATCCATAATATGTTTGGAAACGCTCATTTAGTTTATGGTCATAGCAGATGTACATTTGTAAAACAGGATATTCGAATGTTTCTTCCTGTGAAGGTTTTGTAATTTTTAATGAACTACCGCCCCAAGGTAATATATTACGCCTCTTGCTATAACTACCCTGAATTAACGTATTTCCTTGTGGACTCATAGCAGGATTTTCAAAGATAAGTGCTGGATAAAATACATTTCTAGCAGTCCAATAAGCGGTATCAACAGGAGATCCGAAGATTCTGCCAGGTTTCATTTTTCCAACAAAAGCTCTATCCCAAGGTGCACCAATATCAAACTGTCCTGCTATAGTAATCATGGTTTCTCTTCCTTCTTTATCATATCCGTGATCTTTCAGGAAATTAATTACTCGGCTTCCAGTCAAATACATTTGAGCGATTGGAAGATCCTTATAACCATTGGCATGTCTCTTCCAGAATTCGGTATGCCACACTACAGCTGATGAAAGTTCCGGATGGTTATCAACGATGATGACAGGTGATCCGTGATGTGCTGCAGTGTATGCAGCGGGTCCAATAAACAAACTCGCTTTTGTCTCGTCAGCAGGTTTTCGTTCAGTAACAAGCCATTGAGTCCATGGATCAATAGTAGAAATAATGACATCGTTTCTGCCAGTTAATTCCATAATTTTTTCATATAATTCTCCAGGCATTACATATTCTTCTTGTATTGTTGCAATATCAGCAATTTGTTGCTTACCATCATCGGAAAGATGTTCGCCAAGATTAATTAAACAAACGTTTTCAACACCAAGTTTGTAGAGGACATTCTTAGTAGATTTAGTTAACCCAGAAGCATCAGCATACAATAACGGCACATTAAGGATACTTGCTAGCACTGAACCCTCTGTTGCAGAAGTGAGTGAATTAGCTTGTTCCTTAGAGAAGTTCTGACTCCAACTAAATTCAACTTCAAAATCAATTGGTTGTGATACATCATCTAATCTGAAAACACTAATTGCATAGTTTTCATCTGGTAAACATTCGCCAAGTTGATCTAGATGTATTTCTTGATAATCACTCTCTTCATCAGATGCTGAAATGATTTCTTCACCAGCAGGGCCAATCAGAGAAAGGCCAAGATGAACGCTTGGGTTGTCCCACGTCAATTTAAAGGTTGCATCTCTACATCCAAATGGCGGATCGACAGAAAGATCTTGCTCTACACCAGGAAACATAGTAATGTCTGTTTGATATGTTGCACCTCTTAGCATGTTTCTGATAATGTCGATGAAGCTACCATAACGTTCGACGATTTTGAAGGTTGGTACATCAGTAATACCTAGTCTCCATTGGCCGCTGGTATACACATAGGTTTCTGTTCGTTCTCTATCCATTCCTCCGATGTTCCAACCCTGGGTAACTGCAACCTGCATCCATTTATCATCATATTTACAGTAGAGTTGTGAATCTGGATCGGCAGCAGGAATGGCAATATTAATATGTAATGGTAATGCAGACTCCTTTCCAGTACCAACAGATAACGATGCCCACCATGTTCGGGATTTTAGATATTTATATCCATCGGGGACGTCAAATTCATGAAATCTGGGATTTAATTTATCCAACTGATCAGTATAAAATGTTTCTTGGAGGATCTCTTTCCCTCCCGGTATCGTTCCTTCCAGCGATGAACTGAATTCTTCATATGGGATTTCAAATTCTTCATCAATTACTGCAATAACAGCATCATCTGAATAGGACCACTCGTTCAGAGCGAGGCTTGCCGCAATTTCGTATGGGCAATCATTTTCGATGACATCGTATTCCTTTGCTTTCCAAGTCTCGTCAAGTTTATTCATTGGAACATTGATGAGAGTCATTTTGTCTAATCTACCATTGCTGTAACTCATCCAGTCTTCCATGAAGTAGTCAAGACCCTGTCGAGCGTCCAATGACCGTTCTTTGTCATCCTCAATAGGATATTCATCTTGATAGAACAAGAGCGGATATGAGAACAATTTATCGTCAGATTGAAAAACTGCTGTCGGAACAGCTGCCAAATATGCATAGTCATCAAGGTATGTATCCTCATCAAAATTTACAATTGTTGTTTTCTTCAGTGGTACAACAGGCAAATATGATGGTCCCTTATCACATCCTGTAATACGGTCAATATCTATTGCAAGTATATTTGGCGCAATAGCTGTACCTATCAAGATACAAACTATTGATATTGCTACAAAATTGCTTAATTTAATTCTCTTTTTTACCATGAATGGTTTCCCCCAATTAGATATTTATTTTTATATGGGTATATATTTCGTAATATTATATATATTTACTAGGTATATAAAAGTTATTATACAACTCTGATTTATTCATAGAAAAGAATAAAAAAAAAAGAGGAGGATTTTCTCACTTCGCATCACTTTTTCTTGCGAATAACAACTCCAACCATGAGCAGTATTACGGAAGCGACTATGATAATGATGACTACAAGATATTCTAACCAGAATGGCAGTGGTTCTTTCTCATGCGGATAACCAGTTGCGCCGAAAGGCATGTGACCATCGATATCTAGCTCTTCGTCATATCTAAGCGGCTCTGTGTCTCCCTTCTCCCAGTAGTTTGCATTGCTGTATTCAGTATTTGGAACATACATCCTTAGATCGGGATCTCCAAAGAAACAAACATTTTGTTCGGAGTCCCACCACCACTGTGGAGGATCTGTTGCATGCAGTATACCAACATGACTAATGCCTTTTCTATATGCTTCTCCAACTGTATCGCCAAGAACAATATCACGTGGCATTGTTAATGACCAATATGCATACCATGACGTCGACCATGGGTCAATAACCTGGTATACTGAACCATGTCTAATCATCGTTAAATGCATGTATTTGTAAGCTGGTAAGCATGCACTGTTAATCCAGCCACAAGAATATAAGTTTTCTAATCTATCGTCCATGCTGTAACCGGTCCATTGTGAATGAGATACGGCAAGACCAGATATTGTATGTGAACCAATGATTCCATCTTTATAATAACTGCTATCTTTTGCCCATTCAGGCATGAACCATTTAATTATAGGCAGGTTGGTTAAAAAGTGTAATATTGGTCTTTCAGATGGCCAATAATCTTCGCCGATTGGCAATAACCCATTCATATTTGGATTACCTAAAAGAGCTGGTAGAATACCATTTACTTCCATTGTCATAGTATCTGGATCCTCAGTTGAGCCAAGATACCAATCATAACCACGCCATGGGTTAGATTCTCTTGTATAACCAAATCTTTTAGATACTATATTTGGAAGGTAACCAAATATACTATCATCTGGATCCCAAGTGACCAATAAACCACTACCGGCACCAGTTCCATGAGTATGAGATATAAACAATAAGACTCCTTTGTTTAAATTTTCCATTAATGGTTCGAAATTAGTTGAAAAGACATTGCTGTATCCTCCTTTTGTTAAGTAAAATGGCGTAACCTCACTATCGGTATAATCGGGCCATATCTGTTGCCCTTCTTTACCTGGGACTACACCTTCATCAATAGGGTTATCTGATGGAGTTACACCAAATACGATGTTATCTGCAGATTTATATTGGAAACCATAGTATTTTTCAAACCGATCATTAAGACGCTGGTTATATGTAACATATAATTGGAGAACAGGATAGTTGAAGTTTTCTTCTTGACTTGGTTTGGTTACCTTTAATCCAATGCTGCCCCATGGGAAAAGTTTCCTTCTTTCACTTGAAGAACCTTGAATGAGATCTACACCTTGTGGATTCATACCTGGATTATTGAAAATAAGACCTGGGTAGAATACATTTCGTGAAATCCAATATGCTGTATCCACTGGTGAACCATAAATACGACCGGGGTTTGTATTGCCGACGAAAGCTCGATCCCAAGTTGCCCCTATTTCATATTGACCTGAAACAGTTATCATTGATTCAACTCCTTCTTTGTCAATACCAAGTTCTTTCAGAAACTCTATAACCTTTTTTACTGTCAGATACATAGGAGCGATTGTTGGTTCGTGGAAACCACTTGCATGTCTCTTCCAAAACTCTGTATGCCAAACAACAGCTGAAGAAAGCTCTGGATGCATATCAACAATAAGCACTGGGCTACCATGATGAGCTGCACAATAAGCCGCAGGACCAATGAAAAGACCAGCTTCTGTTTCGTTACCCGGTTTCATTTCTGTGACCAGCCATTGTGTCCATGGATCAATCGTAGAAAATATTACATCATTTTGACCAGTTAAACTCATTATTTCTTCGTAAATCTTCTCTAGTTCAACATATTCTTTTTCAATATCTGCAATTTCTTTAATTTCCTCTTTCGCATCTTTTTTTAACTCATTGCCAATGTTTACAAGATAAACATTTTCAACACCAAGTTTGTAAAGAGCATCCCCTGTACACTTGTTTAGACTGTCTGCTGAGGTATACAATAGAGGGGCATTTAACTGGCTTGCAAGAACAGCACCTTCAGTTGCTGAACTCAGAGAATTTCCATGCTCCTCCGAATAATTCTGATGCCAACTGTATTCTAATTTGTAATCTACGGAACCTGAAATATCGTTAAGGGCAAATACACATATTTTGTATTTTCTTTCATCTGGTAATTCACCTAATTGATCAAGATGTATCTCTTGATAATCTTGATCCTCAGAACTACTAGTCATTATTTCTTCTCCATAAGGACCTAGTATTGTTAAACCAAGCTTTGCACTTGGATTGTCCCAGGTAAGTTTAAAAGTTGCATCTCTACATCCAAATGGAGGTGCTTCGGGTATTTCTTTTTCAAAACCGGGATATAAAGTTATATCGGTTTGATATGTAGTTCCTTTGAGCATGTTTCTCAGGACGTCAATTATCTTACCAGTTCTACCTGCAAAGCCAAATGGACCAAATGTTGGGATATCAGTGACAGTCAAATACCATTTTCCAGAATTATAGATATATGCCTCTGTTTTTTCCCTGTCCATTCCACCGATGTTCCAACCTTGCGTAACAGCTACTTGCATCCAGTCATTGTCGTATTGGCAATAAAATTGAGTATCTGGATCGGCTGTAGGTACAGTCGCATTTATATGTAATGGTAAAGCAGATTTCTGAGGTGTTCCAAACCATAGAGAAGACCACCAGGTTCTTGCTTTAAAGTATTTGTATCCTTGGGGGACTTCATAATCATGTGGTCGAGGATTTAACTTATCTAACTGGTCTGTGAAAAACGATTTTGTAATAATTTCTTTATCACTGGTTATTGTATCTTCTATTTCTGAACTTAGCTCAAATCCAGGTTTTTCAAACTCATTTTCAATAACTGCTACAACAGCACCATCTGAGTAAGACCATTCGTTCAATGCAAGTCGTGCCGCAATATCATATGGGGACTCGCTTTCAATAAGGTCATACTCTTTTGATTTCCATGTACTATCCAGTTTGTTCATGGGCACATTGATAAGAGTCATCTTATCCAATCTACCATTGCTGTATCTCATCCAGTCTTCCATGAAATAGTCAAGACCCTGTCGAGCGTTCAATGACCGTTCTTTGTCATCCTCAATAGGATATTCATCTTGGTAAAATAATAAAGGATTGGAGAATAATTTGTCTTCCGATCTGAATACTGCCGTTGGAACAGCAGCTAAATATGCATAATCGTCAAGATAGGTTTCCTCATCATATCCTACAAATGTGATTTTCTTTACCGGCACCACTGGTTTATATGAAGGGCCTTTGTCGAATCCTTGGATACGATCAACGTTTGTTGCCAAGGCAAGTGGTACGAGTGTTACACTGAGCAGTATAGCTACTACAGAGGCCGCTATAAAACTATTCGACTTACCTAATTTCTTTGCCATGTATGATTTCCCCCTAAGATACTATTTTGTATCAATACATTAACCAATATTAATTAGTTTTATTAATATTTTGCTAATTA
>Ga0315547_1003496_pt1 | contig 10193 bp, 9 predicted proteins | sample SalMarSW160240MG_2_FD_202542 | JGI IMG/M metagenome (GOLD analysis project Ga0315547, IMG submission 202542) | Salt marsh sediment microbial communities from the Plum Island Ecosystem LTER, Massachusetts, United States - Salt Marsh Sediment SW1601-240 ... | reverse complement strand
GTCAGGCAGGAGAGTAAGTATATCACCGTCACGACCGACGACCAGGGGTCCTTCGAGTTCGACCTGATCATGCCCTACCGTTTGATTCCCCCGACGGCGGCTGAGTTTCAGACCCACGAGGTTCAGGCCCGGCAGATAGCTTCCCTGGGCAAGCTCAAGGCCAGCGAGCCCCTACTGCTGACCATCGAACGTATGGTGGAAACGATCTTCATGGGCATGATGGCGACCCTGTTCGGAATCATCTTCTCGATTCCCATCAGTTTTCTAGCGGCCCGGAACATCATGTCCGGCTCCCGGGTTACGGTCACTATCTACTACCTCACCCGAACCGTGCTCAACATTATCCGAGCGATCGAGCCCCTGATCTGGGCCATCATCGCCGTGGTCTGGGTGGGATTGGGTCCCTTCGCCGGGATTATCGCCCTCACGATCCACTCCGTTGCAGCGCTGGGCAAGCTGTACTCCGAGGCGATCGAGGGAATCGACCCGGGTCCAATCGAGGCGGTTCAGGCAACAGGAGCCAATCGCCTGCAGACAATCATGTTTGCCGTGGTACCGCAGATGATCGCTCCGTTTGTGAGTTTCTCCATCTACCGGTGGGATATCAACGTGCGCATGTCCACCATCATCGGGCTGGTAGGCGGCGGCGGCATCGGCTTCATCCTGATCCAGTACATCCGTCTGCTCGACTACCGGGCCGCCGGCATCGCCGTATGGTTCATCGCCGTGACCGTGGCCGTGCTGGATTATGTGAGCTCGGAGATCCGCCAGCGCTTCGTGTAGATTGAGGCTATGGATCAGGGAAACAGCAGCCGGGAAGCCTTGATACGATCCTCTCGGAGCTCCCGGAGTGCCAGAAGAAACAGCATGTTCCAGTCCGGGTAGTAACAAAGCCTGTATTCCTCTTCCGAAAGCTCGAGTTCCTGCTCGAGATAGTTCAGGGCGGAATAGACGCCGCCGATCTGATCGATCAGCTCTAGCTCCAGGGCCCGCTCCCCCGAGTAGATCCTACCGCCGCCGATCGCCTTCACGGTTTCGTACGGCAGGGATCGGGCTTCCGCCACCTTTCTGTAGAACTGCTCGGTGAAACTGTCGTTGAGATCTCGCAGTCTTTGGCGCTGTTCCTCGTTTAGGGCCGTGAAGGGAGAAAACAGCTCGACGTTTTCTCCGAAGCGGATCGAGTCCGTGGTAATCCCGTATCGTTCCAGCAGCTCGGCGATCACGATCTTGAAGGAGTAGGAGCCGATGCTGCCGGTCAGCGCGGTCTTGCGGGCGAACACCCTTTCTCCGGTCATGGCCAGATAGTAGCCGCCGGAAGCGGCCACCCGGCCCATTACAACTACCACAGGTTTTTCCTCTTTCAGCTCCATGATGGCCTTCCAGATCTTGTCACTCACCAGGCCGTCCCCGCCCCCACTGTCTATGTACAGAATCACCGCCGACACCCGGGCGGCCTCTTGAAGACGCTCCAGCACGGGTATCAGGTTCTTCTCGGTGATATAGCTCCGGGAGAACAATCGACGCCACGGACTTAAGGCCTGACTGTTGACGATGACCCCGGAGGCCTTGAGCACGGCGATCTCCGGACACCGCCAGCTCCGGTTCTGATGCTCCCGATAGGCCAGGCGGACTGCGGGCAACTCATCCAAATACTGCTCTTCGAAATCCTGGTAGTAGGTCACCTCATCCACCAATCCCAGCTCTGCCGCTTCTTCACACCAGTAGGGACCGCCGTCCACAAGCTCTCGAGCACGCTGCCTGGAAAAACCGCGCGAAGAGACCAGGATGTCGAGGATCAGCTCGTAGGAGCTCGCCAGGTACTCTTCGAGCTGCCTGCGATTCTCCGCACTCAGGCTTTCCCGCAGGAAACGATCGAGGGCGGATTTGTAGTCGCTCGACCGGGCATACTCGACCTCTATTCCCAGCTTCTCGAAAAGGTTCTTGTAAAACAGAAGCCTGGCACCCACACCGACCAGCGGCACGATTGTGTACGGAGAAGCAACGACCGTGGTGCCCGCGGCAGCGGCCAGATAGTCGAACTCGGAATAGGAGGAATCGAGATAGCTGATGATCGTCTTTCCCCTGCTCTTCAGATAACTGAAGGCATCTATCAGCTCCTCCAACACGTCGATCGACAGCACTGTGGTAGATTCAAAGGTCAGGACCAGGGTCTCCAGGTTCCTGTCCGCGGCCAGCTGATACAGACGGGCAACCAGGCTGTCCAGGTTGTAGAGACTTTCCTTGTCGGTAGAATTGGGATCGATCGGCCTGGATAACTTCAGATGATAAACCTTCGGACCGAACTCCAAAATCGATCGGGGCGGAAGCAGTTCGCAGCGCACCCCCGCGCCGAAACGAAGATCGTTGAAACCGAAATCCCCGGCCAAGGAGAGATCAAGCCTTACCGAGTTCATCGCCGTCGACATGCCGGCCACAAAATCCTGAAAATGATTCTCCGTTCGAAATCCGACCTGGATTCCAGCCACCGGTTCCCCCCGTAACCCGAGCACGCTGTCTATACCGGAAAGGGAAAAATCGTGGGGAAAGATGACATCCCCGAACAGGGTGAACCGGTCGGTCAGCGGGCGCAAGCCCAGGCCGAAGCAGTAGCGGCGGGAGAGGGGATCGAGAAGCTGCTCCTGGGTTGCGGCAACGGCCAGATAGCGATGGGGATACCATAGCAGACCCGTGGCCATATCGATATCCCGCCGGTGAAAATCGAGCAGATCCGCGGCAAACCTCACCCCGACGTGGAAGGCGGAGTCGCGGGGAAAAGCGAGGCCGTAGAGGAGGTTCAGCGTCTCCCCCGCCCCGTCCCTCCGGTAGTCCAGCCGCAGACTGTCGGACAGGGCGGTACTAACTGAATATTCATCGGGTCCTCCGATGATAGTCCCCAACCCGGCGGCGAGAGAACGATGCACCGCTACGGCGGCCGGATTGTACAGAAGGCCTTCGTAGCCAACCGCGGTCGCCGCCGAGGCGGGCACGTCCTGGCTGAAGAGCGGATTCACGGAAATAAAAAAAATGCAGAACAGAGCAGCTCTACTAGGCCACATCCCGATACCCCCTTTAAGGCAGTATAGACCTGCCGCATCGAGCGGTCAAATCAGATCACCCGCATGGATTTCCACTTGCCCTGGAGGAAGCGAAAGTAAAATCCGAAACCAAGGACGATCACGTAGGCGGTAACAAAGATCCAGGCCGTATAGATGCCGGTCTGGAAAACAAGCAGTGTGAGGAAGGTGGGAACAACCAGAATGCAGGTAGACACGATCAGAATCATGATCATTACGAAACGGGTGTCTCCTGCGCCTTTGATTCCCGCAGCGAAGACGATGTTCATCGTGTCGAAGATCGAATACGCCGCCACGAATCGCAGGAGCACTACCGCGATCTTTCGAATTTCCTCAAAGGTTTCGGGAGCCGATTTGGAGGAGAAGAAACGGATGTAAAAATCTGGAACCAGCACATAGGACAGCGCGATCAGTCCCATGTAGAGGAAACAGATCGCAGCTCCGGAGTAGGTACTGCGCGTCGCCAGATCCACCCGCTGCTCCCCCACGTACTGTCCTACCAGGATCGAGATCGCCATGCCAAGCCCGATCATCGGCATGAAGGCCAGGGAGTTGATGTTGAAGGCGATGTTGGTCGCGGCCAGCTCTACCATCCCGAGCCGCCCGATCAGCAGGATGAACACGGTGAAACCGAATATATCGATGAAAAACTGTACCCCGTTGGGAAGCCCGTAGCGCAGGATCCGGCCGAGCAGTTCGAAGTTCGGCCTCCAACCAGAGCGGGTGGCAAAGGAGCGGTCGTTTTCCCGCCGCAGGATCAGTACGGCAAAAACTAAAAAGGAAACGACTCCCGAAACAACAGTGGAAATGGCGGCGCCTGTGATTCCCAACTCGGGAAAACCGAATCTTCCGAAGATCAGGATGTAGTTCAAAACGACGTTCACCGCCGTTGCCAGCAGATGTACCCACATCACCGGCCAGGGTTTGCCCCGGCCGGAAAAAAAGGCCGCCATCGCGGAGTTGGCAATCGGAAAAAGCGACCCGTAGCAGAGCACTCTGAAATACCGGACTTCCAGCCGGCGAACCTGTACCGGATGCCCGATCCACTCGAATATGGCTGGGGACAGGGGAGCCATCAGCAGAAGCAGCAAACCCCCGATCAGGGAAACGTAGAATCCCTGCCACAGAGAGGGGCCGATCCGGTCCGGCTGAGCCGCGCCGTGGTATTGAGCTACGAAGGTGTTCACATAGCTCGCCGTACCCAGAAATAAGCTGAGGATCGTAAAGTAGAGGATTCCCGAAGGCATGGAGGCTGCGATGGCTTCGGGGGAATACCAGCTCAGGAACATGCGGTCGACGAACTCCTGAACCGCCAGAGAACCCGAGCTGAGGATCAGCGGTGCGGCCAAACGAAGCACCTCCGAAAAGCCACCGCGATCGTGCCAGCGTTCGAGAAAAACGATCCGTCTGGGTGCCGGCTTCATCATTCAGCTCTTATATCCGCAGAGGATGAGGGGAAGGGTATCAATGCCGAAGGGTTTCTCGTCGAAACCTCCGAACAGCTGCAGACCCTGGAACCCTGCCGAAGCGGCCAATCCTAGTAAGTCCTCGCTCTTCAGGATTCGAAGGGGTACATGATTACCGATTACTCGCTGATCCGGCTCCTTGCCGATGCGAAGCTCGGTTCGGAAGATTACGCTGTTGTCGGCCGGATCCAGCTCGTAGGTGCGGACAAACTCCAGCCCGACGGATTCGTCCCGCAGCGTAGGCAGGCTGGTAATGCCCTTGGCCAGGATCCGATCGTAGTTGATGATCTGCAGGATGAGCATTGCCCCCGGATTGAGCAGACGGTGGCATTCCATCAATACCCGCTGGATCTTTTCCTCACTTTCCAGGTGTACCAGGGAGTTTCCGATGCAGAAAGCCAGATCAAAACCAGGATCCAGTTGTTGGGTCATGGCCAGCATGTCCATGACCTGGAAGACGGCGTGCAAATCCAACCCTTGAGCCTTGGCCCGGGCGGTTTCGATCATGCCTCGATCCAGGTCGATTCCCGTCAATCGATGTGCCTTCTCAGCTAAGGCCAGGGAGTAGCCTCCGGTACCGCAGGCGATGTCTAAAATCCGGGACCGCGGCTTGGTTCTGCCGCTGATAAAATCAACGGTGCCCGGATCTACAGGGAATATCAGATCGTAGTGGGCGCTGATACTCTCGTAGAAATCCATCTCAAAATCCCTTCTTCGGCAAAACGTCGACTTCGGTCAGAGCCGAGACTATCGCGTCTACCTCTCCGATGGAGAAGACTTCGATGTTCACCACACCTTCGAAGGCTCTCAGGAACGGAACCAACCCTTGGAACCAGGGCTCTCCGGCGGCGAAGGCTTGATGGTCCGCCCCGTCCCGTACTCCGTGCAGATGTATCTCTTCGATACGCGGGCCGTAGCGTTTTATAAATTCCTCGACGCTCGATCCGCTTCTCAGCAGGTGTCCCGTATCACAGCACAGGGGAAAGGAGCTCATCATTTCGGCAACCGGCAAAAAGTCCCTCGCAATGAGATTCTCGACGAGAAAGACCCGTCCGTAGCGCTCCTGCCAGCCCTCCACTATATCTCGAAACTCGCCGAGATCCCCCGGCGGTGAATGCAGGATATATCGCTGGGCCAGATCTCGGGTAAGCTCGATCAACCGTTCATGCTCAGGGATCAGAGAATCGGGCATGTGCACGGCGAAGGTGAAACGTTCCCGGTAGGAGGCAATCAGGGATTTTTCGCGAACAAACAAGTCTCGGCTGTCGTCATCAAAATAGTAGAACAGGAGCTCCACCGCCTGGATCTCCCGCCGATCTGCCAGAAACGCCACGTTTTCCCCGTAGGTTCCGGGAATCACATAGGAGGGTACCGATACTTTCATCGTAATATGGGCATCCGAAGGTGAACGAGAACAGCGAGTACAGCCAGGGCGACGACCTCGGAAATCTCGCAGAGAGCACCGTAGCTGTCCCCGGTACAACCGCCGATCTTGCGCAAGAATAGCAGCCCCATCGCAGCGCTGATCACGGCTACGGCGGCGAGCACAGCCAGGCCCCACACGCCGAGACAGAGCCAGGCGCAGACAACTGCGACAACCGTGCCGAAAACCAGTTGGGGCAGGCGGCAGTGCTGTTTAACCCGATAACCCAGACCCGCAGGCACCGCGGAGGGGAAGCTGAACATGGCCAGGAGCATAGACCAACGTCCCAGCGTGGGCACCAGAATGATCTCCCGGATCCGAAAAACTCCAACCAGCTCGGTCAGAAAGGCGAACTTCCCGAGCAGCACGATACACAAGGCTAGGACGCCGAAAACCCCGACGCGGCTGTCCTTCATAATGGCCAGCCGTTTGTCTCTGTGCACACCTCCCCCCAGGCCGTCGAAGGTGTCTGCCAGCCCGTCGAGGTGCAGACCCCGTGTGAACAGGGTCCAGACGGCCAGGCACAGACAGGCTGTGGAAAGAGGAGACCACAGTCGGGAGAACAGATAGGCGCAGCCGTACAGCAGGGCCCCGAGGAGCACCCCGACCACCGGATACCAGGCGGTGGCTCTGCCCAGCTGTCTCTCTGTTACTTCGGCCTTTCCGGGCATCGGAAGAATCGAGAGAAAGCGTAAGGCAAGGAAAAACCCCATGGATCTATCTCACTTCAGTTTCTGGGCCAGCCCGGCCAGGAGGAAAAATACTTCCTCCGCTTCCCCTGCCACCCGCTGATTGACCCGTCCGGCAATATCCCGAAAGGTCCTGCCGAGGGGAGTCGGCGGTACCACGGCCATGCCGACTTCGTTGGAGATCAGAAGGGCCTGCCCCAGAATTCGATGGCACTGGGATAGAATCTCCTCGATTTCCCGCATTACCACCTGCTCCAGCTTCTCCAGGTCCGGCGACCCATCCTGCTGATCCGCTCCCTGCTCCAGCATAATGTTGGTCACAAGCAGAGTCAGGCAGTCGACGATCACCACTGCGGAGTTTACCCCGGAGAGTGCACCGGCCACATGCCGCGGCTCTTCGATGGTCTTCCACTGTGCAGGGCGGTTGTCCCGGTGGCGGGCAATCCTGAGCTCCATCTCCTCATCCTCCGCCGTCGCGGTTGCCAGATAGGTCACCCCACCGGCGGAACCTACAGACAGCCGGGTCGCCAAGTTTTGAGCAAAACTGCTCTTGCCGCTGCGAGCACCCCCCAAAATGAAGGTGACCCTGCCCATATGACAACCTTTCCTTGCCTGTTGACCAGAAAAACGCCGAAGTGGCCCATGTTGTGTAGCTCCAAGCGATACCACAACGGCGGCGAACCTGTCAAGGCGGCGCGGCGGCACAGGGTGGCGGCACAGGTACTCGCGATCCGATTTTTCAGCTATAGTGTGACAGGAGTGAAACATCGGTATGAATAATTTTCTTGCAGAAATCGAAACCCGAAGGGCTCGCCGAGCTCTTAATGAAAAAGCCGTCCCTCAAGATGTCCTTGATAGAATCATGACCGCGGCCACCTACGCCCCATCCTGCTTCAACAACCAGCCCTGGCGCTTCCTGGTTGTAAACCAAGACAAGGAGCTCGAGGTCGTAAAAGAGAACCTGGCTGGCGGGAACTATTGGGCCCAGAAAGCCCCTGTGATCGTTCTGGTTTGTACGAAGCCGGAGATCGACTGCCGGCTCAGCGACCGCCGAGACTACGCCTTCTTCTCCACGGGATTGGCCGTGGAAAACCTGATCCTGCAGGCCACCAGAGAAGGATTGATTGCCCACCCCATCGCCGGGTACAAGCCGGTTCCCTTGAAAGAGGCCTTCGGGATTGATCCGCAGATGATCCTGATCACCCTCGTAGTCATCGGCTACCCGGGAGAAGAGTCGCACTTAAGCGACGAGCACAGGGAACTGGAACACAGTCCCCGGGATAGAAAACCGGAAAGCCAGGTGATTATGTACAATCGCTGGGAAGAGAACAGTAGTGAAGAGTAGCATCGAGAAACTGGCTCGGCTCAGAAGCAAACGCGGCTTCATCTGCGACATGGACGGAGTGATCTACCACGGCAACCGCCTGCTGCCCGGTGCCAAGGAGTTCGTGGCCTGGCTGCACGAAAATGAAAAACGCTTCCTCTTTCTGACCAACTCCAGCGAGCGCTCGCCGCGGGAACTTCAGCAAAAGCTGGCCCGGATGCAGATCGAGGTTTCCATCGAGAATTTCTATACCAGTGCGTTGGCAACGGCGGGTTTTTTGGCCAGCCAACATCCCAATGGAAGTGCCTATGTGATCGGCGAGGCCGGGCTGACCAATGCCCTGTACCAGGCGGGCTTTTCCATGAATGACGTCAACCCGGACTACGTCGTGGTTGGGGACACCCGAACCTACAGCTTCGAACGGATCGAACGGGCCGTTCAGCTCGTTCTCGGCGGCGCCCGATTGATCGGCACCAATCCGGATCTGACCGGTCCTTCAGAAGGTGGGATCGTCCCTTCTACGGGCTCGCTGATCGCACCGATAGAGCTGGCTACCGACCGTAAGGCCTATTTCGTGGGCAAACCGAATCCACTGATGATGCGTCAGGCTCTGAAAAAACTCGCCTGCCAGCGGGAGGAAACTGTCATCATCGGAGACAGGATGGATACCGACATCATTTCCGGAATCGAAGCGGAGATCGAACCGGTATTGGTCTTAAGCGGTGTGACCACGGCGGAGGATCTGCTTCGCTTTCCCTATTCACCGTATTATGTGATAGAGAGTGTTGGGGATATCCCGGTCCTCGCGTAACTTTCAATCTTCGATTTACATCTACCATGATTGAAGGGAATATTGTAGTATAATAGTGGTTTCGAGTACCAGAGGAACACTGAGTTCGCCCGGAGGTTGGCATGTCAATACGCAACGAGGAGATCTTCAAGATCGTTGAGAAGATCCGTAATCACTACCGCTCAAACCTGAACAACCGCTTCATCCGCAAGGCTATTTTACTGATGAAAGTTCCCCGGGGAACCTGGGATGCCATCGCCCGTCTCACAGAGAAGACGGACTTCTATAAAATTCAGGGATATCCATACAAAGAACTGTACGAACAGATCCATGCGGCCGCTACCTTTGTGCATCAAGCCAAGATCGATGTTGCCCCTCGACTGCGCGCCCTACTGTCCGACGGAACTGAAACGGTGTTCAGCCGCCAGAAAGGCGGCGAAGACAAGATCCTGCTCGACATGGCGATCAACAACTTCCCCGCCAATCTCGGCGTTTTTTCCGATCTAATCAACGAGCTGTATGTGAAGGCCGTAGAACAGGACAAGGCGGATCATCCGAATGAGCGGCCCGTGTTCGAGAGGATGCCCGAGCTCAAAGAGATAGGCCGCCTTCTGATCTGAAAAGCTCTTAACCTTTGATCTGCTTTACCATCTCCGGCACGACGTCAAAGAGACTACCGACGATCCCGTAGTGGGCAACGCTGAAGATCGGAGCGCTGGGATCGTTGTTGATTGCCACGATAATGTCAGAACTCTTCATCCCCGCCAGATGCTGGATGGCGCCACTGATTCCGCAGGCCACGTATATCGTCGGATTCACGGTTTTTCCCGTCTGCCCAACCTGATGGGAGTACGGGATCCAACCGGCGTCCACAGCAGCACGGGAGGATCCTACAGCGCCGCCGATCGCTTTTGCCAGCTCTTCGATTAGGGCGAAGTTCTTTGGATCCTTTAAGCCACGGCCTCCGGATACTATGAAATCTGCATCAGCCAGGTTCACCGTATCCATCTCTTCGGGAACAAACTCGAGCACCTCCACACGGGGCTTGAGGATGGGATAGCTCAATTCCAGAATCTGCCCCTCATGGCCCTCTAGCGGTTCGGCGGCTTTCATCACCTTATGCCGTACCGTAGCCATCTGGGGTCTGTGGCTGTTGCACAGAATCGTGGCCATGATGTTTCCACCGAAGGCGGGCCGGGTCTGCTTGAGCAGTTTGTTCTCCCCGTCGATGGACAGCTCGGTGCAGTCGGCGGTCAATCCGGTCAGGATCCGGGCCGCCACTCGGGGCAGCAGCGATCGGCCGATAATTGTTCCGCCGCCCAGAAAGATCTCCGGCTTCTTATCGAGCAGGATCTTTGCAACCAGGTCCGCCTGAATCTCCTCGTTGAAATCCCCGATGGCAGGATCTTCCATCATCCAGACCTCAT
>Ga0315547_1003494_pt1 | contig 10195 bp, 5 predicted proteins | sample SalMarSW160240MG_2_FD_202542 | JGI IMG/M metagenome (GOLD analysis project Ga0315547, IMG submission 202542) | Salt marsh sediment microbial communities from the Plum Island Ecosystem LTER, Massachusetts, United States - Salt Marsh Sediment SW1601-240 ... | reverse complement strand
GATAGGAATTGAAGGATAATCGTTCATCACGATGCAACTCAATCTGCTCTTTCTGATATTCCAGCGTCCGGTTCTTTTCCTGGATCTCTTCACTCTGTTCATTAACCAGTTCAACGGTTATGTTCAGCTCTTCGTTGCTCTGGTGGAGTTTTTCTATTGTTTTCTGCAGCTTATGATATAACCGTTGTGTCAACGATATATAATAGAATAAAATGAAACCCACTATCGTAAACATTCCAAGGCAGTTCACTGATTTTATGAATCTCAGTGTATTTGCCGGCAATTCATACAGAATAAATTGCCCGGAATCAAACCACACGAGAAATAAAAAGAGGGTAAAAGAAATTACCGTATTTGCGATAAGGGCGACTTTCCATTTCATGTACAAAATCCCCGTCAGAACCAGACAGAAGAGCAATAAATGGAATCCGCTTTCCTGCCCGATCAACAGGACAGCCAATACCTGATGTATGGCAACTTCGGTTGTTCCTAAAAGGGGTGGAAGTTTCAACCTGCCTTTAAGGCTTAAGAAGAAAGCAATGGTAAACAGCGGCACACTAATCAGGATGTTAAACCACATTAATAGATGGACCTTATATACAGCAAACATGATGATAAAAGCCATGTGCAAGGTTAAGGCTGAAAGTATACCGATTATTTGAGTATCCTGCAAATGTTTGCTCCTTTCAGGAACTCTGTTCTTATATAATAGAGGTGCCATAATAAAATTGTTTAATGCGTTTTCTTGTGTTATATTCTTTAAACAAATGTATGGCACGAGACAGGGCAAAATCTAACAGTTATATCCCAAACATTAACAGATAAATCCCAACCGGGATACTTCCCGGGAATTTGGCCGTTGAAAAGGGTAAATTCTATTAATAAAGTGGATAAAGGAGTGATACGATGACTTTCCGATCGTCGTGCTCCGACTCTTCCATGGGAATCCCTTTGGGAAAGATCGGGGTACGACTTAGCAAAAACTCGCAGCCCGAACTGAAGTCGAGCTGCGATAGGTGGCTTCACTCAGTCATCGTATCACTTGATTTGATCGTTTAATCAATGTTTGGGTTTGCCGGTCCATGAAGCGTATTCGCTGAGAATAACAGTTGTAGTAGGACCGGTGTTTAATAATGTTACTTTTCCTTTAAAAGATTTTTCGTCCCGATGGGATTTTTCAAGAGAAAATAATGGATAATCGGCTCAAAAAAACGAAAAACCTATCCGTCAAATCCCGAATGGGCTATTTGGTACCGAGGTTTGCAGGGAGGTTAGTTCGTGGGAGGGAGAGAGCAAGGTACGGTTATGCCAGAGGCATCCTTTGGGGAATAATTAATTGTTAATGGATGGTGAATGATTAAATAACTGCCATATAAAAGTCGTACCCCGACTTTAAATCGGGGCACGACTACTGTCGGGGCAGGAGCCGGGTTTCTTGTCTTCCAACAAGTTTTTTTCGTCGCCTGACTCAATTCCTGAATTCCTCCCCATTTCCTATCCGCCGGCCAGGCAGGGAGTGATAACAACTTTGCGAGGATGCTACGGTGCCGCGAAGGGCATACCGGTTTACTAATACAGCACCAGTTCCATATCCCGGACCGCTTCATACTCCGGGTTGAGCACCCATTCTCCATCCTTATTGATCAGTCCCCACTGATCCCCTGATTTGGCTGCCGCATACCCGTTTTTAAAATCCCTCACTGCCTGAAATTTCGGCGGGATCACCCATTCACCGTTGGTGTCAAAAAATCCGACCAGGTCATCTTTCCTCCCTTTACACAATCCTTCATAGAATGTTCCGATGATCTCTGAATCATCCACATACATCATCTCTCCGTATTCGTTAACATAACCCCATCTTCCGTCCAGTTCAACCCGTGCAAGGCCGTCGTGTGGACTGAAATCATTGGCTTTAGTAAACTGGGGCTGTATAACCACTTCTCCCTGCCGGTTGATGAATCCGATCCGTTTATCGAATGTTTTTACCCATGCAAATCCACCAGAAAAATACCCGACACTCTCATACTGTGGTTCAACCACCACATTCCCATAGGTATCAATAAAGCCCGCCCGGTTATCGACCGTATAGACCGGAGCCAGTCCCTCAGAAAAGTGTTTCACGTTATCCACCCGGTCCACATTCACTGGGTATTCCGTTCCAATCTGATCCAGGACAACAAAGTTACCCCTGACCTCAGCAGCAGCATAACCGCCATTGAACTCAGTCACCTTATCATATTTACACTCTATTTTCACCCTGCCTTCCGTATCAAGGTATCCCCATTTTTTATAATACCGCACGGGGACCAATCCGTCGTCGAATCCTTTGACGCCAAAACCCAGTATACTGAGCAGATCGAATCCCTTTATTTCGGTGTTCAACTTCTGGTCGTTGAGGTCAATGAAACAGTATTCTTTTGCTCTCGCATCATAGACCGGGGCGAATCCATCGACCGAAAAGGGAAAGCTCCTCCGGTATTTCGCTCCAATAACCATCTCACCATCGAGGTTTATGAAACCCCACTCTTTGCTTCCGAGTGGTTTCACCTGTGCCACGAGGGTTTGGTCGCCCACATTTTTACGGGGAACTATACTTTTCTGGGCAACTAAACTTTGACAAATCAAAAAACCGATAAATACCAATAATACATTATTTTTCATTTCATTAGAGTTTTTGTGTGGTCATATAAAGATTTCGTTTGAATGACTGCAAATTAAGGAGATTCTGATCCAATGTTTTATTCAACCTATGTTCAAAGGTACAATGTATATGGTAAAAAAGTCAAGAAAAAACCGCTTTATTTGAATCCATTCGGTTGATCTTCTGGCATTGAAATTGTGTTATTTCGGCAATACAATTATCTTTATCCAGGCTTACAGAAGATCTTTATAGCCGGTTTGCCATAGTACCGGTTAATCACTGAAAAAATCTGATCCTTGAGGTTTATCCTATTTTTTATCATCGCCATCTTGCAGTTTTATTCGTTTCAGCTCCCCATTATGACTGATCAGGGAATCATAGATACAAGCCGGAATCCTTCAGACACTCCCCTCTTCTCGTTCGGAATGATCAGCGATATCCAGTACTGCGATTGTGAGCACGAAGGTTCGAGGTTTTACCGGGAATCGTTAAAGAAGCTTTCGAGCTGTGTCAATGAGCTGAATTCGAAAGATTTATCATTTGTGGTAAGCCTGGGTGACCTGATTGATCGCGATCTTACCAGCTACGATTCGGTATTGAACATCCTGGATCAGCTCTCTTCGCCGGTATACCATGTACTGGGGAATCATGATTTTTCAGTTACGGATCAGGAAAAAATCGCAGTCACAAATAAACTGGGAATCTCCGACACCTATTACGATTTTGAGATCGAGGGTTGGAGGTTTATCGTATTGAACGGTTGTGAGATCAGTCTGTTTGCACCGGCTGAAGATTCGAAAGAATACCGGAGAGCAAAACTGCTTATGAACCAGTTGAAAGTCAATGATGCACACCATGCGATCGATTGGAACGGAGCCATCGGCATGGAGCAATACAGGTGGTTAAAAAGCAGGATCAAAACCTCAGAAGAAGGGGGTGAAAAGGTTATCATATTCTGCCATTTCCCGGTATATCCGAAAGTGGTCCATAATTTATGGAATTATAAGACCCTCCTAAGTTACTTCAACAGGCAGGAGCATATCGTTGCCTATTTCAGCGGTCACAATCACCTCGGCAGTTACGCTACCCTTAAGCATACTCATTACCTCACCCTGATGGCTATGGTGGAAACTCCTGATAAAACTGCCTGGTGCACCGTGAATGTTTTCAACGACCGGCTTGAGGTCACCGGTTACGGAAGGGAAAAATCCAGGGTATTGTATTTTCTTGATCAGTAGCTTTGCTTAGTCATTGTATCACTGGAGCTTACTTGTACAGTCTGAGGGCTATTGTGCAGCAGCCCAGACCCGTCTGACCGATTGAAAAAAACGGAACATGTAATTGGTTGGACCAGGAAAATGGTGTAAATTGAAACAGATTGACTAAATGCATTTGGTTAGAAATTCGGGTATTTAGTAATCGTCTAATGGCTTTTGAACTCATTAGGTGGTCTGTAGCCGCTTAGCGAATCTATTACCTCGTTAAGCGGTTTTCTTATAATATAAACACTGGAAACGAACTGGTGTTCTTCTTCTCTGGATCCGTAAGGTTTTTGGGATTATTGCCGGAGATTTATTATTTTTACTGTAATCCAGCGGCTGAAAACATGTTGACACATAAAAAATCCATCCACCGATGGTTGATCGTTTTGTGTTCTGCCACCTGTCTGTTGGTTTCAGTCATTCTTCTTAAATCTCACTGCAACCTGGAAAGAGACAGGTATGAAGCTTTCCTGTTAAACCGGTTTCATGAAATTCCCGATTACAGTATTGAACAACCAGATACACTGGTAAGGCCTGACCGTCCCGACCTGGCCGCCTTTCATGAATATGTTATGACCGTCGATCCGGAACTTAAACGTGTTCCTGCAGAACGGCTTGCCAAAGCTTATGAGCAAACCCGGATCATCCGGCTGAACCGAAAACAAAAACAATCGTTTGCCGATGCGCTTGAATGGACGGGTTATCCATCCGAATACGGGGGACGCACCCGGTCGTTGATGTTTGATCCGAATGATCCGGAACACAAAAAGGTATGGGCAGGAGCAGTGACCGGCGGATTATGGTATAACAATGACATAACCACCCGGGGTTCTCCATGGGTGGCTGTGAATGACTTCTGGGATAACCTGTCCATCAGCTGCATCGCATCCGATCCAAATGATCCCCGGGTGTTTTATGTCGGAACGGGTGAGGCTTCTACTGCCGTGATCATCTACCGGGAGTCTACAGGACGGGGTTCAGGCATTTTTAAAAGCACCGATGGAGGCGATACCTGGAACCTGCTTTCCTCAACGGAAGAATTTGCTTACGTAACCGATATCGAGATCCGGAACGAGGGTGGTGAAAGCGTATTGTATGCCGGTGTGGTATCGGGAACATACAAGGGCGAACACCCGTCAGTACCAAGTGATGGATTATACCGCTCCGCAGATGGAGGAGAAACGTGGGTGCAGGTATTGCCATCGATCACCGGGTTAACAGTACCATATGCACCTTCGGATATCGAGATCAGTGCCGCAGGCAGGATATTTGTCGGAACAGGGAGAAACCTTGATAGTGAAGGTGCAGCCACCATCCTCTATTCCGATGAAGGGACGACCGGAAGCTGGAACGTTTTCAGCGATTACAAAACCATCATCGAAGTCAACGATTCCTTTCCTTACCCGGGGAGGGTGATGCTTGCCAGCGCTCCCTCAGATGAGAATATCGTCTATGCCCTGATATCCTCCGGGTATATCCGGTTCGACTCGTTCACCGGGTATTTTTGCAATCATATTCTTCGTTCGGAAGATCATGGCGGTTCCTGGAAAGAGATCACCCTTCCACCCTATCATGAAGATCATACCTGGGCTACCCTGGCGTGGCATGCACTGACAGCAGCAGTTGCTCCTGATGATCCGAATACCCTGTTTATCGGAGGTCTTGACCTTTTACGAACTAACGATGCATCAGCAGATAGTGTTGTCTGGCAATACCTCTCTTCCTGGTGGAACAAAGGATACAGCTATGACCCGGAAGGCCTGCCCTATGTCCATGCCGACCAGCATGCTATTGTGTTCCGGCCGGGTTCATCCGATGCGATCGTGTTCACCAACGATGGCGGTGTGTTTTACACGGATAGCGGGAGAGCAATCCAACCCGGGTTTTACGAAATGAATACCAATTTCACAACCCTGCAATTCTATACGGGAGCCATCCATCCATATGCCGGAGTTAACTACTATCTGGGCGGGCTCCAGGATAACGGAACCCTCCTTTACCAGGAGGGATCATTCCCGCGGTTTATATTTATCAGCGGGGGCGATGGTGCATTCTGCTTTATCGATGAGGATGAGCCCTGGTACCAGATCACTTCCGTTTACCGCAATCTATATTATTTTAATGATGCCAGTATTGACTGGCAACAGGAGCGGTACGCAACTTTTTACGGTACGGGTACTTTTATCAATCCGGCGGATTATGACTCCAGGCTGAACACTTTGTTTGCCAATGGTACGACCTTTACGGGAGAGTATGATAACCGGCTGGTTGTGATCGATCACATACCGGGGAATCCTGACGGTCGGTTTGTCGAACTCTATACCGGATCGCCTGTACCCTATTCCCATCTTCATGCATCCCGATATTCTCCCCTGGAAAGCACCACACTCTATGTTGGTACTCAATCGGGCCGCCTGTTCAGGGTGCAGCATGCACAGAAAAATCCCGTTGTAAGGGATATCACGGGAACCAATTTCCCTGTGGGGAATATCTCATCGGTTGCTATGGGAGGGTCCGAAGATACCCTGCTGGTTACCTTTTCAAATTATGGCGTGGAGTCGGTATGGATGACAACGGATAACGGGACAACCTGGGAAAACAAGGAAGGGAATCTACCCGATATGCCCGTGCGTTGGAGCATCCTTCTGCCCCAGGATGCAAACAAGGCACTTCTGGCAACGGAAATCGGAGTATGGGCTACGGATGACCTGGACAGTGATCCGGTTGATTGGGTTCCTGCCAACAACGGAATGGCAAATGTACGTGTTGACATGCTACGGTTACGCAGAAGTGACAACACGATACTGGCAGCAACACATGGCAGGGGTTTTTTTATGGCTTCCTATAAAGACAACCTTATTCCAGTTGATCCGGATGATTTTAAAATTGACCTCTATCCCAATCCGACCGACGGGTACCTTAAGCTCTCTTTTTTCTGCCATGAAACGGGAGAGATCTACATCAAGATTATGAACTCCCAGGGGCAGGTCATCATTTCCCATAGTGCAAGAAGTTATCCCGGTCCTTTCAGTAAAGTGTTTGATCTTACGCATGAAGCGGGTGGTTTATATATCGTTGCCATTACCGTCGGCGGAACCACGTTTGAAAGGAAGATCATCCTGCTGTAACGAAACACGATCCGTCACCTGTCCCTGCCCGACTACATCGTTCCCGCCCGGATGACTTCCGGTCTGACGGGCAGGCGGGCGACTATGTCATCCGCCCGCCCGACTGAACATCGTTCGGGCGGGGGCGGAGATCCGGAATGGATCAGGCGGACCGGATTTTTTTTTCTTTCCATGAGATATTTCCCCAGCTGATTCTTTTTGTGTAAATTTCATTTCTCATTTCGTAAATCCATTCAATACCATAATCATGAAACCAACCATCAATCCAACGAAAGATCTCCTTTCACGAAGATCTTTTATCGGCCGGTCTGCGACGGCTTTTGCAGGACTGACCATTCTCCCGGGCCATGTAGTCAGTGGACTGGGACATATTCCACCCAGCGATAAACTAAACATTGCCGGTATCGGAATCGGTGGAAAAGGAAAAGATAACCTGAAGAACATGGTCGGGCAGAACATTGTTGCCCTGTGCGATGTGGACTGGGACTATGCAGCCCCGGTATTTACCACCTATCCGAAGGCAAAAAAGTGGAAGGATTACCGCAGGATGCTTGAAGAGCAGAAGGATATCGATGCATGTGTGATCGCCACGCCGGATCATACCCATGCACTTCCTGCAATCCAGGCCATGGAGATGGGGAAGCATGTTTATGTTCAGAAACCATTGACCCATTCGGTCTGGGAATCACGGCAACTAACACGGACGGCTCAAAAAACGGGGGTGGTAACCCAGATGGGTATCGAAGGCCACTCCACTGATAACGTACGAAAAGTTGCCGAACAGATCCGAAGTGGGGCAATTGGTGAGATCCGCGAGGTTCATGCATGGACGAACCGTCCCATCTGGCCACAGGGCCTGGAGCGGCCCACCGAAAATGTACCTGTACCGGAAACACTGGATTGGGATCTGTTTATCGGACCTGCCCCCTGGCGTCCATACCATCCGGCTTATACCCCCTGGAACTGGAGAGGCTGGTGGGATTTTGGTACCGGGGCACTGGGTGATATGGGGTGCCATGTATTGGATGTGATCTTCTTTGCCCTGAAGCTGGGCTACCCGGTCGATGTAGAATCCAGTTCAACCTCAGTAAATAATGAAAGTCCCCCGATAGCATCCCGGGTAAAATACACCTTCCCTGCACGACCCTCTCTTACCAACCTGGAACTACCTGAAGTCACGGTAACATGGCATGATGGTGGATTATTACCACCCCGGCCGGAGGAGCTGGCTGACGGGGAGCCCATTGGCAGTCCGGGAGGAGGGAATCTGTTCATCGGAAATAAAGGCAAGATCATCTGCGACAACTATGGCGGGAATTACAAGTTGTTACCATCCAACCGGGAGTTTCCTGAACCCGGGGAATCCTGCCATCGTATTCCCGATCATCCACTAGGCGGAGGCAGGCATGAGATGGATTGGGTGAGGGCATGCAAGGAGAGTCCGGAAAACAGGAAAGCCCCCTGCGCCGGTTTCGATTATTCCGGTCCGCTATCGGAGATGGTCCTCATGGGTAATCTGGCTATCCGCCTCCAACAACTGAACCGGAAACTGATGTGGGATGGCGAAAAGATGGAAATTACCAACATCGGACCGAATGATAAACTCAGGGTCCGGAAACCGGCTGGGACATCCACCGGTTCCCGGCCGGAATGGCAGGAGATCAGTGCCCTGGATTCCGCCAACGAGTGGATCCGGCATACTTACCGGGAAGGATGGAACCTTTAATCACCAAACCGACTGATTGAACGCCATGAAACAGGCGCTTATAACCGGCGGGGCAGGAGGATTGGGAAGAATAACGTCCGAATACCTTGCATCGAAGGGCTGGCATGTTTTTGCTGCTGATGTGAACCAGGCAGACACCGGGAAGAATGAACATCCCCGGATCACCCCGGTTCATGCGGATATTACCAGCGAGCCTTCAATCAATGATGCATTTACCTTTGTTTCTGCTAAAACAGATGGATTGGATGCCATCATCCACCTCGCAGGTATGCTGCTGATCGGATCGCTGGTGGAGATCCCCGGCCGGGATATCGAGCGCATCATAAACGTTAACCTGTTGGGCGTTTATCGGGTAAACCGGACCTTTCTTCCCCTGCTGTTAAAGAGGAAGGGAAGGATCATTACTGTCTCTTCGGAGACCGGCTGGCAACGTGCTGCTCCGTTCAACGGTCCATACGCGACGAGCAAACACGCATTGGAGGCTTACTCCGATGCACTGAGGCGGGAGCTGGATTTGCTCGGTATCCGGGTAATCAAGGTGCAACCGGGTGCCATGAAAACCGGAATGACCGGGAGTGTTGAAGATCTATTTTACAATGCCATGCAATCCTCCCGGTTGTACAAAGAACACCTTGAGGCGGTTGTTCATCTAACAAAAGGTGTTTATGCAAAAGCCGGCGATCCGGAACGGCTTGCACGGGTAATCCATAAAACAGTAACGGTAAAACATCCCCGAATCCGTTATTCGGTAAGGCCGGACAGAGCCCGCTCCTTTCTTGAATGGTTACCGGTCAGGTGGGCAGACCGGATATACCGAAGGGTGTTGAAAGCGGGGAAACCGCGTAAATAGGTGGGGAGTTAACGTTTGTCCAACACCAGTACAAATAGTCGTACCCCGTACTGAAGCCGGGGCACGACTGTTTTCTCTCGTCGCTCGACTCCAACTCGGGCGACGAGTTTTTGTAAATCCAGTAGTGATACGATGACTTAACCCCCATGGAATGGCCACTGTGGAACGGATGCAAACACATGCTTCACTTAGTCATTGCATCACTTTTTTTGTTCGTTTAATCAACGTAGGGATTTATCGGTCCATGAAACGATTTCCGGAGAATAACAGTTGTAGTTAGACCGGGGGTTCCTGTGTACCGGTATCTTCTAATCGGGTAGGAAGCGGCTCGCACCGCTGTCCCCCCACACCACCCGGCATACTCAATCGTACCAAGGCGGTTTCCATTAACTTTTACACCTTCATTATCAGGTATAAGGATTGTAACCCCTGATGGGAGAACCACATGTTATTCATGGCGTGACCGACAGCCGTTTTTCTGGACATCTGCCACCACCCTTGAGAGTACATTACAGCATTCCAACTCTTTAGCTCAGGGATATCGAAGCTCCGAAGCAGTTTGTAGATGGTGTACCGGCGACCGCATTG
>Ga0315547_1003492_pt1 | contig 10197 bp, 23 predicted proteins | sample SalMarSW160240MG_2_FD_202542 | JGI IMG/M metagenome (GOLD analysis project Ga0315547, IMG submission 202542) | Salt marsh sediment microbial communities from the Plum Island Ecosystem LTER, Massachusetts, United States - Salt Marsh Sediment SW1601-240 ... | reverse complement strand
AGCATCCATACAGACACTCTATCCGGGATCAGGGCAAGGGATAGTACAAAAATCCCTATTAGCAGCAAGAAAAAACCATTGCCAAGCTTACGTTTCCATGGTCTATTCTGGTATACTCCCGAATGAGAAAACCCTTGGGATAAAGCATCCAGAATTATTATTCCTAAAAAGACAAGTTCAAAAAAATAGAATTGGTTCATTGAGTTAAGTTTTAGTTAAGTAATTCATATTTAAGCCATTTAATATTTCTTCCTTTAATTCCTGATATTACTATAGCCATCTTATCTACAGGAAGATAAAATTTATAGACAGCCACCTTGATTCCATTAATATACCATTCAAGCCTGTCTTTCTTCCAATCCAGACGGTAAACAAAATACCTTTCAGCCATTTCCCTGAAAAGTTTTGGTGATCTAATAGCCCTACACCATCCTTTACGTGGTTCATAGTGATACCAATAGGACACCTGGAATTTTTCATCTGACCTGAAATGTTCTGTAATATCTACTTCACAGGTTTCTGTTTCAAGATTCAGGAGCCAGAATGCAGGCCTGGACACCATATCATTCATCTCAGCCCTATAGCATATCTCAAACGATCCACGACCAAACCATATTCTCAATGGTGACACATAGGTAGTATAGTGGTCTCCCCTGTCATTATGTCCCCAAGGCAAGTCTATATCCCATCCTTGAGGGATTTGTCCTGTTTCATCAATCTGTTGAAAGAAATACCCACTCCATTCCTTTGTTGGTATACGTATATCAGTAAGGTAATCACCCCAGACACCACCAGCATCAAAGCCTAATCGATGAAGTATTAAAAACCGTATTTTTCTTAGCCAGTTAATCATGGTTTTTATTTATAAGTTAATTAATATAATCAATCATTACCCATCCCTCTTCCTCGGATATAAATTCAATATCTAAAATTTCCATTAATCCTTCCAAATGTCCGGCATCATCCGGCACAATCATTTGTTCATTTAGATAAGCAACAATTTTCTGTCTTTGTCCCTTTACTGTTTCCGTTTCCCCAGACATTTCCATAAGTTCCTCAAGTTGTCTTCTTCTCCTTATCCGATTGTAAGTTGGTATGATCACGGGATTTTCTATTATCATATAGTATTCATTATCTTTAGTTTGGTGATAGTATAAAGGAATTTCACCCCTTCTTTCTATCCATCTACGCACAGTATCACCATGGACATTCATTGTTTTTGCCAGTATTGTAAGGTTCGGGGCTACGACACCAGCATATTTTGTGAGATTCACTACTATAAAACTTCTATTTATCCCCATGGTTATTATTTTATTTCAAGTTCTTTACCGGTTAAATGTCAATATAAGGAGGGCCGCCCCAATGTATTCCAATCAATCCAAGTTTCAAACTATGATGTTGTCCATCATAATATGCTTGTGAATAACCAAATCCAAATTCCCAGGAAATAATTAAATAATCAAGCCCCGTTAATCTGCTTAACCATTGTGAGTGACCACCATATTTAGAATATCTCCCATCAAAAATTTTCATTTCTTCTCCTCCTGGTTTATCATCCGGTCAACAAGTCTTTTCAGCCTGTTCTTATCACTGTCGCTCGCCATCCACCTGCCCTTAGGACTGAGTAGCGACCAGCCCGCCATGCCGTCCGGGGTTAGTGCATATCCTTTATACCTTTCGCTGTCTTGCATTGTCTGGTTTATTGTTCGATTTTGTACATGAAATTTATACGATAGTTAGGTGCAAGCGCAGGAAACTTAATTACTCCTGCGCTTGTCCTGACAAAGAGACTATTCGCCTTTTATAAACCCATAGATTTTTTTAGCAACCTCAACAACATCATCGTGTTGTTTATTTCCGTCCACGAAAATCGGTTTCCCGACAATTCTTGTTGCTAAATCTACGCAAGTTTGACGCAATTGTTGGTCTCTTTCGTTCTCCAATCTTTGCTTGTCATCCATGTTCATAGAATTTAATTCAACACCTATTAATTATAAACCCATACCGGGTGTCGTTTCAGTATTGAGCTTATATTTCATCCATTTCATTCTCCTTTTTTTATGTGCGCAAATCGGGAATCTTAAATTCGTTTTTAGAGAAGCTATACACTTCATAGCTATCTGCTGAAAATAGTTTATGCTCCTTCTTGCTTTTCTGTTCAATAAAAGTGGTCTTGCTTGTTTTAATACAAATTACAACTGGTCTTCTACGTCCATTTTTAAAAAAGTCGTTTCTAAACTTATCCCCAACCTTTAAATCACCAAACTTTACTCGGCTATAATTTGATTCTGCAAAGTGGTTCCAATATGCCATCTTATTCTGTTTTATTGTTGGTCTAACATGAAGAAACATATTTGCAGTTTTCACATCTAATCCAATATATTTCATCATCATCATCTCTTCTAATACCAATCAACGCTTCATCAAAATCAACTGCCATCACATTATAAATATTATTTTGATATTCAATCTTGGTTTTGTTACTAAACCCTGTTTTGTTAAATTCTTCTATTGTCATGCTTTCTAATCTTTAGGTGTTATTTAAAAATTCACATAATTTATCTGCAAGTTTCATCTGCTCTTCAATTTCATCCCTATATCTTTTTTCTTGTCCAGACCATTTTGATATTTTGGGAAAGAAAAGTACATAACCGTTAGCGTTTCGTATTCCATGAGGTTTGTTATTTTGATAAATTATCATGTATTCCATATCATTTAGATTTATGGGTTATTCTGGCTCTGGTGCGGTTTATCATGCCAACTAACTGCCCTTTTGATTTCTGCTATATTATCATTGGTTAGTATATCACAATGAGCAATAGAATCCATCCAAATAGAATCCCTCTCAATAAGTATATCCCTTTCGAATTGATTGAGCATTTCTATAAAGTCTGTCCGTTGATAAATATTAGATGCAAACCATTTGTTTTGATATTCTTTTGATGTCATAATTTCTGGTTTATTGTTGGTTTAAAAATGATTGTAGTTTGTCTTTAATCCTGATGCATTCTTCTTTTCTGCACCATTTCAGACTGCTTTTCATGTCAGTTAATAAACGATTTATTTCTCTACGAGTATTAAAATCGGTTTGTTTAATAAATGGTAGTATTCTGTTTCTATGAAAAGAATCCCAATCGTCCATAAATTCATTCCAGTCCATATCATTTAGATTTAGAGGTTAGATATTCCATTTTATATAATCCCGCACTATCCGACCTGGTATTTCAAAACTACTGTGATTGTCAGATAACCATTCATTAAAAATAATTATCTGCCCTTTTTCGAATTGGTTGATTAGATCAATAGACTCATCAATTCGTGGCGAGCCTTTCTCAATATCAAATTTCTGCCCTTTGTATTTGATCCGTAATTGGTCGAGTTCGAATAGCAGTTCTTCTGCTGTTTCAATTTTCTTGGTTTCTGCTGTCATCATTTCTAATCTTTAGGTGTTATTCATTATCTCCATCCCATCCGCAATAGGGGCAAATCCAAAAATATCCCACCAATACTAATTCAGTTCCACAACAGGAACATTTTCTTTTTGGTTCAATTATTGCAAGTGCCATATCATTTAGATTTAGGGGTTAAATCAACTTGTTAATACGCTAAGTATTGCAAGAATTATTAACCAAATACAAATTATCCATGTCATTGTTTTACAAAAAATCCTATCTTCATCTTTCTCTTTCATCTTTATTTAGAGTTATTCGGGGTTAATCGGGTTCGGTTTCTTTTTATATTTTCTGACTTCCCTATACCAATGTCCTTTCCCATTACAAGTTTCGCATGGTTTATATCCATATTCCGACATATATTTCCCTTTACCAAAACAATCGGGACAAATTACTTTTTTGACTTTTCTTGTCTCTTGTTTCATCTTTTGTGGTTGATCGGGGTTTATTATTGGTTTAACTTACCTAAATAAGCTACACAATTTTGATTATTAATAGAACATTTAAAATTGAATAAACCCCTATAAATACACACCCCATGAAGCATTTGTTTTTCTGATTTATTACATTGGGTATAATCCCAAAGAAGTGATCCATTCCCTTTATTTTCTGCTGTCATAGTTTGCTTTTGCTGTTCGTCAAGTGCTTCTCTTGTTTTGTGTGTCATCATTTCTGATTTTTAGGGGTTATTTATTTCGATTTATTTAGTTTAACAATAATTCCACTACAATAATATAATTTATCATTAAGATATAATTTCAGTCTTCCTATTGGTGTCTCAATATGAACCTTCCATCTGAGCTTACTGGACGATATTGGTTTATTCATCTTATTTGTGGTTGATTAAATTGCCGTCCCACACTTACCGCAGAATTCAGTTTCACCGTCTTTACTAAACGTGTTAGGATAGGCATTTTTCTCTATATCGGATTTGAATTTATTGATTAAAACAAATTGTTTATTCACAAGTTCATCTCTTATTTTACTATAATTTCCTTTAGTAATTTCACCCCTCTCAAATTTTTCATACCAATCAGCTATTTCTGCTTCATACATCATGAGCATGCTTAACAAATCTGCACTTCTTATATCTTCTGCTGTCATGGTTTCTATTATTTAAGTGCCAGGTATTGATCTCTTACTCTATAGATACGTCTCATTTCCGTAAGCAACTGCTGATAGCTTGATATATACCCCATATTAACAGCAAAGGCAAGTTTTTCCTGCAGGGAAGACAGGGATTTTAATTGTTGCTGGGTGGCATTCTGCCGAAGTTCAGGCTCATGTTTACCGAACACGATATAATTCAGACCCATTGCCACCTTTGAGTAGTCAACATTCTCAAACATTGTCAGGGCTGAGGCTAATCCCTTGTACTGATCTCCTGCATTATGACGGAATTCAATCAATTGGTCATAGACAAACTTAACGACCTGCAGCTTAAACTTCGGATTGATCCACATTGCAAAGTCCAGGAACAAATACGGGTGGAACCACACTTCTCCCTGGACAAATCTTCCCTTCTTATCTTTCTTGCGGTTTGATGTATAGATTATACCTGGAATTCTTATTATTTCATCATCATTATCCATGTCGTGATCACGACACGGCTGATTATCATGTAGTTGCAAGTCCTCTGCCAGCACATTTAAAAAGTCCTTAGTTCCTTCCAGTGACAGGAAATGAGCAATTCTTTTACTGATGTTATTAATTCTATTATATTGATTCAACAGGGCTGAGGCATTAAACATACTATCCACAGTACGTTGTCGCACCTCATAGGTCCCCATCTTCCTGATCATAACCTGGTTTGTCTTCATATCTCTTTTATTTGGGTTCGCATAATTTATCATAAACCCACTGCAAGGCACTCATCATAGCAGTTACTTTAAATATTGTATTTTCATTAGCTTTGATTGATTGCTTATTGCGTTCGATTTCCTCCTGGCAGTCCTTAATAGTACCTTCATGGACTTTAATTTCTTTTTCTATTTCTTCTTTTAATGTTTTCATGAATTGGATTTTAAGTATTTTTCAAATGACATTCTTTTATTATTAGTTTCATCCCTATCATTATGGTCAGTAATAACACCTTGCTGAAACCCTGCAAACCAAGCATCCTGGACTATTTCTCTTTTGAATTGATTGATTAAAGCAATACATTTTTTATCTGCTTCTTCTGGTGTTAGTTCACCATTGACACATTTTTCCTGAATTTGATAAATTTTATCATTTAGTTCTTCTGCTATATTCATAGGTTAAGAATCTTTTAAGGGTTAATAATCATAAGTAATAAGATTATATATATACTTAAATATAATACCCTTTCTTAATGGTCTATAATGATTAATTGCTCTTGGTATGAAGCTTTGCCAAATATGTGCTTTAGCAGAAATTTCATCATAGTGTTTTAATGCTGAATCTTTTAATTCAGAGAGTTTTGCCTGTGCTGTGTTTTTTTCTTCCATATCATTTATCTTTATTCTGACAATTGTTTTAATTGATTTTTATCAAATAATACGGGGGATACATCAATAGCAGAGCATAATGTCTCAAAATTACGCATGGATATATTAGAGACACCCCTTTCGAACCGGGAAATCATCTCACTGGAGACCCCTGACCATTGGCTGAGGGTTTGCTGGGTAATTTTTTTCTCCCGTCTTAGCTTCTTAAACTGTATTCGTAACTCCATCCGAGACAATTTAATATATACACACTGTGATTACGAAACAAAGGTAAAGTATTTTTCTTAAATTCCAATTATTTTCAATATTTTTTTGCAATTTTATTTACTTTCTGGGCTTCCTTCCGGTGATTATCGATCATATAGCGGTAGTCCCTCACTGCTTTTTCATGGTCAATAAGGGCTTTTCGGACTCTCTGGTAGGCTTTCACGTTGTCAGCGACCTCCAGGTGTGCCAGGTCAGCCGAAACGCTGTTGAGGGACAGGATAAGCTCCCTGAGACCCGGGAGAAGTTCCTTGATTTTATCCTGTCTTTTCATTTTTGGCAGGGTCTCATCATAAAATCTAGGGCTTGTTTCAATATCCCCGGTATAGTCAGCAAAAACATTCTTAGCTTTCAAAAAAGAGGAATCCACTTCTATTGTTGAAGCATTAAGTCTTTTCAAAAATTCATCTGCAGTAATCTCTTCCTGGATAAAAGAGTATTTAAGATTTTCCCTGTCCCATCCATCGGGTTCATGTATCTCAACCGTGTATTTCTGCTTGAGGATTGACAGCCACTCCTTAGATGTTTTCTTTTCCATCCACTAAATCTTTTATTGAATAATAAACAGGTATCCCTAATTTTTTAACATATTCAACTTCAGCATCCGCACCCTTACTCTCACCACCTAATCTTAAAAGACAATCACACACATTAATCCATTCAAAATCCAGCCTCACCCAATCCTCATAGGGTCTTGGATGCATCATATGTTGGAAATGTGAATAAAGCGGAACAAACGGAGCAAAACCCAGATTCACCAATTCATCAAAAGTATCCATCTGAAATTTTACATTTACCGCCACATCTCCTAATGTATAAGGACTTGCTATATAAACCTTCTTCATATTTTATATTATTTAAACATTCCCAATTCTTTATATATTCGCCTGTCTGAAATATCTTTATATCCCAAGTCTATCCCAACACAATTTCTTTCAAGTTTGCGGGATACTATAAATGTTGTGCCACTCCCGATAAAAGGATCAAGCACTATCCCGTCTTTCGGGCATCCGGCAAGTATACAGGGCACTATTAATTTCTCCGGATAAACAGCAAAATGAGCTTCTGAAAATGGTTGGGTGTTTACTGTCCATACGGAACGCTTATTAGCCCATTGACGCTTTTCATTTTCGGGATCCATAAAATTTTTAATGTGGTTTTGTACGCCTCCGGGATAACCACGCTCACCATCACCATTCCAAGCCCGCTCATATCTTCTTTTTGTATCTTCATTTATTGGTTCGGCGATACTCTCCGCATCATAATAATACTTTGCTGATTTAGATAATAGAAAAATATATTCATGTGCTTTTGTTGGTCGGTCGGTTACTGATTCTGGCATTGGATTTCGTTTATGCCAAATTATATCGCTTCTTAAATACCAACCATCATCACGTAAAGCAAATGCAACCATCCATGGAATGCCAATTAAATCTTTGGGTTTTAAATTGGCATAATTATTGATGGTACTTTGTGGTTGAATATCATCATTAAAATATGACAAGATTTCGTTATAATATTCAGAAACCATATCTCTGCATAGATTGTGGCAGTCCTGTTGGCAGGAGGGTAATGCGTTGCCCTGATTGTGCAAAAATTGCATTAAAAAATCGTAAGACTTATGAAAGGACTCCGGAACATTGTAAGTTAATGAGCGACCGCACAAAAGGCAAGAAGAAAAATTACCCCTCGCCAAGCACAAAACCAGAAGTTGCTGAAAAAATCCGCCAGGCATGGACTGATAAAATGAAAGAAGCTGCTCGTCAGAGAGGTTTTCGCAATGCAGAAAATCCAAAATGGAGATTAAAATGCGGTTCACCTGGAGAAAAAAATCCAATGTGGGAAAATGGTCGTTCAGAAATTCCCTACTCTCCTGGTTGGGCAAGAAAAGTGAAGCAATTAGCATGGAAGAGGGCAAACTTTCTTTGTGAAATTTGCGGCGGGAAACCTGTTGACACACACCACAGAGATTTTCAGAAAAATGATCACTCTCTTGACAATTTACAGGTTCTTTGTCGAAAATGTCACAAGAAGCTGCATGTTGAACATTTGAAGTCATTGCAGCCATCTCCCGATTTTTGTTCCCCATAAAACCGCTCCATTTGCTTCCATCTGGATTTCTACCCTTGCCTGAACCATAATAAGAATCGCCAAGATTTAAAAAAACAGTACCATCCCTTTTAAGCACCCTGCGGATTTCCCTGAATATCCCCACAAGCTTATCAACATACTCCTCCGGTGTTTTTTCAAGTCCAAGCTGTCCATCCTGCCCATAATTCCGCAATCCCCAATAAGGTGGTGATGTAACAACACAATTCACCCACTCATCAGGAAAAGTCTTTAAGACTTCCAGTGCATCACCTATATATATTTTATTTAGCTCAGGCATTATGGTTGTTTTTCTCCCTTTTATACTCATCTTAAAGGTATTAATATAAAACCCCCGGAATTGTTTTTATTGGCTAACACAACCTCTATTTTGAAGAAGGAATGCACAATCCCAGGGGCTATATTTTAAAATATCCCTCCCATCATTTAATAAAGGACCGTTAGCCAAAACAAAGATAGGATTATTCTCTGAAAAAATCTTTAATTATTCCAAGTTTTTTCTCATATACCTCAACAGATTGTTTCTTGGTATATCTCTCGAAGGTTTCATCGGGCGGGGTACCTATGGATTCCTTAATATGCAATGTAATCCCCATCTCCTTTAATAATCTCAGGAATCTAACCTGTGTCATTAGTTTGAATTTGGGATGAAATGGAAAGTTTGTGGTAAGGAATTCCCTGAATAACTCTGGTGTGAATTGACCATTATTCAAAGCAATACTTGTTAGATCAAAATTATATTTCTCTATGGTATTAAGGATGTCCTGCCTTAACTGGTGGCTCTCTATCAATATGTCCTTCGGTTGATTCATAAGAAAAGAAAGGTGGGATGTTGATTTAACAAATAACCTATAACTAAATACATGAAAAGAACAAAACATTGATAACTGAAGAGAATCCCACCTTTCAAATCGAAATATTACAGCACTACAAATATACAATTTATTTTGGTATTGTCAAATAGTGTTGTATATTTGCACTATAACTAATATGAAATCTAATGCAAAACAATGATTTGATGAATGGAATAGTAAAAAAAGCAATCCTACCTAATTTAACAAGAAGGAATAATGTTAAGAGTTTTTCTCAAGGGGAAAAGATTTTTGAGATATATGATTACTCCGGCCTGTACATGATCTATAATAATGGTGATGTGTTTTCATTAAGAAAGAATAGGTTTATTAAGCCAACCGTACAGGAGCCATATAGCCATGTTACCATAACCCTTACTGACCATAATAGGATACCTTTAAAGTGGAGTATAAGTCGTCTTGTAGCCTTCCATTTTATAGGACCACCCCCTACTCCTCAGCACGAAGTTGACCACATTGACCAAAATCCTATGAACAACCACTATACTAATTTACAGTGGATGACACACAGCGAAAACATCCAGGCAGCTTTTAATAGAGGTGCCAGAACCGGATATTGGCTTGGGAAGCAAAAACCTCCATTCTCCTTAGAAACCCGTCTTAAGATGGCTGAGGCAAAGATTAAACCTGTAAAGATGACCATTAACGGTACTGAAGAGCAGGACTTCCCGTCCGTAAAAGACCTGTTGGATCATCTTGGATGGTACAGGAGTAAATTCACCAGGGCAATGAGGGCCGGTGGTACCTATAAAAATATGACATTCGAATTTATTTAATATACCTGAGACATTATTGATATATGACCTCCCCCTCCCATCGCCCGTTTGGAAATCGGAAATTCCTGATTCCCAATGCCTTAGCCTGATTTTTTCCGTTTCGTGCTGACTGTCAGGCTGTTGGCTGTTCGGGTTGATACCTTTGTCTTTTTTCCAGTCAATTCTATTGATCTGCTTTTTTGTGGCTCATTGCAAATTATTCATTATCAGTTAATTGCAGAATGCACTATACCGTCAAAAATCAAATAAATATTAT
>Ga0315547_1003489_pt1 | contig 10200 bp, 9 predicted proteins | sample SalMarSW160240MG_2_FD_202542 | JGI IMG/M metagenome (GOLD analysis project Ga0315547, IMG submission 202542) | Salt marsh sediment microbial communities from the Plum Island Ecosystem LTER, Massachusetts, United States - Salt Marsh Sediment SW1601-240 ... | reverse complement strand
TAGTGGATCTATCCCTCCTCGTTGAAAGCCGCAGCACGCCGCGGATCCAGGAGGCACATATCTTGGCCGGGCACATCGTGTGCGAGCTCGTAGAGAATATTCTTATCCAAGGCACGCTTGAGAGGTGAGTGCGGCAAAAGAAACGATCGTATGAGGGAATCACATGGACAAAGCTAAGCCCATAGACCTAAAGGGATTACAAACCTATTCCATAAAGGAGCGGCACAGTAAGGTCTCAATCAAGGATTTCGGGTCGGTCTGGAAGCCGGGCGAAGGATTTGGTCACTGGGTCAAAGGGCTGCCGCGAATCTTGGCCGGGGATGACTTCAGAACGGTAATCACCAGGCTCACGGAGGCGGTGAGGGCAAAGAAGATCGTCCTGGTTGCAATGGGCGCTCATGTCATCAAGGTTGGGTTGGGCCCTGTTCTATTGGATTTAATGGAAAGGGGTATTATCAGCGGGATTGCCATGAACGGTGCAGGCATCATCCATGATCTGGAGGTGGCCATGGTCGGCGCCACCTCTGAGGATGTGGATCAAGAGCTTCATCTGGGCAGGTTCGGAATGGCCAGGGAAACAGGAGAATTTCTCAACAGGGCCATCAGAGAGGGTGCAGGAAAGGGGAGGGGGCTAGGGTATTCAGTAGGCATGAGCATGCTCGATGAGGGATTCCCGCATAACGACTATAGCATTCTGGCGGGTGCTGTGCGAATGGGCATCCCGGTTACGGTCCATGTGGCAATAGGCACCGATATTATTCATATGCACCCGGCGGTTGACGGGGCTTCCATCGGTGAAGCCTCCCATCTCGATTTCCGCATCTTCGCCTCCTTGGTGTCGAACCTCGAGGGCGGCGTACACATCAATCTGGGCTCGGCTGTGATCCTGCCCGAGGTCTTTTTAAAGGCCTTCACCCTTGTGAAAAATCTGGGCTTTACCCTCAGGCATTTCACCACGGTGGACATGGATTTCATACGACAGTACCGTCCTCTCACGAATGTGGTAATACGGCCCACGAGCGAGGGCGGTGAGGGATTCTCACTGACCGGCCACCACGAAATCATGGTTCCCCTGCTCGCAGCAGCCCTGATCGAAAACCTGGAGGGAAACAGCATCATTTCGTGACAGGTATGGAAGCTGATATTCCCAAAATCGGCATCGGCTATGATGTCCATAGGCTCGTCGAGGGGAGGCCCTTGATTTTAGGGGGGCTCAAGATTCCCTTTGAAAAGGGGCTTCTCGGCCATTCCGATGCCGATGTGCTTACCCATGCGGTGATGGATGCCATTCTCGGGGCCATTGGCAAGGGCGATATTGGCCGACACTTTCCTGACTCAGAACCCATGTACAAAGGAGCCAACAGCCTCGAACTTCTGAAAGAGGTCGTGGGAATGCTGTACCGGGAAGGCTTGACCGTGAACAATCTCGACGCCACGCTCATCGCACAAGAACCGAAACTCAGTCCTTATCTGGATGAGATGGGGAGACAGCTTTCCCGCGTGTTAGGCGTGGATGCAGGAGCGGTGAACGTGAAGGCGACCACCACTGAAGGCCTGGGGTTTTGCGGACGAGGGGAGGGTATGGCGGCCTGTGCAGTGGTAACCCTGAAACATACGGGATAAGAGCGGAAAAAGGATGCAGTATGCCCCTTCAACTCTATAATTCAGCAACCAGGAAAAAGGAGATCTTTAGGCCCATAAGGGAGGGCCATGTCGGCATGTACGTATGCGGGGTTACCGTATACGACGTATGCCACATAGGACATGCGCGCTCGGCCATCGTGTTTGATGTATTGGTCAGATACCTCAGGGCACGCGGCTTCACGGTCACGTATGTCAGGAACTTCACCGATGTGGATGATAAGATTATCGAGCGCGCCAACCAGACGGGCAAGGATACTGCTGCCCTGGCGGAACGCTATATAGCTTCATTCTATCAGGATATGCACGCTTTGGGAGTGCTTGATGCCGATGTGGAACCCAGGGCAACCGAGCATATCGATGATATGATCGATATGGTGAGCCGCCTCATGAAAAAAGGCCATGCCTACGTCATTGATGGAGATGTCTACTTCTCTGTTGAGACCTTCGAACAGTATGGACAGCTCTCGGGCCGTAACCTCGAGGATATGGTCGCGGGTGCTCGGATCGCCGTGGATGAGAAAAAGAGGAATCCATTGGATTTTGTCCTCTGGAAAAAGGCGAAGCCAGGCGAGCCCACATGGAAGAGCCCGTGGGGTGAAGGGCGACCAGGGTGGCATATAGAATGCTCGGCTATGAGCTCTAAATACCTGGGGGCCACCTTCGATATCCATGGAGGAGGACGAGATCTGATATTCCCACACCATGAAAACGAGAGGGCCCAGTCAATGGCCGCCAATGGAGTGGATTTCGCCAAGTGGTGGATCCATAATGGTTTTCTGACCGTGGAGTCCGAAAAGATGTCCAAATCCCTCGGAAATTTCATAACCATCCAGGATGCCCTCGCCACATACCATCCGCAGGAACTGAGGCTGTTTTTCCTCTCCACGCATTACAGGAGCCCTCTGGATTTCTCGCGATCGGGATTAGCGGAGGCCGGATCCGGGATTGTAAGGATATATCGGACCCTTCAGAGGATAGAAGAGCTGATAGGGCCCTATGCCCTCGATTCCCATACGATTACCGCCGCTTTACTTGGTGAAATGGAGGCCGATGATCTCAAGAAACGATTTATTGGGGTCATGGACGATGATCTCAATACGGCGGCGGCATTGGGCTTGCTGTTTGACAAGGTTCATGAGCTCAACAGGCTCCTTGATTCATCCCCATTCAATGAAGACCTGCGATCGTGCCTCCAGCGCGAAAGGGCAGCGCTTATCGAGTGCGCACGGTCCTTGGGGCTTCTCTGGGATCAACCCTCTCAACTGTTGGGGGAGCTCACTAGGTCCCCCGTGGAGATAGACGCCGGGGAGATAGAGAGCATGATAAGGCAGAGGGATAGGGCAAGAGAGGAAAGGGATTGGGCCAGGGCCGATTCCATCCGTGAGGATCTCTCTCGGAGGGGAATTATCCTTGAGGATGGGCCGAAGGGGACCAAATGGCGATTAAGGATAGAGAAACCGGACTGATAAAAAGGCACAAGGCACAGGGTGCAGGGCAAAAAATCCGTAACCTTGAGCCTTTAGCCTTAAGTTTTATGCCGCCAGCGTTGTCTGGGTCATATAGCCGCAAATGGCATGTGAAAAGCTAACGCTGAGAATGATACTGTTTATTTGATGACACCAGGAGACCAAGAGTCAGTAGATACATTGAAGAGATCTTCATATTTTGAACTCGTCTCTTCCTTTGAGCCGAAAGGCGATCAATCCCATGCCATCGATGCCCTGACCGAGGGCATCTCTCTGGGGCTCGGGCATCAGGTGTTGGTCGGCGTGACCGGCTCAGGCAAGACGTTCACCATAGCCAACGCCATCGCCCGGGTTCAGAAACCCACCCTTGTGATTGCCCCCAACAAGACCCTCGCAGCTCAACTGTTCGGGGAGTTCAAGACCCTCTTTCCCCACAATGCGGTTGAGTACTTCGTGAGCTACTACGATTACTACCAACCCGAGGCATACGTTCCCCAGACAGACACCTATATCCAGAAGGACGCCTCTATCAATGAGCAGATCGACAAGATGAGGCACTCGGCGACCCGATCCCTTCTCGAGAGGGATGATGTGCTCATCGTTGCGAGCGTATCCTGCATATATGGGCTCGGTTCTCCTGAGGCTTATCACGGAATGCTGTTGTACGTGGAGAGGGGTGATCAGATAAGAAGAGAAGATGTGCTCGCGAAACTGGTTGAGATTCACTATGAGAGAAGCGATATCGATTTTCACCGATCGTCTTTTCGCGTCAGGGGAGATGTGGTGGATATCTATCCCGCATACGAGGAATACTCCTCCATACGGCTCACCTTTTTCGGTGATGTCATCGAGGATATCCGGGAGATCGATCCCATCACCGGGCATACCGTACGTAAGCTCAATAGGGTAGCGATCTACCCAGCGAGCCATTATGTGATCACCGCTCCGAGAAGGCAGGAGGCTATCAGCGGTATCAAAGAGGAATTGGCCCAGAGGATCGAATCTTTTAACAGGGAAGCGCGATGGATCGAGGCCCAGAGGATAGAGGAGAGAACCCTCTATGACCTGGAGATGATTGAGGAGATGGGTTACTGTCATGGCATTGAGAACTACTCGAGGCACCTCACCGGCAGAAGATCCGGCGAGCCGCCTCCCACATTGCTCGACTACTTTCCGGAAAACTCCCTCATCATTCTGGACGAGAGCCACATCACCGTTCCCCAGCTCATGGGGATGTACAGGGGTGATAGGTCTCGGAAGGAAACCCTGGTTGAATACGGCTTTCGCCTTCCCTCTGCCCTTGATAACAGGCCGCTCAAGTTCGAGGAATTCGAATCCAGGGTGACCCAGATGATCTATGTGAGCGCTACCCCAGGCCCCTATGAGTTGGATAAGGCTACCCACGTCGTCGAGCAGATCATCAGACCCACGGGGCTCATAGATCCGCGCATCGTGGTAAGGCCGGCACGGAGCCAGGTGGATGACCTCTTCGCCGCTATCCAGGAGAGGGTGAACCAGGGCCAGCGCGTGTTGGTGACCACCCTCACCAAACGAATGGCAGAAGACCTCAGCGAGTACTATGCCGATTTGGGCGTCAAGGTACGATACCTGCACTCCGATATCACGACGATCGAGAGGACGGAGATTATCAGGGACTTGAGGCTCGGGGTCTTTGATGTGCTTATAGGAGTAAACCTCCTGCGAGAGGGCTTGGATTTGCCAGAGGTATCATTGGTGGCCATCCTGGATGCCGACAAGGAAGGTTTTCTGCGCTCTGAGAGGTCTCTTATCCAGACCTGCGGGAGGGCCGCCAGAAACATCGACGGCACCGTCATCTTCTACGCGGAGGACATCACCCCATCCATGAAAAGGGCGATTGATGAGACCGAGAGGAGGAGAAGTCTGCAGCGTAGCTACAACGAGACCCACGGGATTACACCGGAATCAATAAAAAAGGATATTACCGATATCCTGAGTTCCGTATATGAAGCGGATTATGTAACCATTCCCTCCTTGTCAGAGCCTGAGGAGGAGCGCATCCCCCTCGATCGCCTGCCCAGGCTCATACGATCCTTGAAGAAAGAGATGCTTACGGCTGCCAAGAGACTGGATTTCGAGGAGGCCGCGCGCTTCCGGGATCGGATCAATCATTTGGAGAGAAAGGAACTGGAGTGTAAGGATTCAGCCCTGTTGTAACCCAAGTATCTTTTCCAGGGTCCAGAGATCATCATGGTGGTCATATCGTATGAGATAGATCTTGCGATCGTCTGCCAATGCCTTGAAATAGCTGTGGTTGATCCCATACCAGCGATCGAGGATCTCGAGCACCATGAGTTTTCGCCCCCTGAAGGTGAACTGCATTGGACGCTCATTCACCTTGTAGCCGGAGTAGCAGCTTACCTGGATCGTCTTTAAGCGGGAATCAAGCTTCATTTTAAAGCATCATCGTTTAATTGGTTTTACTGGTTGGACTGGTTCCATGAGCTTGATTCCATTCTCACGATTGACGCAAATAAATAGTCCATTCCAAACCAATTCAACCAGTTAAACAAGTGGAACTAGTAAAACAGAAGATCCAGTATTATTTCTCGATAAGCTTATCAGCATCCTGCAACTTTCGATCTATATTGTCCCGTATCCAATGGGCATCCCACCACTCTATTGGGTTTACGGGAACCCCGTGAACCAGAACCCCGAAATGCAGGTGATCGCCGGTAGCGAGTCCCGATTTCCCGGAATTGCCGATTACCTCTCCTTTGGTGACTGTTTGCCCTTCGGATACATGGATGCTGCTGAGATGGCCGTAAAGGGTGCAAAGGCCTTGACCGTGATCGATCACCACTGAGTTTCCATAGATTCCGAGATCTCGTGCGAGAATAACCCTGCCGTTATTGGCTGCCTGGATGGGCGTCTGTGCCAATGACGCGAGATCAACTCCCATGTGCATTGATCGGTCTATTTCATTGCCCTTGTAATAGTAGATCCTCTGGTCACCGAACTGTGCCATGGTGGCGGAATTCTTCATCCTTAACCATGGGCCGTCCCATAGTCTTTTCTCGATGAATGATCGGCAGGCCTCTTGTATTTCTTCGTCATTTTTCTTCCGCAACTCCCTGTTGATGAAGAGATATCTCTCTAAAGGGCTGGCATCGTGCTTGAATAATTCCTTGGGAAAGGAGGAGACTATGGTTTCTAAGAGTCTTTCGGATATTCGAATAGTCTCGCTGCGAAAGTGCTTCTTTCTGATATGATAGAAAAAGGAGCCTTTTGTCTCGTTCTCAGCCCTGTCTTTAGCCCACAGATACAGGGATACCTCCTCCTTTTTGGCCTGGTACGGAACAGCAAAGTAACAGAGATGCAACTCATGAGAGGGTTCACGAAACGGTATGCCAGGGAAGAATCGGTCATTTACAAAAACACCGCTTTCCTCCGTATCTGTTGAGATCCTGTAGATAACAAGGCCAGATCCCCCCATGGTGAGGTTGTGGCTTCTGGTTACGGCACTGATTGAGGGGGGAATGGTATCCACCACCATCTTGTGCTCAATGATAGTCAGATTTCCATCACCACCCCGTCTTTTTGAGAAATCGTGGATCTCGATGACGATAGTTGCCTGCCCCTGCACAAGATTCAGTTGCGTTGGATCGATACTGAATGTCTGCTCGAATCGGTGGACGCCCCTTTTGTTAAAAAGCCCCTTATAGGGAAAGTCCTTCTTTAGTATCGGAATGCCCGGTCCCTCCTGCTTCACGATCACCTTGATATCCCTGAGACCCATCTTGAGGTCGGAAAGCACAACGGTGAAGGTAACCGGTTTGCTCAAGTACTCGGGCATCGGTTCTAGTTGTACGAGCGGTTTTTCTCCCTCGAATAGGGTCATCAGAAACCAGATAAGAGCAAGGAGAAGGATCACGATTGGGAGCGAGGTGATGATGAACTTCGATCTTTTAATCCTTGACTTTTTCATCTTCCCTATACTAACCGTACCTTGAAAAGCAACGACATCACACGAACTATTTATCATTTGTTATGGTAATAGTTTTGTCAATCTTTTTTTGCCTGTAAATCACATGGTCCAAAGGGTTCATATCGGCGTAATTGGAGCAGGGCATTGCTCCCAGGAACTATATGGCTTAGCCCGTGAACTAGGGCAATACATTGGACGGAATAAATGGGTGCTTTTCTGCGGCGGACTGGGCGGAGTTATGCAAGGGACGGCAGAAGGCTGCTTTCTGGAAGGTGGAGTGACGGTCGGCCTTCTGCCAGGGAAGAATAAAGATTCTGCGAACCCCTTTATAACACTCCCTATCCCCACAGGGCTTGGCGAGGGAAGGAATCTTCTCGTGGTGAGGGCATCAGATGTGGTGGTGGCCATTTCCGGAGGATATGGTACCTTGTCCGAGATCGGCCTGGCACTCAGGATCGGAAAGCCGGTGGTAGGTCTCAAGACCTGGTCCGGTATCGACGGCATTGAGTATGTGGAGAGCGTGGAGCAAGCGATTAAAGCGGTGGAGAGACACATCGCGGGCTTGAAAAGAAAGCCCTAATATCTCCCTCTTGAGCAGTTTATCCGACTGCAATGGATCGGCGAGGCTTAATCTAAGATCTGGCTCAGGAAGAGCTTGGTTCGTTCGTGCTGAGGATTGCTGAATAACTTCTCAGGGGTATTGCCCTCAAGGATTTGCCCAAAATCCATGAACAGTACCCTGTGGGCAACACTTTTCGCGAAGCCCATCTCATGGGTGACCACGATCATGGTCATACCCTCATGGGCAAGATCGATCATTACATCGAGCACTTCCTTAATCATCTCCGGGTCGAGGGCCGAGGTAGGCTCATCGAAGAGCATGACCTTTGGATTCATACAGAGGCTGCGGGCAATGGCGACCCTCTGCTGCTGGCCCCCTGAGAGCTGACCCGGATATTTTCGGGCCTGTTCAGCGATGTGCACCTTTTCCAGGTAGTGCATAGCCGTATCCTCGGCCTCTGTCTTGGGAATCTTTCGCACCCATATAGGGCCTAAGGCGAGGTTTTCGATGATCGTGAGGTGGGGGAAGAGGTTGAAGTGCTGAAATACCATGCCCACTTCTGCACGAACCTTCTCGATATTTTTGATGTTGTTGGTCATCTCTATGCCATCGACGATGATCCTGCCTCGTTGATGCTCCTCGAGGCGATTGATGCAGCGGATCAGGGTCGATTTTCCGGAGCCCGAGGGGCCGCAGATGACGATACGTTCTTGTTTACGTATGGTAAGATTGATACCTCGAAGCACATGAAAATCGCCGAACCACTTGTGAACGTCGACAAAGTCAATCATGGCATCGTCAGGCGATCGAGTCTCTATACTTTTTGATACGACCTTGTTCATGAAAGCCTCTCATTGTTGCAGGTCCGGCCTGCAGGTTAAACATATGCCCACCCAACAACCCCAATGCATTACGCGCGAGTCATATACCTTTATTTTTTTAATGCCTCAGTACGATGGGCGATAATAAAAGCATCCTTTATTCACGATCGGGTCGTTAATTCTCCCTTGACAGCTCCCGTTCTAGTTTTCGGCTGTAGTTCGACATGGAAAAGCAGCCCAAGAAGTAGAAAATGGCAATAAAGAGGTATGCCTCGCGGCTGAATCCCATCCATTCAGGGTTGGAGAGAACGGACTGGGTGGTCTTGAGCAAGTCCCAGAGCGCGATGATCACCACGAGGGAGGTATCCTTGAACGCGGAAATAAGGATGCTTACCGTTGGCGGTATCACGATCTTCAGGGCCTGGGGCAGGATCACCAGCCGCATGGTAAGATAGTAGTTGAGCCCCATGGATTCAGCAGCCTCATATTGCCCCCGTGACATACCCTGCAACCCTCCCCTTACAACCTCCGCAATATAAGCAGCGGTAAACAAGATAATGGCAACCTGTGCCCTGAGGAGTTTATTGAATGTGATCCCTTCTGGCAAAAACAGGGGAAAAATGATCGAGGACATAAAGAGAAGGCTGATCAGGGGAACCCCACGGATCAACTCAATATACAGGACACTGAGCCATTTTACGCCATGCATTTTGGATTGACGTCCCAGCGCCAGGATAACGCCCAGGGGGTAGGCGGCGGTAAGCCCGAAAACAGAGAGCAAGAGTGTCAGAGGTAATCCCCCCCACTGGGTGCTCTCCACTGGCGTCAGTCCGAAAAGCCCCCCCTTCATGAGCAGGCCCATAACAGCCAGACCCATAGGCCAACCATAGCCTAGGTACTTATTCCAGTGCGTTCGGTCTCTGCTGTAAAAGAGAAGCCCCACGAGGATCATCATGGCCAGAAGCGGGCGCCATTGCTGCGCATAAGGGTAGAAGCCGAAGATAATAAATCGAAAATTCGTATATATGATGGACCAACATGCTCCTGGCGCCCCTCTGCATGCCAGCCCGGTGGTATGCCACATGCTGTCAATAAAGGCCCATTGCACGAGCGGTGGTACGGTTTTCAAAAGGAAAAAGAGGGTAATAAGGGTGAGGATGGAGTTAAACCAGCCATTGAACAGGTTGTTTCTCGCCCATCCAATCACGCCCACGCTGGTTACCGGGGGTTTTAACTCTTCTGCTCGCGCTTTCAGGATAGCCTCTTCCACTGCTCCACTATCTCTCTACAAGGGTTACCTTCTTGTTATACCAGTTCATAAAGGCTGAGGTTGACAAACTGAAGATAAGGTATACTGCCATGATCAGTGCCACCCCTTCGACGGCTTGGCCTGTTTGATTGATGGTGGTGTTGGCCACCGAGACAAAGTCGGGGAAGCCGATGGCAACTGCCAGGGAACTGTTCTTGGTAAGGTTGAGCATCTGGCTGGTCAATGGAGGTATGATCACCCGAAGTGACTGGGGCAAGATCACCAGGTTCAACACAAGGGGAGGCCTAAGCCCAATCGACATGGCCGCCTCTCTTTGCCCCTTGCTGACGGACTGGATCCCTGCCCGCACCACTTCAGCCACAAATGCCGCGGTATAGAGAATGAGACCGAGCAAAAGGGCAATGAACTCGGGACTGAACGTCATACCGCCTACGAAGTTAAATCCCACGAGCTTTGGGACGTTCATATCT